>Ga0079224_100005865_pt1 | contig 16187 bp, 9 predicted proteins | sample Stecom2015_FD_80414 | JGI IMG/M metagenome (GOLD analysis project Ga0079224, IMG submission 80414) | Agricultural soil microbial communities from Utah to study Nitrogen management - Steer compost 2015 | ecosystem: Environmental > Terrestrial > Soil > Agricultural land | place: USA: Utah...
CAGCGGGTCGAACACGGCATCACGCGGCTCCGCATGACGCACCGGGAGCGGGCCTGGTGGCCTGCCGGCGCGGGGGCGTGCCCGGGTCAGGCGCGGTGTGCGCCCCCTCGGTGGCGAAGCGCCTACGGAGTCCGCGCGGACGAGCTCAGGACGCCCGTTGGTCGGCGGCGGCCTTCTTCCCCGGCGCCCGCCCGGGGGAAGGCGGTGCGCCGAGGGCCGCGGCGAGTTCGTCCGCGTCCTCCTGATCGTCGTTGACCTGTTCCAGGGCGAGCCGGGCGAACACCCACTGCTCGGTGGCCGCCATCTGGCCGCGGCTGCGGCCGAGGAACGTGACGAACCACTGGATGCAGGTGATCAGGCGGCTGCGGTAGCCGATCAGGTAGTACAGGTGCAGGGCCAGCCACGCCAGCCAGGCGATGAAGCCCCCGAACTCCAGCTTGCCGACCTGGCAGACGGCGCTGAACCGCGAGACGGTGGCCATGCTGCCCTTGTTGAAGTACTTGAAGGGCTTGCGCTCCTGCGGCTGCTGGCCCTTCAGGCCCGCCTTGATGGCCTTGGCGGCGTAGGTGGCGCCCTGGATCGCGCCCTGCGCCTGGCCTGGCACGCCGGGCACCGACATGAGGTCGCCGACGACGAAGACGTTCGGGTGGCCCTTGATGGTCAGGTCGGGTTCGACGATGACGCGGCCCGCGCGGTCGACCTCGGTGCCCTCGGACCGCTCGGCCAGCATCTTGCCCAGCGGACTGGCCTGCACGCCCGCCGACCACACCTTGCAGGCCGACTCGATGCGGCGGGTGGTGCCGTCGGGATCGCGGACCGTCACCCCGTGCGCGTCGACATCGGTGACCATGGCGTTGAGCTGGATCTCCACGCCCATCTTCTCCAGCCGACGCTGCGCCTTGAGGCCCAGCTTGGGACCCATCGGGCCGAGCACCGCGCCCGCGCCCTCGATGAGGATCACCCTGGCGTCGCGGGGATCGAAGTTGTCGAAGGTGCCTTCCAGCGTGCGGTCGGCGAGTTCGGCGATCTGCCCGGCCAGCTCCACGCCGGTGGGGCCGGCGCCGATCACCACGAAGGTCAGCAGCCGGTCGCGGACCTCCTGGGAGGTGGCCACCTCGGCGCCCTCGAACGCGCCGAGGATGCGCCCGCGCAGTTCCAGCGCGTCGTCGATGGTCTTCATGCCGGGCGCGTAGGTGGCGAAGTGGTCGTTGCCGAAGTACGACTGCTGGGCGCCGGTGGCCACGATCAGGCTGTCGAACGGGGTGACGGTGTCGTGGTTGAGCAGCCGCGAGCTGACCGTCCTGTTCTCCAGGTCGATGTCGGTGACCTCGCCGAGCAGCACCCGCACGTTCTTCTGTTTGCGCAGCACCAGGCGGGTGGCGGGGGCGATCTCGCCGACCGAGAGGATGCCGGTGGCCACCTGGTACAGCAGCGGCTGGAACAGGTGGGTGGAGGTCTTGGAGATCAGCGTGACGTCCACGTCGGCGCGCTTGAGGTGCTTGGTTCCGAACAGGCCGCCGAACCCGGAGCCGATCACCACCACCCGGTGCCGACGCTTCTCGACAGGCTGAGTGCTCATCGTCGTGCTCCTCGACAGACCAGGGGTTCGCCCCGCCAACGGTTCTTCTGACGGTCTAACCGTAGTCGGCCGGTCGACGGGCGTCACGACGAGAGGGGCCTACGGCGTGTGCGCCGCCACCCTTCGCCTCTTGTCCGCCACCCTCCGTCGCTGTCGGAGGGTGGCGGCGTTCGCCGGGATCCGGGCCGGATCAGCGTCCGGCGAGCAGGATCTCCGCCAGCCTCGTATCCGTCTCGGCGCCTTCGGTGTAACCGCCCTCGGCGCCCATGGCGGTCATGATCGACAGCGTGTAGCGCTCGCCGGGGCCGGCGAAGCCGACCGAGTTGACCACCCAGCCGCCCTCCTCCTGTGACCAGCCGTTCTTCAGGCCCGGACGCATCGAGGCGCCCGCGCCCCACACGCCCCAGTGCTGGTTGGGGTCGACCCGGCGCATCAGGTCGAGCAGGTAGTTGCGGTCGTCGGGGTGCATGGCGTCGAGCACGTGGCTCATCAGCCGGTCCAGGTCGGCGGCGGTGCACTTCTGGTAGGACCAGTCCGGGAACAGCGGCCCGTTGGTCGGCATCGGCACCAGGCTCACCATGCCGTTGGCGCGGAAGGCGTTGTTGTAGGCCATCCGGTCGGGGCCCGCGTGCTTGTTCCACAGCAGGTCGGTGGCGGTGTCGTTGGAGGTGGCCATCATCGACTCCATCAGGCCGCGGTCCTCCGGGGTGAGCACCAGCGCGCCCACGCGGGCCCGGTTGAGCAGGTCGGCGGCGATGGCGAGCTTGATGGTGGAGGCGGTCCACACCGAGTCCTCGGCATGTTCGTTGGCGTAGACCGCGCCGGAGACGCGATCGCGCAGCACGTAGCCGGTGACGCCCGGCCTGCCGGCCAGGTACTGGTCGGCGCTGCGGATGCGATTGCTCAGGTCGCAGTCGAAGTTGCCGAAGCAGCCGCCGGGCGCGGCGTGGGCGGCGGGCGCGGCGGCGCCGGGGAGGATGGAGGGCGCGCTGGGGATCAAGATCGCCGCGGCGGCAAGGACACAAGCGGTTGCGGCCACGCGGGGAACGGCCCCGGTGGCGGCCTGGGGATAACGCACGAGGGACGACGATGGCACACCAGCGCCGCAGATGCACGTCTTGAGCTGCGGCCGTGGATGTGCTAAGCGCGACTTCGTCGGCCGTGTCCCGAAAACCGGTGCGCGCCAGCCTTTTTCGATTTGTCCGGTTCCGTGCCGGGGCCGGCCGCTCAGCGGGATGCGGCGCGGCGGTCCTCGGCGGCTCGGCCGTTGAGGCGGTGGCAGTGCTCGAAGGCCTCGGCGTGCCGTTCGCGCGGCCAGCTGTGCAGGACCACCGAGCGTCCGTAGTGCCGGGTGTTCACCAGCTCCCATCGCTCGCCGACGCGACGCACAGTGAACCCGTCCCTCGGGACCAGCGGGAGGACCCTCGCAGCCATGAACGCGGACCAGCCTTTCGACGTGACTCGTTTCCGACAGCCCCCTGTCGACCGCAGACTGTGGCACATCGGCCCGCGCGGACGCCCGTGACACGACCACCACGCCCGCCGGGGTGTGTCCCAATTCACTCCACGCGGGCGGGCCGGGGGAGTTGCGCGCCGGTCGCTGACGTATAAACGGACCATGCCGCTGCACATCCATCGGGCCGAGCGCGCGGACACTCTGGTCGACGCGCTCGCCGCGCGAGCGGCGGTGCCGCAAGCGGATCCGTTCGCGCCCGAGGTGATCGCGGTGCCCGCCAAGGGCGTCGAGCGCTGGCTCACCCAGCGGTTGTCCGGCACCCTCGGCGCGTCCGAGGGCGGCTCGGACGGCGTCGCCGCCAACATCGCCTTCCCCGCACCGGCCGCGCTGGTCACCGGCGTGCTCGCCGCCTGCACCGGCATCGACCCCGAGCGGGACCCGTGGAGCCGGGACCGGCTGGTGTGGCCGGTGCTGCGCGCGCTGGACCGCGCGGTCACCGAGCCGTGGTGCGCGGTGCCCGCTCGCTATCTCGGCGCGGCCTCCGACGGCCGCGATCACCGCGTCGGCAGGCGCTACGCCACCGCGGCCCACCTGGCCGCGCTGTTCGACAGCTACGGCGCGCAGCGACCCGAGCTGATCCTGGACTGGGCGGCCGGTGGTGACGGCGACGGCGCGGGCGGCCGGGTGCCCGAGGACCTGGCCTGGCAGCCGCGGCTGTGGCGGATGGTCCGTGAGGAGATCGGCGTGCCCGCCCCCGCCGAGAGGCTGGCGGACGCGTGTGCGCGGCTGCGCGCCGAGCCGGGCCTGGTCGACCTGCCCGACCGGCTGTCGCTGTTCGGGGTGACCCGGCTGGCCACCGACCAGCTGGCCGTGCTCGCGGCCCTCGCCGCGCACCGAGAGGTGCATCTGTGGCTGGTGCATCCCAGCCCGGTCATGTGGCGCGCCCTGGCCGCCCGCCCACCCGCGCGCACGCGCGCCGCCGACACCAGTGCCGCCGCCGTGCGCCACCCGCTGCTGGCCGGCCTCGCCCGCGAGGTACGGGAACTGCAACAGCGGCTGACGGTGCTCGCTGTGCCGGAGGACGACGACGGCTACCTGCCGCCGTCCTCGCCGGCCGAGCCGAGCCTGCTGCGCGCCCTGCAGGCCGGGCTGCGCGAGGACGTGTGGCCGCCCGCCGAACGGGTCGCCGCCGACGGCACCGTCGAGGTGCACGCCTGCCACGGCCCGGCCAGGCAGGTGGAGGTGCTGCGCGAACGGCTGCTCGCCCTGTTCGCCGCCGATCACACCCTCGAACCCCGCGACGTGCTGGTCATGTGCCCGGAGGTGGAGACCTTCGCGCCGCTGGTGCGCGCCGCCTTCGGCACGCCGGGCGCGGGCGAGCCGGGGGAGCAGACCCATCCGGCGCAGCAGTTGCGGGTGCGGCTGGCCGATCGTGGCCGCGGGGTGACCAATCCGCTGCTCGCGGTGGCGCGCACACTGCTGGAACTGGCCGACGGCCGTGTCACGGTGACGCAGGTGCTCGATCTGGCCGCCTCCGAAACCGTGCGCCGCCGCTGCGGTTTCGACGACGACGCCATCGAGCGGCTGCGGGAGTGGGCCGTCGCCTCCGGCGCGCGCTGGGGCATCGGCGCGCGCCAGCGGCAGGCGTTCGGCCTGGCCGATTTCGCGCAGAACACCCTCAACGGCGCGGTCGACCGCATCCTGCTCGGCGTCACCGCCGACGAATCCGGCGACGACTGGCTGGATCTCGCGTTGCCACTGGCCGACGTGGACAGCAACGACGTCGACCTGGCAGGCCGTTTCGCCGAATTCGTCGACCGGCTCGCGGTCTGCCTGCGCGATCTGCGCGGGCCGCGTCCGGCGCGCGAGTGGGCGCACGTGCTCGGCCGCGCCCTCGACCTGCTCACCGACGTGCCCGACCACCAGGCCTGGCTGCGCACCGAGGCCCGCGCCGAGATCGCCGCCGCCACCGGCTGTGCGGGCGGCGACGAACTGGACGGCGTGACCCCCGCCGGCGCGGGCGAGGCAGGCCCCGGCGCGGGCCCTGGCCCCGACGTGCCGCTGCGGCTGGCCGATGTGACGGTGCTGTTCACCGAGCGCCTTGCGGCCCGGCCCACCCGCGCCAACTTCCGCACCGGCGAGCTGACCGTGTGCACCATGGTGCCGATGCGCTCGGTGCCGCACCGCGTGGTGGTGCTGCTCGGGCTCGACGACGATGTCTTCCCGCGCGCGGGCGGGGTGGACGGCGACGACGTGCTTGCCCGCGAACCGCTGCCCGGCGAGCGCGACGCCCGAGGCGAGGACCGTCAGCTGCTGCTGGACGCGGTGTGCGCGGCGGGCGAGCGGCTGCTGATCTTCCACTCCGGCGCCGACCCGGTCACCGGATCGCCTCGGCCACCGGCCATCCCGGTCGCCGAACTGCTCGACGCGGTGCGCGCGCACGTGGGCGAGGCGGCCACGGGCGAGGTGCTCACCCGCCACCCGCTGCAGAGTTTCGACCGCCGCAACTTCGACCCCGCGCGCCCGCGCAGCTTCGACAGCGTCGCGCTGGCGGGCGCCCGCGCCGCCGCCGCGCCCGCGCGCCCGGCCCCGCCGCTGTTGAGCGAACCGCTCCCGGCGCCCGAACGCGGGGATGTGGCGCTGTCGGATCTGATCTCCTTCGCCGAACACCCGATCCGCGGCTTCCTGTGGCAGCGACTCGGTCTCCGAGTGCCCGAACACGAGGAGGACATCGCCGAGAACCTGCCCATCGAACTCGACGGCCTGGCGAAATGGGAGGTGGGCGAACGCATGCTCATCGCCCGCCTCAACGGCGCCGACCCCGCCGCGCTGCGCCAGGCCGAATGGCGACGCGGCACCCTGCCGCCGTTCCAGCTCGGCGCGCGGGTGCTCGAGGAGATCGAGAGCACGGTGGAGACGCTGGTGCGCGCCGCCGCGCCCGACTACGCCGCCGAACCGCACGCCGTCGACATCTCCGTCGATCTCGGCGACGGCCGCAGGCTGGTCGGCACCGTGCCCGAGGTGCGCGGTGACGCGCTGGTCCGGGCCACCTATTCCCAGGTCAAGCCCAGGCATCGGATCGCGGCCTGGGTCGGCTTGCTGGCCCTGGTCGCCGCCGAGGACCGGCCGTGGCGCGCGGTGACCACCGGTCGCGGCGGCTGGCGGCGCCCGGCCTGGCGCTGTGAACTCGCCGCCCCGGACCGCCCGGAAGCCATCGACCTGCTGCGCGACCTGGTGCGCCTGCGCGACCAGGGCCTGACCGAACCGCTGCCGCTGACCCCCACCGCCTCGGCCGCCTACGCCGAGCGCCGGGCACGCGGCGACAGCACCGACGACGCGCTGCTGGCCGCCGAACGCGAATTCAACGGCAAGGCCGACGGTTTCGCCGCCTTCGGCGACCACACCGACCGGCACCTGCGATACGTCCTCGGCCCGGCCCCGCGCCTGGATCACCTCCTGACCACCCCCGCGCCCGCCGGAACCGCCGGCGAGCCGACCCGATTCGGCGCGCTTGCCGTGCGGCTGTGGACGCCGCTGCTGGCCGCCGAGACGCAGAGGCAGCCGTGACTGTTCCCCCCGCGACCGTTCCCCCCGCGACCGTCCCCTCCCACGCGACGCCGGGCACGACCGCGCTGCCCGACGGCACGTTCGACGTGTGCGCGCCGCTGCCCACCGGCACCACCGTGCTCGAGGCCAGCGCGGGCACCGGCAAGACCTACGCCATCGTCGGCCTGGCCGTGCGCTATGTCGCCGAGGCCGGGGTGCGCATCTCCGAACTGCTGCTGGTCACCTTCTCCCGCTCGGCCACCCAGGAACTGCGTGAGCGCACCAGGGATCGCTTCGTCGCGGTGGCCGGGGCCCTGGCCGACCCGGTCCGCGCCCGCGCCGCCGGGGACGAGCTGATCGCCCATCTCGCCGACGCGCCCGACGAGGAGGTGGCGCTGCGCCGTGCCAGGCTGCTGGCCGCGCTGTCGGATTTCGACGCGGGCACCATCGCCACCACACACAGCTTCTGCCAGCGCATGCTCGACGAACTCGGCGTCGCCGGTGAGCGCGACCCGGCGGTGCGGCTGGTGGAAGCCGTCGACGACCTGGTGCACGCCGTGGTCGAGGATCTCTACCTGCACCGGTACGCCCGCAGCCCGCAACTGCCGTTCACCCTGCGCGAGGCGCACGCTCTCGCCCGTGAGGCCATCCGGGACCGGCAGGCCAGGCTGGCGCCCGAGGAACCGGGCGGCGTCGCCGGGGAGCGGGTGGCCTTCGCCGAGGCGGTGCGCGCCGAGACCGAGCGCCGCAAGCGCCTGGCCGGGGTGCGTGACTTCGACGACCTGCTGGTGCTGCTGCACGAAGTGCTCGCCGACCCCGAGCACGGCGGGGCCGCCCGCGCCCGCATCCGCGCGCGCTTCGTGGTCGCGCTGGTCGACGAGTTCCAGGACACCGACCCGTTGCAGTGGAACATCCTGCGCGGCTGCTTCCACGGCCACCGCACCCTCGTGCTGGTCGGCGACCCGAAACAGGCCATCTACGCCTTCCGCGGGGCCGAGGTGCTCAGCTACCTCGACGCGGTCGCCGTCGCCGACAGCCGCAAGGAGATGACCCGCAACTGGCGCAGCGATCCCGGCCTGCTGCGCGCGCTGGAGCACCTGATGGGCGGCGCCGCCCTCGGCCACCCCGACATCGGCGTCTACCCGGTGGCCGCCACCCGCACCGGCGGCAGGCTGACCGGACCGGCCGAGCACACCATGCCACTGACCCTGCGCTGCCTGCCGCGCACCGGTGCTGGACCGTTGAAGAACGGCTTCCCGCAGGTGGATCGGCAGCGCGCCGCCGTGGCCCGCGACCTGGCCGCCGAACTGGTCCGGCTGCTGGAATCCGGGGTCGAGGTGACCGTCGGCCGCGGTGCGGCGGCGCTGCGGCGGCCGGTGACCGCGGGCGATGTCGCGGTGCTGGTGCGCAAGCGCTCCCACGTCGCGCTGGTGCGCGAGGCCCTGGACCGCGTGGGCATCCCCTCGGTCCTGGCCGGCGGCACCAGCGTGTTCGAGACGCCCAGCGCCACCGACTGGCTGTGGGTGCTGCGGGCCCTGGAACAGCCGCACCGCTCCGACCGTGTCCGGCTCGCCGCCTGCACCCCCCTCCTCGGGCACACCGCCGCCGAGATCGACCGAGGCGGCGCCGATCTGGTCGGCGCGCTCAGCGCCCAGCTGCGCGAGGCGGCCCGGCTGTTCGCCCGCGCCGGTTTCGCGGCGCTGTTCGAGCGGCTGGCCGAACGCTCCCGGCTGGCCCCGCGCCTGCTGGCGGTGGAGAACGGCGAACGCACCCTCACCGACCTGCGCCACCTCGCCCAGCTGCTCGACGAGGTGTCGGCCACCGAGGGCTACGGTCTTACCGCGCTGACCCGCTGGCTCACCGACCGGGTGCGCGATCCCGCCTCCGGCGCGGTCGCCGGTCGCTCACGGCGGCTCGACCGCGATGCCGCGGCCGTGCAGATCGCCACCGTGCACGCCAGCAAGGGACTCGAATTCCCCCTCGTGTTCCTGCCTTTCGCCTGGGACAACGCCAAGAATCCGAAACCGGCCACCCTGCTGTTCCACGACGACGACGGCGCCAGGGTGCTCGATGTCGGCGGCCAGGACGCCCGCGGCTACGCGGCGCGCAAACAGCGCTGCGACGCCGAGGAGGCGGGCGAGGAACTGCGCCTGCTCTACGTGGCCGTGACCCGCGCCATGTGCCGGGTGGTGGCGTGGTGGGCGCCCTCGGCCACCACCGCGGGCGGCCCGCTGCACCGGATGACCCTCGGCCGCGCCGACCGCCGCGCCGACATCCCCGAACGGGTCGCCGTGCCGCCGGACGAACGTGCGGTGGCCGAGTTCACCGCCTGGGCCGCCCCCGCCGCCGATGTGATCTCGGTGACCGCCGTGGACACCGCCGCCACGGCGACCCCGCGTCGCGTCCGCGCCGAGCAGGACAGCGCCGAACTGGCCGCCGCCCGCTTCGACCGCACCCTCGATCCGCACTGGCGGCGCACCTCCTACTCGGCGTTGACCGAGGGCGCGCACGAGCTGGTCACCGACACCGAGCCCGAGGACCCGCGCGGCCCCGGCGACGAACCCGAGACCCCCGCGCTGGTGGAACTGGAACCCGATCCCGCCGCCGCGCCCTCGCTCATGAACGAGCTGCCCTACGGCGCGGAGTTCGGCACCCTCGTGCACGCCGTCCTCGAACGCGTCGACACCGCCGCCGACGACCTGGCCGCCGAGGTCGTGCGGCGCTGCCGGGAGACCGCCGCCGAACTGCTCGCCGACATCGACACCGCCGCCCTGGCCAGGGCGCTGCTCGCGGTACTGCGCACCCCGCTCGGCTTCGGCTGCCTGGCCGACATCGCCCCGCGCGACCGCCTCAGCGAGCTGGACTTCGAACTGCCGCTGGCCGGCGGCGACCGCCCGGCCGCGCACTCGGCCACCCTCGGCGCCGTGGCCGCCCTGCTGCGCACCCATCTACCCGCCGACGACGACCTGTCCGGCTACGCCGACCTGCTCGCCGACCTTGATGACCGCGCCCTGCGCGGCTACCTCACCGGCAGCATCGACGCCGTCCTGCGCGTCACCGGCCCCGACGGCCCGCGCTTCGTCATCGTCGACTACAAGACCAACCGCCTCGGCGTCGACCGCCTGACCGTCGACCACTACACCCGCCCGCGCATGGCCGCCGAGATGCTGCGTTCGCACTACCCGTTGCAGGCGCTGCTGTATTCGGTCGCCCTGCACCGCTATCTGCGCTGGCGGCTGCCCGGCTACGACCCGGCCCGCCATCTCGGCGGCTGCCAATACCACTTCGTGCGCGGCATGATCGGCCCCGGCACCCCGCCCGGCCACGGCGTGTTCGACTGGCACCCGCCCGCCGGACTCGTCGTCGCCCTGTCGGATCTGCTCGCGGGCTCGGACGAACCCGCTGGGGAGGAGGGGCGATGACCGCGATCCAGGTGGCCCAGCGTGGCACCGGCCTGCTGCGCGTGTTCAACGAGGCGGGCGTGCTGTCGGCCGCCGACGTGCACGTGGCGGTCCGGCTCGGCAGGCTCGGGCGGGAGGACTCCGAGCTGGTGTTGTTCGCCGCCGCGCTGGCCGTGCGCGCGGTGCGTTCCGGCTCGGTGTGCCTGGAACTGGAACGCATGCGCGAGATCGGCGTGGACGCCGACGAGGACTGGGACGCCGGCCAGGGCGTCGACCCGGCCACGCTGCCCTGGCCCGATATCGACGCGGTGATCGCGGCGCTGCGGGTGAGTCCGCTGGTGTGCGGCGGCCCGGCCGGACCGCTGTGCCCGCTGCGGCTGGTGCCGCCCGCCGCGGGCGAGGACGGCGGCCCACTGCTCTACCTGGACCGCTACCACCGGCAGGAACAGACCATCCGCCGGGTGCTCACCGAACGCGCCGCCGGCCATCCGGCCGTGGACGCCGAAGTGGCCCGCCGCGAACTCGACCGCCTCTTCGGCGCAGGTTCTGCCGGTGATCGCGCCGCTGAGCCGACCGGCGGCACAGCCGCGCCGGACCGCCAGCGCCTGGCCGCGGCCCTGGCCGCCACCCACTGGACCACCGTGATCGCGGGCGGCCCCGGCACAGGGAAGACCCACACCATCGCCAGGGTGCTGGCCCTGCTGGAGGGGCTGCGCCGGGCCGACCCGAAGGCCGCGCCGCTGCGCATCGCCCTGGCCGCCCCCACCGGTAAGGCCGCCGCCCGGCTCCAGGAGGCGGTACGCGAACAGGCGGGCGCGCTCGGTCTGCCCGAGCTGACCGCCGCCACCGTGCACCGGCTGCTCGGCTGGCAGCGCGGTCGAGGGAACCGCTTCCGGCACAACGAGTTCAACCGCCTGCCCTACGACGTGGTCGTGGTCGACGAGACCTCGATGGTGTCGCTGACCATGATGAGCAGCCTGCTCTCGGCGCTGCGGCCGGACACCCGGCTCGTCCTCGTCGGCGATCCCGACCAACTTGCCTCGGTCGACGCGGGCGCGGTGCTGGCCGACCCGGTCGCCGGACCCGTCACGGGCGCGCCCAACCCGCTGCTCGACGAGATCCTCGGCGCCCCGCTCCCGGATGCCGCCGCCCATCCCGAAGGGCTCACCGCGCTGGAGCGCGCCAGGATGCGCGGCGGCATCGTGCGCCTGACCAGGGGCAGGCGCTTCGGCGGTCACATCGCCGAACTGGCCGTCGCGGTCCGGGCAGGCGACGCCGACCGCGCCCTCGACCTGCTGCGCGCGGGTGGCGAGGACTTGTCGCTGTGCGGGCCGGAGGAGATCGAGGCGGTGCGCGCCGACGTGACGCGCGCCGCCCGCACCGTCTCCGAAGCCGCCCGCGCGGGCGATGCCGCGGCCGCCCTGGACGCGCTGGAATCGCACCGGCTGCTGTGCGCGCACCGCCGGGGCCCGTTCGGCGTGGAGCGCTGGGACCGGATGGCGGGGGAGTGGGCCGCCGCCGCGGGCGCTGGGCCGGACGGCGCGAACTCGCCCTGGTATCCCGGCCAGCCGCTGCTGGTCACCGCCAACGACCACGAGGCGCGCATCTACAACGGCGACACCGGCGTCATCGTCGGCATGCCCGACGGCTCGCTGCGCGCGGCCCTGCTGCGCGGCAGCGAACCCTATCTGGTGCACCCAACCCAGTTCCCGGCCGTGAGCACGGTGTTCGCCATGACCATCCACCGCAGTCAGGGCAGTCAGTACGACACCGTCTCCATCGTGCTGCCCGAACCCGAATCCACCCTGCTCACCAGGGAACTGCTCTACACCGCCATCACCCGCGCCCGCGGGCACGTGCGGATCATCGGCACCGAGGAGGCCATCCGCGCCGCGGTGGGGCGGCGGGTGTTGCGCGCCAGCGGTCTGGCCAGGCGCGCGCAGGCTCCCACCTGAACGGGCCCCGCCCTGGTTCGTCGCGACAGGCGCCGCGTCCTCGCCGCCGTGCTGCCCGCGCGGGGCGTCAGACCAGGCCGAACATCCTGGTGCCGTTCTCCCAGAACACCTTCCGCTGCCAGTCCGCGCCGAGGTCGAGCCGCTCCACGGCCCGCACCGCGTGCGTGTAGGAGTACGGGATGTTGGGGAAGTCGCTGCCGAACAGGATGCGATCCGACAGCGCCCGCAGCCGGCCGTATTCGGCGCGCGGGTAGGGCGCGTCCTGCTCGCAGAAGTCGGTCCACGCCATCGTGGTGTCCAGCGACACCGTCGGATGGCGCTCGGCCAGGTCGAGGAACTCGCTGTACTCCGGGGTGCCCATGTGCGCGACGATCAGCCGCAGCCCGGGGAAGCGGCCGAGCAGTTCGGCGATCGGCTCGGGACCGGTGAACCGGCCGGGAGCGGGACCGGAGCCGCAGTGGATCACCACCGGCACGCCCGACTCGGCGATCAGCCCCCACACCGGGGTGAGCAGCGGATCGTTCGGGGCGAAGTCGCCGACCTGGATGTGCACCTTGAACACCCGCGCCCCGCGCTCGATCGCGGTGGCGACGTAGTCGGCGGCCGTCGGTTCGGGATAGAAGGTGGCGGTGTGCAGACAGTCCGGGGTGGCGGCGGCGAACTCCGCGGTCCAGCCGTTGAGCCAGGCCGCCATGTCCGGCTTGTGTGGGTACACCAGCGCGGTGAACGCGCGAACGCCGAAGGCGCGCAGCGTCTTCAGCCGTACCTGCTCCTCGTCGCGGTAGGTGATCGGCCACGGCCTTCCCACCAGCGGGCCCGCCGAGTCGAAGTAGGCCCACACCTTGTTCATCACCGACTCCGGCATGAAATGGGTGTGCACGTCGACGATGCCGGGCAGCGCCAGCCGTTCCCTGAGCCCGGCCAGGTAGGCCACATCGTCGGCGTAGTCGTTCACCGCCGAGTACTCGCCGTGGTGATGACGACCGCTCATGAGACCTCCGTCCTCGGGGGAGCCGCGCCGCGGGCGGGCGGGTACAGCGCCGCCGCGAAATCCCCCACCCGGGCGATCAACCGCGCGAAGAACGCCTCGGGGTCGGTGCCGACCACGATGTCGGCGTTGGGCGGCCTGCCCCAAATGCCCGCCCAGTCGGCCACCGTGGTGGCCCTGGTCAGCGTCCCGGCCAGCTCCACGTCCACCGTCGCGGGCCGGACGGTGGCCATGGCCGGGTCCAGCGCGACGGCCGCGGCGAACGGGTCGTGCATGTGGGCGAGATAGCCCTGGTCGTAGGCCTGGTGGAACTCGAAGTAGAAGCGGACGGCGTCGGTCAGGTGCCGGATGATCGGATTGCCCGCCGCCGAGGGCAGGCCGGGCGGATCGGCGGGCGAGGGCTCCTCGGCGGGCACGCTGCCCGCCCGCTCGGCCAGCGCGCGCAGGTGGTGTGGACGCATCTCGATGGTCTCGGTGATGTCCAGCGCGCAGATCAGCGGCCTGCGGTCGGCCGGAGCGGCGGAGAAGGCATCGAAGACCTCCTTGGCCGCCTCCGGGTCGACGTGCACGTTCCACTCGTTGGTCGGTGTCGTGTTGCCCGGGTGGTTGAACGCCCCGCCCATCACCACCAGCCTGCGCAGCAGCCGCGGCAGCCGCGGCTCCAGCCGCAACGCCAGCGCCAGATTGGTCAACGGCCCGGTGCACAGGCCGACGATCTCACCGGGATGCGCGCGGACCGTCTCCACCCACATCCGCGCCGCCGAACGCGGGGACAGCGAGCGCCGCGACACCGGCAGCCGCGCGTGCCCGACGCCCCGCGGCCCGTGGGTGTCCTCGGTGGTGCGCAACTCGATCGCCAGCGGCCGCTCGGCGCCGAGCGCCACCTCGATCTGCGGGGCGTGGCACACGTCGAGCCACGCCAGATTGTTCGCCGCGACCTGCGCGGCTCCCACGTTCCCCGCCGTCGACGCGATGCCGAGCAACTCGGCGTCCGGGGAGGCGAGCAGATAGAGCAGCGCCAGCGAGTCGTCGATCCCGGTATCGACGTCCACGATGATCTTCTGCCGCACGCCCCGAGCCTAGTCACCGCCGGCCGGGGGAGCGGTCGGCGGGTGGGTGCGGGCGCGCCGACGGCGCCACCGGTCGCGGGCGGCGTGTCGCCGGTGGCGCCCCGCCCGGCGATGCGCGCCGGGCGAGGAGATCAGCGGGTGCGGACCGGCCAGGCCGGGGTGCCCGACCCCATCTGGGGCGCGGGCCACGCGTAGTCCGGGTACTCCGCCAGCGCGGGCGCCGCGGTCTGCACGTTGCCGTGCGAAACGACCGCGTGGCTGCTCGGCGGCGCGGGCGCCGGATGCTTGAGCGTGCGGCCCGGCGCGTTGAGCAGCCAGGAGGCGGTGCGTGCCAACGACACCCGCACGTCCCGGCCGACGCCGTCGTAGGTGTGCGCGGCCAGCGCGTCGATCACGCCCGCGGCCAGCAGGTATCCGGTGGCGTGGTCGAGGGCCTGGGCGGGCAGCGAACCCGGCACCTGCGGCGCGCCCTCCAGCACGGCGATGCCGGTGGCGGCCTGCACGATGCTGTCGAAGCCGCGTCGGGTGCTCCACGGGCCGGTCTCGCCCCATGCGCTGATCCTGGCGTGGATCAGGCCGCGGCGCACCGCGGTGATGAGCCCCGCGCTCTCCAGCGCGCCGGGACGGTAACCGGTCACCAGCACGTCGGCCTGGGCGAGCAGGTCGTGGAAGGCGACGGCATGGCTGCGCATGTCCATCAGCACCGAATGCTTGCCCTGGCAGGTGTCGGCGAACTGCCAGGGCAGCTCGGGTAGCCACGGCGCGTCGACGCGCAACACCTCCGCGCCGAGCAGCGCCAGCGTGCGGGTGGCCACCGGACCGGCGATCACCCTGGTCATGTCCAGCACGCGCACCCCGCGCAGCGGCTGGAAGGGGGTGGCCTCCGAGCGCAGCCGGGTGCCCGCGCGGTCCTCGCGCTGCTCGATGGAGACCAGCGGGCCCGCCGCGGCCTCGGCGGCCTGCGGGGTGGCCGCCCATTCCTCCTCGGTGCGCACCCGCACCGCCACCGCCCCCACCGCGGCGGCGTTGTCCTCGATGTCGGAGGCGCGGCTCATGGCGATCTGCGCGACCGCGATGTCGAACGGGATGTCCTCGGGCAGCCCGAGCGCCGCCAGCAGTCTGACTCTGTGATGTGGATAGTTGGCGTGGGTGCGGACCCAGCCGTCGAAGGTCGGGAAGAAGCCGGACAGGTCGGCCCAGCTCTGGACCTGCCTGCCGTCGACGCGCAGCAGGTGGTCACTGGAGAAGGCGGCGGTGATGCGCTCGGGATCGATCCGATGGGTCACGGGAGCCAGACCGTGCGCGTCGCGCATACGATTGGCCGCGGCCGCGACGGAGGCCACCGAACCCGCGGCCAGTGTCCACACCGGCAGTGTCGCAGCGAGATTGCTGCCGGGATCGGGCGAATCGATAATGCCGGAGGCCGGGACGCCGATTCCGGATTCGTACTCGTGGACCAGCCGATTGTGCGCGTTCACCAGTCCGAGACTAGCGGTTACAAGCAGAAGGAGATCGACGTGGAGAGTGCGATCACGGCCACCGATTGGCTGCGCGCCTTGCGTATCGAGGCCTCGCCCCGCCACCACCTGGTGTGTTTCCCTCCCGGGGGCGGTTCGGCCACGGCCTATCGGAATCTGGCCGATCGCGTCGGTCCGGGCATCGCCGTCCTCGCGCTGCAGTACCCGGCGCGTCAAGATCGTTTGGGCGAGCCCGCGGTCACCGATCTGCACGAACTGGCCGACCGGATCGCCGAAGAGTTGCTGGCCCAGCCCGAGGTGGCGAATCTGTCCTTGTTCGGGCACAGCATGGGCGCCACCGTCGCCTACGAGACCGCCCGGCGGCTGGAGTCCGCCGGGCGCACGGTCGCCCGGCTGTTCGTCTCCGGGCGGCCCGCGCCGAGCTTCGTCGAGACGCGCAGGCTGCATCTGGGCTCCGACGAGGACCTCATCGCCGATCTCGAACGCCTGGCCGCCGACCCGGCCCCGATCGCGGTGCTGCGCACCGAACCCGGTCTGGCCGAGATCGTGCTGCCCGCCCTGCGCGGCGACTACCAGGCCGTGGAGACCTACGCCCGCCGCTCCAGCGAGCCGCTGCGCTGCCCGGTCACCGCGCTGGTCAGCACCGGGGATCCGACCATGAGCGTCGAACAGGCCGACGAATGGGCCGATTTCACCGCCGCGGCGTTCCGGCGC
>Ga0079224_100005868_pt1 | contig 16182 bp, 12 predicted proteins | sample Stecom2015_FD_80414 | JGI IMG/M metagenome (GOLD analysis project Ga0079224, IMG submission 80414) | Agricultural soil microbial communities from Utah to study Nitrogen management - Steer compost 2015 | ecosystem: Environmental > Terrestrial > Soil > Agricultural land | place: USA: Utah...
ATCGTTCAATAACTCGATCGATACAAGTCGCACCTCGATGAAGAGCACCTGGGACACCGGCCCCGAGCTCTCCAGCAATGCCCTCGTGCCGCGGACGTTCCCGATCGGGCACCCCGACCACCGAGGACGTCGTGACCTACCGCCCCCAGAGAACCCTCCGCGCGGTTCCACGGGTGCGGTGACCTCACCGTGGACGGGTGCCCTCTCGTCTGCGACACCCCAAGGGAAAGAACTCCCACTACCCCGGCCAAGCGGATCGGTCCTGGCTGACGGCGCTTTCCGGTATCGAGCCGATGCGGCCCGCGGACCACATCAACTTCCCGAGCCCCGAACCCCGATGACTGACGAGCCGCCGACTACGGCGAGAATGACGGTCGTCCGGCACGCATCGAACACAAGAACGGCCCGCATCAGTTCGTCCACTTCGGCCGGATCATGAGCCGCCGACCTTATGCGACCACTGCGACATCGACCACGAGCGGTACGGGGACCCCGACCGGCCGAACCGCAGCAACCAGGAACGAGGCGGTCACCCGACCAGAGTCCGCGCGATCATCATCCACCGCGTCGCGACCGCACGTGGCGGCCGGACACCGGGTTCCTCCAGCTCTGCAGCAGCGTGTCCAGCTCGTTGCCCAAGCGCTCCGGCAAAGCGCCCTCCGGCGCCAAAGCCCAATCCAGCTGCACTCCCTGGGCCAGCGAAGCCAACATCGCCGCCGCCGATTCGGCTGCCGGCGCACCTGGCAACGACGCCTTCCCGATCAACTCCGCCAGCACCTCGCGCACGACCTCGCGTTGACGCGCGAACCGCGCACGCAACACCGGATCAGCCAGATCGACACCAAGCTGCCCGAGATGCTGAGCCGCCGTCTCGGGGTCGTCGATACCCACCACCGTCACCAGCAACGCCGCCCGCACCGCCTCTATCGGGTCGTCGTGCTCCTGCGCCACCGCGCGCATCCGCTCCTCCAGCGCAGCGGTGGAAGTATCCATCAATGCCACCAGCAGACCGTGCTTCGACCCGAACCGCCCGGCGACCGTACCCACCGCGACACCGGCCTCCGCCGCCACCTGAGCCAGCGTGAAGTTCGGACCGTGCTGACCGATCACTCGCTCACACGCCGCCAGCACCGCGCCGTCCGTCACCTTCCTCGGCCTCGCCATACCGGCATTGAACCACGGTTCAGGAAAGCGTCGGGCTTCCTGCCTGAGCACCCGATCCGTTCGCCATGACCTTCGATCCCGACCATCGAACACAGACGCTTGAATCGTGTCCTCCGCGAACCGGAGCAATACACTGTGGCAGCAACGTTGATCTTGATATCAGGAAGACAGATGCTCAGCCCCCATGAACACGCCATCAAGGGACGAATGGGCCCGGAAGACGAGCAGGACCTCCTTGTCCACATCGGTAATCAAATCCTCCACGAGGCCCCTGAGGGTTGGAGCCGCCTGATCTACCGGGTCCACACCGTCATCGAACATGGGACCAGCGAGCTCATCGTCGAATTCGAGGACGGCGTCAGCCGACGCGAGTTCCCCCCGTCCGGATTGAGCCTGACGACCGACAAACTCAGGGCAGGCATGTACCGGGAGGGCAAGGGCACCTGGTTCTCCATGGAATACGTCATCACTCGGCCCGGGAAGTTCAACGTCACCTACAACTACGACGAAGATCCCAAGATCACTTTCCCTACCGCTTTCGGTTTCACTAACGATCTCAAGTACTTCCCCCGAGACGAGGAGCACATCCCCGACTGGCTGCGGGAGAGGCTCCGGGAGGAAGCCGAAGGCCGCGTCATGCAATAGGAGCCATCCCGGCCCCCGGAGCCGGGAGCCGGGAAACGCCCCCGAACGACTGTGCGCGTCGCCGATGAGCAGGAGTCATCGGCGGTGGCGCCCCTGACGAGAGCAATGAGGTCGGACCACGCCCCACCGTTATTGGCAAGTGGGCAACGACGGTCTCCGTGATTCAGGGTCCGTTCGGGCGCTGGGCCCGTCCGCCTCCGCATTCGATACGCGGGGCGATCCTGACTTCCGGGAGGTAAGAGCACCCATGTGGTCTCACATGACGAGACTCCCCGTGCTGATAGCGGTTGTACTGGTCGGTGCCGTCCTCGGCGGAACTCCGGTGTCCGCCGAGGAGGTCCCTGAACCCCTCGACGCCTGTGGTGCCGGAGGTTTCCCCACTGGCGGATTCGTCAGCGCGAGCACGGTGGAACAGCTCGGGCCCGACCTGTCCTCGGTCCAACCCGAGGTGAACCACACCTACACCGGTGATCCGTTGGAACCCGCGGACTACCTCAAACCGATGGGGCCACTCGGCCACTACGGACCGATCGGACCGTGGGGGCCGCTGGGCATCGTCGGCCCGGTCGGGAAAGAGATGTGGAATCCCGCGAAATGGATCTCCGGCACGGTCGGCTGGAGTCGGCTCGCGGAAATACTCGGCTGGTGGAACGGGCCGATGAGCGAGTGGGGTCCACTCGGGCCGGAAGGCCCACTGTCCGAAACCGCCTACTGTCACACGCTTCCCCTGCTCGGAGACAACAGCGGGTTGACTTTCAGCAAGCAATTGCAAGCCGGTGGCCTGTGGACCGTGCTCGGCCCGGCGGGTCCGCTGGGTCCGCTCGGTCCCCTCGGCCCCCTGGGACCCGCCGGCGCACACGGCTACCGGTGGGACACCGACACCGGCGAGTACGTCGACGATGCCGGTAACGTCGTCCACACCGTCCAGGTCCCCTACGGGGATGGTGTGCGCGAGTACCCGCTTTACGAGTTCTACTCCGACGAGTACGCACGCACGGCCACCGACAACGACACCTCGTTCATGGTCGAGACATCTGGCCTGGCGGAAGGAACCTTCGTCGACTACCCCCTCACCTCGCCGAGTTCCCAGTGGATCACGGTGCTCGTGGTCCCTCAGTACATGGCGCACTCGTTCCCGGAGGTCACGAACTGCGTGCAGACCTCCGTCCTGATCGATCTCGACACACCGTGGGGCTGCGCGCAGGGACGCGCTCTCGTCGACGACTTCGACGTGGAGATCCTCGACGCGAGCGGCACTCCGATCGCCGATTCCACCAGCGGAACGGTCGTGGACTGGATTCAGCTCAGTGTGCCGGCCGGGGCCGAACTGACGGTGCGGGTGCACAACCGCGGTAGTGGCACGTACGTCGGTCTGCACGACGGTTTCCGACTGTTCGTCACCGGGTCGACCGAATACCTACCGGCCGACACCGACATCACCGGCGCCCACCAGGTGCGCTGATCCCAACGACACGTTCGCGCGGGTGCCGAATAACGGCGGTGGGGTCGTGCTCGGGCCTGGTCCGTTCGTCGACCGGCCCGAGCTGAGAGTTCATCCCTGTGCCTCTGACTTCATCGACCTCGTCGTCGACTTGGGGTTCACTCGTGACAAGCGAGGGACCTGTACGCCGACTTCAAGATAACGATCGCTGCTGCTTGTCCGCTGCGCTGCCTCGCACTGCCTGTGTCATCAGCGATAGCTGACCTATGCCTTGAGTGGCTGTCACATAGCGGCAAATTCCGAGAGGACCCGCCGATGGAACCCCTGACCACCCCATGATCACTCAGTGCTCGCCCTGAGTATTTCGTAGAAGCGGCCAAGATCCTGCAGCACGTCAGCAAGGTCGTCGCGAGTGATCAACGTATCCGGATGTTCGGCTCCCAGCAGTTTTGTCCGGGCACCAAGGACGGCTTCGCATTCCGCTCGTGCCTCCTCCAATCGGCCAAGGCGATACAACGCTATGGCGAGGTTGGCCGAGTGATCAACGTGTCAGGATGCCCAACCCCCCAGCAATTTTGTCCGGATGTCGAAGACGGCTTCGTATTCCGTACGTGCTTGCTCCAGCTGTCCAAGGTCCTGCAAGACGCCAGCCAGGTCGTGGCGGGTGGCCAGCGTGTCTGGGTGTTCGGAGCCCAGTGCTTCGGTGCGGAGCTGGTAGGTCCGCTTGAAAACGGCGTGGGCGAGGTGGTAGCGGCCCTGCGACCGCAGGGTACCTCCGATGCTGTGGGCGATGTTGGCCTCAGCGTGGTCCAGGGCTGTGTGGACGGTGGTGTCGGCGACGTGGTCGTCGGCGCTGCTGGTGCGCTGGGTGTGGTCGACGACGTAGTCGGCCACCGTGACGTCCTTACCGGTTTTGGTGAGCAAAGCGGTGGTGGTACGAGGAACAGAGGTGGTAGCCCATTCCCAGGCCTCACCCAGTGTTTCGGCGGTGTAGCGGGGGTTGAGGTAGTCGGTGTGCACCTGCTCCACCAAATTGATGGGCAGGGGCCCGATCCAGCCGGCCCGGCGACACTCGATCGCAGCGGTCACCAACGCAACACCCCGAAGCTGAGTGGGACGACCGTCAAAGACGACGTTGAACCAGTTCCGGCCCCGCAGCAAGATATTCAATGACATGCCCGGAGGCGTTGCGTAGAGCGTCATCGATACGTGGATCCCACCGCAGTTTTTCCGCCCGCTCCAACTCCGCAGCCGTGAAGGTGTCCTCAAGCTCGACGATATTGGCCCGTTCGAGCACGCGGCGACGGTCATCTAAACGATCCGGGTCATCCTTGAGCCGGGAGAGTTCCTCCCGGCGGATCGTGGCGACGATGACCCGATGATGACCATTCCCAGCAAGGATCTTGTCCACCACGGTGGTGCTCAGCCGCCCGTCACCGAGGAACCGTTCCAGATCATCCAGCCACACCACACACTTCCTCGTGGCCACCGCCTCCTCGGCCACGGCCTGCAACTCACCCTCCGGCACCAACAGCCGATGCCCAGGCAACTGAGCACTGATAGTTTCAAAGGCCAACCGGCTCTTGCCGGCCGCGGATACACCGGCAATGAGAACGAATCCGCCCGGCCTCAAATACGCGGACACCTCGTCGTGGTGCTCCCGACGCACATACGTCGGCGCTATGTGGTCCAACCGCGCATCATCCCCAGTGTTCATCCCCACCGGAAGCCGGGCCGGATGCACCCCAACACCGTGGGATCATCAATATCGCGCACCCGAACACGCCCACCCCGCAACCGCAACGCGGCCCGGTCCACCGCCTGCCGGCGGCTCTCCCGTTCCTTGGCCTGCCGCTTCCACCGAGACGCGAAATGCTTCACCACCACACCACCGACAGCTCCCACGGCCGCGGCGATACCTACCAGCCACCACCAGTTATCCACGCCCAGCGCCTTCACCACAGCCCCGGACACCGGGGCCAGCACAGCGAACACGAGCGCGGCAGCAACCACGGGCCAAACCCGACGCCCCCCGCACCACAACACCCCCAGCGCGCATCGACGGTCACCGCATACAACCGAAACACCACGAACCACGCAAACACCCTGTAGCCATCCCGCAATCCGCCCGGCCAGTGAAGGCATCTCTTCGCCTTCACGGCGGTCACCTTTGACGATCGACAGCGCGATACCGCGGGCAGGTGGTCAGCAGCTTTGCGAGCCTCACCCGGTGTGTTGAACTGGTGTCGATCGCTGGCGCGGATCGACACCAGTTCCAGAACGATGAAGGAACCGCCTATCCACGTAGGCGGCCCTGTTCCGTCGGACTGACAGGATGTGAACCTGCGATCTTGACCTTATTTGATCCTTCGTCGATTGGGGATCCCGCTCGCCGCAACAGCGATGGACCCGCGGAACGCCCTTGTCCGCAAGATCGTTCGTCGTTCTCCGCCACCTGCATATGACAGGACAAGAGCCTGGTAGGGCACGAAGCATGCGCAACGTCCTCCGACGTGACCGGGATCGACGCACAAACCCTGCCGTCAACGGGAAGACAGAGCAGTGCATTCATTTCCAAGAGCACATTTCACGGACTTACCGCCCACCCGCGCCTGAACGTCACCGCCCATGGGGCCAGCCGGTCCGGGGTGTCGTTGCCGGCTCAGTGCTGGATCAACCCACCGACCGGGACGGGAGCGACGTGACCGGTCGCCGGACGCGTCCGCGCCAACGCAAGACCGACGTCGACCAGCGATGAGCGGCGCAGACCAGCGACGTCGGGAAGCGGAGTCCAAGCCGATTCGACGACATGGCCGTTCGGCTCGGGCCGAAGCTGCCCACCGGTGATACGGACCTGGTAGAAGATGCCGACACCGTGATGGTCGGGCAGACCCGGCCGGTGACGTTCGGCCGAGGGGATCACCCGGGAATCCACCCCCAACAAGCGTTCGACCACCGCGTCGCAGCCGGTCTCCTCAGCGACCTCCCGGATCACCGCGTCGAACGGATCCTCCGCGTACTCGACCCCACCGCCCGGCAAGGTCCAATTGCTCGCGCCGTTCGGCGGTGCTTGCCGGGCAAGCAGAACCCGTCCGCCCTCGATCCTCGATGCACACGGCATACGCTGCCAGCCGGAAACTCATCCCTCGCTCCTCCCTACCGGACACCCACCTCGCATCCAAGCAGGGAATCCGGTGGCCGTCTCACACATGAACAGGTCAACGCCATAGCACACCGTCCACGTCCACCCGGAAACGAATCAGACGCTTTCACACCCTCGACGAGGAATCCAGCATTTCCCCACCGCGCAACGAGGCACTCGGCCGACAACGCCTCTCCACGCTCCCACACCTTCGGCGGCGTTACCGCCACCGCAACACACCCCTGCCTGAGCACACCAGCTGCGCGGCGAGCACCTCGCGCCTATGCCGGTATCGACGCTCCCTCGAGAAAAGAACCGGCTGGGAGACGGAAGACCGGACGACGCCTAGCTTCCCTTCTCCCAACCGGGTTGGCTGACGACCAAGATCCCCCGGCCGAAGGTCACATGGTCGGCGGGGCTGATGTCTTCTTGTCCTTGGGCGAGTCACCGTCGCCCGACGACGACTCGGGGTTCTCGGTCGTGGCCGCGGACTGTTGGAGCTCGCGGCGTGTCTCCTCACGGGCACGAGCGACCGCTTCAGCCAGCATCGCCGCGGTCTGCTGCTTCTGCTGACGCCGTCGCCACCACGACCACGCGATGCCGAGGACCAGCAGCCCCACGATGATCAGCTCCGGCCACGGCACCGCCCACACCGAGACGGCTGCGGTGGCCAGGACCGTCGGAAGAGCCTCCGCGGGCGTGGTCCGGGGTGGCCGTGGGTTCACCGTGACCTCTTCGGTGATCCGCAGCAGCGGAGCGACGTTCTCGATCCGCGTGGTGACGGTGATGGCTTGGCCGGGGAGCAGTTCCTCCACATCGGCGAGTGTGGCCGTGTGCTCCCCGAAGCCGAACAAACCGTGTCCGGTGATCCGCTGTTCCCCGGACAAACGTACATTGCCCACGTTTTCCACCCGATAGGTGACGGTCACGTCTCCGGTGGAGAACGGCACCCATGATCTCTCGTAACCGGCTTCCAATCCGGTGACAGCGAGCGCCGGATTGACCTCACCGGCCACCCGAAGGTAGACCCGGGATCCCGCCCGACTGTCGACGAGGACACGCTGCCCTTGGGCGTCCGTGGCCTCCGTCGTGATCGACGCGATGATCCCACCGGTGTGGTCCCCGGGGGTGGCGTCGTCGGGGACCGTGAGCGTGAACGGGACGAGCGCGCTGCCTCCCGGCTCCACCGTAATCTCTTCGTCCAGACCGATCCACGCACCGATCCCGGTCGGCTCCACATCGGCCGGTTGGAGGGTGAATCCGCCTTCAGGGGTGTTGATCGCGTCGTGCGAGTAGACCCGGAACGTCACCACCTCCGCGCTGAAGTTGTTGACCTGGGCGACGTCGTCGACCGTCTCCCCTGGCTCCAGTTCGTAATGCCAGTTCGGTCGGCCGTCGGCGCCTTCGTCGCCGGCCGGTTGCACCGACCATGTTTGCGTGGCGGCAGCGTTGTCCTCGCCGGGAGGATTCCCCTGGGCTGCCGCGGGTGCGATCGTCAGTCCAAAGATGACGGTCGCACCCGCGACGATCCTCAGCATCGAGCGTCTCATGGTGCGCATGACATCAGATGGCGGTCACGGTGAGCAGGGCGGTGTAGACGCCGGGGGTGGTGTTCGTCGGGACCTCCAGCCTCACCTCGGCACCGAGTACCGCGGAGCCCTTACCCGAGCCGGCGGCCGCGGAGGCCAACACCCGGGGCACCGACAACCCGTCACCGGTCGGGAAACCTGGGTCCACCGCCAAACCGGGTAGCACGACCTGTCCCTCGGTCACCGACTCCACCAGCGGCAACCAACCCAGGAACCCACCACCGAACGACGCGGTCGTCGACGAGAAGTCCGACACCTGGGCCGAGACATCCCAACCCGGGTCCGCGTCTCGGGTGTCCGACACCGTCACCGGCCGCAGCTCACCGGAGGTGGACAGTCGGTCCCCCACCGAGGTCAACTCCGGCAACCGCACCGTCCGATCGTTCGGGTCCACCGAAACGAGCAACGACCCTGCGTCAGAATCCTCCGGCACCGTCACCACGATCTCCTCGCTCGCCTCCGACGGGCCTCCTGGTGTCTGGCCACCGTCCTCGGTGACGACCAAGGAGAGCGGGATCGGAACGAACGGGCGGTTCGGGTCGTTGGACTCCACCACCAAGGTCGCTTCGTACGTCTCCCCGGGGCTCATTCCGGTCGAATCGAAAGACACCGTCACGTCCTGACTCCGGCCGGCCGCGACCGTGCCGGAAGCCGGCTGCACGTCCACCCACTCCGGCAGTCGCGTGTCCGGGGAATCCGTGACACCGGTGACGTTCATGACCAGATGGGTGCCCGGGAACCCAAGTGCCGACATGGGACTCGGTTCCGGGATCCCGCACGCTTCCGACCGCAGGTACGACGGGGCGGTCTCTCCCTCGGCGTTGGAACCGGGGAAGAATCCGCTCGTCAGGCTCGTGTCGGGCGCGTCGAGCTCGACGACCAGGGTCGATCCCGCGGGTACCGTTCCTCTCACCGGCACCGTGACCATCCGCAAGGCCTGCGGTGTCAGTGTCACGTCCGCGCTGCCGATCTCGGTCAGGTTCCCGTAGGTCAGCGGTTCGGCGTCCAACGTGTACAGGCGCACGGTCACCGTGCTCGGGGCCAAGTTCACCGCCTCCACGCCGAACGACACCTCGGTGACCTCGAAATCGTCGTGGATCGCGAAGTCTTCCAGCGTGAACGTGCGCAGGTAGCCGTTGTCGGCCGTCAATCCCTCCGCCGAGCAGGCCACGGTGTTGTTCGGCACGATCCGCTGCGACTCCGAATGGGTCAGTGTCGTCGTACCCTCGGCCTGGTCCGGTGATTGTGGAGCGGACTGGCCGGTATCCGTGCCGCTGGGCAGGTAACGGGGATTTCGTGCCAGCGTGGGTCCTGCGGAGGCTTCCGCCTGTTCCGGTGCGGTGGCGGTGATCGCGGTCCTGCCGGCCGGCCTCAGGGTACGGCCCTGTTCCCCGTCTTCTCCGGCGATCCTCCAGCTCAGGTCCAGGCCACCGGTGTTGCCGATCGTCACCGTGTGCTCGGTTCGTGTACCGGGGGCCTGCTCGCCGATGATCCGGCCGGGCTCGACGGTGAGTTGCGCTGCCGCGGGTATCACCGCGACCGGGAAGCGGGTCTCGGCGATGTCCACGCCCGAAGCGTGTGTGCTGCTGGTGGACCACGACACGGAGGCGGTCGTCCACTCGCGCGCGGGTAGGTCCACGACCTCGGCGACGAACTCAACGGTCCGTGACTGTCCGGGTTCGAGTGTGATGGTGGCCGGGCTTACCGTCACGTTCAACCCGTTCGGAGTGTCGACCCGCGCCGTGTACGTGGCCGTCGTGTCGGCCACGTTGGTCACGGTCCGGGTCCAGGTGCACGAACCGGCGCAGTCACTGTCCACCAATGCGGGCAGGTTCAGCGTCCTCGGGTCACCGCCGACGGACGGGGCCGGGTCGGCGGCGAGGAAGTTCGCGTACGTCTCGTCCAGCACCAGGCCCGCCCGAGCCGCGGCGTTGAGATCCATGAGCCCCGCCCCTTGTTCGAAGATTCCGGCGTCGGTCATGCCATTACCGGCGACGAGGGCTTGGGGATCGGCGGATGAGGCCAGGGCCGACCTGATCTGTGTCGGCGACCAGTCCGCGTGTAACGCGGTCATCAGCGCACCGGCGCCGGCGACATGGGGCGAGGCCATCGACGTGCCCTGCATGACCTCGTACCGGTCTGCCCCACCGGCTCCGGCCGCGAGGATGTTCACCCCCGGCGCGGCCAGTGTGGGGGCCACCAGGTCGAATCGCGAAGGCCCGCGGGAGGAGAAGTCGGCGACCACGTTCGCCCAGTCGGTGTCGGTCACCAGCTCCGTCTCCGGATTGAGCCGGACCAAGACCGGGCCGGTGGTGTCGGCGAGGAACGCACGCAGCGCGTGCCCATCGGTGCGATCGATCATCACGGCCGGGATGGTGGTACCGGCCAGACCCCCCATCGTGGTGGGTGGACCGCCGGCGGTGTTGGTCACCACGACCGCGTCCGCACCGGCAGCCGCGGCATGCTCCACCTTCTGATCGAAGGAGCAGGTCCCGCGCTCGATCAGGGCGATGGCTCCGTCGAAGGCACCCGTCGGGAGCGGCGAGCAGGCACGCTCGTTGCCCGCGTCCACCGTTCCCGCGTCGACGATCGGAGCCTCGATCGGTTCCGTCACCCCCGGGCCACCGGCCCCGGGCACCGCGGCCACGCCGGTCAGTCCGTCCGGCGCGTCCGGTTCCGTCACGTCGAGGGTTTGGGCGAAGACCCGGCTGGTGGTCGTCGCGGCGACCGCGGTCACCCAGGGACCGGTGTGCGCGACGGTACTCGCCTCGGGACCGTTGTTGCCCGCAGCCGCCGCGACGAACACACCCGCGTTCGTCGCTTCCAGGAACGCCAATTCGACCGGGTCGTTCCACGGGTCGTCGGACCCGGAGATGGAGTAGTTGAGGACATCGACACCATCGGTGACGGCTTGGTCGATGCCGGCGAGGATCGCGGTGATCGGACAGTCGGCTACGCACACCCGGTACGTGACCAGGTTCGCCCGGGGAGCCACGCCGGAAACGATGCGGGTGAACGTGGAGTCACCCACGGGGAAGGTGGCCTCGTGCACGTTTCCGACCGCGGTCGCCGCGGTGTGTGTGCCGTGGCCGTCGCTGTCGATCGCACTCAGCGACCTGTAGTCGAACGCCCAAGCGCCGACGAGTTTGTCGTTGCAGATCGACTCGTTCGGTTGTTGGGTGTTCCCCGGGTCACAGACGCCGAGGTAGCGCCCCTCCCCCAGCGGGTTCTCGTGCTGATACCCGTCGCCGTCGACGGCCGCGAACGAGGGGTGGTCGGGGTTGATCCCCGAATCCAGCACCCCGACCAGCACTCCTTCGCCCCGAGTGCCGACATCGGTGCCGGTGTCACCGTTCCAGATCGACGGTGACCCGATGGTTTCGTGTGATACGTCCGTGGCCAGCTCGCGTATCGTCTCCGGGTAGACCGCTGCCACACCGGGCAGGTCGACCAACCGCGCCGCTTCCGCTGGTTCCGCCTCCACCGCGACCGCGTTCAACACGGTGTGGTATTCACGTTCCAGGGCGACGTCCCGACCCAGCGCGCGTTCGGCACGGTGAGCGAACTCGTCGTGGCCGTCCTGCACGTGCGCCAGATAGGCCCGGGCCTCGGGAGTGTTGACATCGAGTTGTGGCGCACCGGTCACCTCCGGGCTCGTCGCCTCCAGTCCGGCGATGCCCCCCTCGTAGGTGGCCAGCGACGGCTCTTCGAGCTGCACGATCCACAGCCCGGTTTCGGACTTACCCAAGGTACCGACGCCGGGTTCGGTCGCGGCGAACGAACTGGACTGGACCAGGGCGACGGTCGGGAGCAAACCGAGGGCGAGTACGCCTGCCATCGACCGGCTCAACCGGCTGCGCCGTAACGCAGGGCTCTTCATTTTCCGTGGAGCTCCCATCAGATGGCGGTGAGGGTCAAAAGGGCGGTGTAGACGCCGGGCGCGGTGTCCACCGGAACCTGCAGGTCCACTTCGGCGCTCAACACCGCTGAGCCCTTGCCCGAGCCGGCGTCTGCCGAGGCCAGCACCCGGGGCACCGACAACCCGTCACCGGTCGGGAAGCCCGGAGCCACCACCGAACCCGGCGACACGACTTGTCCTTCGGAGGTCGACTTCACCGCTGGGGACCAGCCCAGGAACCCACCGCCGAACGAGGAGGTGTCCGAGGAGAAGTCCGACACCTGAGCCGACACGTCCCAACCCGGGTCGGACTCCCGGGTGTCCGACACCAGCACCGGCCGCAGCTCGCCGGAGGTGGACAACCGGTCACCCGCCGAGGTCAACTCCGGCAACCGCACCGTCCGGTCATTCGGGTCCACCGACAGGATCAGCGAACCCTCACCCGAGCTCTCCGGCACCGCGACCACGATCTCTTCACTCGTCTCTGACGGGTCCGTTGGTCCGGTGGATCCGTATGCGACGAACACGCCGGTGCCCCACTCCACCTGGTTGTCACCTTCGGGGTGGACGCCGGCGGTGAAAGCGACGTCGCCTCGATCGTTGATGGAGGGGCCACCGCCGAACACGGGGCTCTCGTCGTGCTGCCCGAGCTGACCCGTGCCCAGGTCGACGTCGACCACGTCACCCTTGCCCGCGACTCGGACCAGTTCCTCGCCGTCACCGACGTAGATCGCCTGGCCGTCGGCGTCGACCGCGCGGAAGGCCACCTGGCCGATGTTGTTGATGTCCGGCCGGAAGTACTCGAGTGCCCGGATGGTTCCCGTGGAGTTCACTTCGGCGATCTCGGTGACGGTTTCACCGTCGGCGCGAACGAGCACCTTCGCGTTGTCCGAGGCTCGGTGTGCCACCACAGCGACCTCGCCCTTGTCGTTCAGTCCGAGACTGTTGTCGAACGACTTGTACGGGGATTCGGGGTCGACGGCCTGGTTGGCCAGCAGTCGTGTCGACGAGCCGTCCGGTTCGAACAGTCGGATCTCCAGCTCGGTGGACAAGTCGTCGGATGTGGACACCTTGGCCGCGATCTGTCCGGCGTTGTTGTACTGCGGTGTGTAGAGGTATGTGTACGGGCTCGTGGGATCCAGCTGGGAGTCGGTGATGTAGAAGACGCCCTCGCCGTCACGATGGGCCGCGTAGGCCCGCCCGTTGGAGAACATGGCTTGGAAACCGATGTTTCCGTCATTGTCGATCCGCGCCGAGCTGTACGAGTTGGGCAGGATCGGCGCGGTACCCACCTCGTTCACGGCCCCGGACTCCGCGTCGTAGCGGTACAGCGAGTTGCCCATCCCGTTGGGAGAGAGAGTGAAGACGATGTCGCCGTGGTCGTTGAGAGCCGCGTCACCGAGGATCATCCATTCGCTCTCGCCGACATGGACGATCTCTCCTTCACCGTGACCGCCGAACCACACCCCGGGGCGGCCGGTGCTGGGGTTGGCGTCGGCCACGTACTGCACCCCGAACGAGACCTCGGCGTTCTCGTTGATGTGGGGGGTGATGTTGCTGAACGACGACCCCGGCGGGAGGTTGTACCCCGCGTCGTTGACGAGCAGGTTCGTCCGCGCCTGGAGCTCCACCTCGCTGTACGCGGCTTTCGTTGCGGGCACATCCGCCGCGGCGATCCCTGGGCCCACAACCCCTGCGGCACCCAGTGGGATGGTGGAGATCAGTATCGCCAACGATCGGCGTCTCTGGAGCAGCATCGCAGAACCTCCCGGACAGACAGTGCCGGAAAGTGTGCAATTTACTGTCACTACTGTCAATAGTGACAGTATGCTCGTTCCATGGATGAGGAAGCGGTCAGTGAACTGGTCAAGTTGGGACTCACCCGCTACGAGGCCCAGGGCTACCTCGCGCTCATCGGGCGGGGAGACGCCACCCCCGCCGAGACCGCCCGGCTGGGGCGGATTCCCAGGCCTCGGGCCTATGACGTGCTGGCCTCACTCGCCGAACGCGGTTTCGTCACCCCGGTCTCGGGAGGTCCGGGGCTGCGATACCGGGCGAAGCCACCGAATGAGGTCTTCGAAAGCCTCATGGCGGTACGACGGCAAGAACTCGACCAGCTGGCCGAACGTTCCCGCAAGATCGTGGCTGAGCTGCAACCCCGGTTCCTCGAGGGACAGCGTCGCGACGAGCCCCTTGACTACGTGGAAGTCCTGCGCGATCCCGCCCACGCAGTGCAGCGAGTCGAACGACTCTGGAACGAAGCCCGAAACGAGATCCTGGCCATCGTCTGCCCGCCGTATCTCGCACCGCCGGAGCCTCACGACGCGACCCTGCCGACGGGTGTGACCATTCGAGTCATCTACGAACGTTCGCTGCTCGAGGATCCCCGCCTCGAACGATTGGTCCGCACGTACGCGCGGCTCGGCGAGGAGGTCCGGTTCGGTGACCAGCTCCCTTTGAAACTGACCATCATCGACGAGCAATCGGTGGCGTTCAACATGCCGGACCCGGTCGAGGACGACACGTCCGTCACCACGATCATCGTCCATCACAGCGCCTTGGCGATCTCGCTTCGCATCGCCTTCGAGACCCTCTGGGCGCAGGCCAGCACCTTCGAGGACGTGCTCGACTGACCAAACTGGTTTGCTGCCTTGCTGAGGTTGTGCCTGATCGCGGCCCAGCGATGCTTCGATGGTCGTACCATGCTCCGCGACGAGCTCGTTCACGAGCGTGAGCTGACCACGGATGCCGAGTTCGTCGCACCGCTGCTTCATCCGGTCATAGGTCAGCAGATAGTCGACGATGATCTCCTCCGGTGTGGCTCCGGCCAACGTGAGCAATACGAGGGCGAGAAGTCCGGTCCGGTCCTTACGCCGGCGCAGTGGAATGCCACGCATCCCGGTGCGGCGTTGGCGATCGCCCGCACGGCGGCGATCATCGGTTCCGGGCCAGCGTCGCCGGGTAGTACAGCGGTGAGGCCAGGCGATCGATCCGTTGCCAGTGTTCGCAGAACAGTGTGCCGACCGGGGCCAGCAGCACCTGCACGGTCGCGATCCTCGCCGGTTTCGGCGCACAGTTCGGCATGCACTTCCCGGATGGCGTAAATCGACGGGGTGCGCACTCCGTATGCCCAAGTCGCTGCCCACCCGGCCTCGCTCAAGTAGGACGATGCTTCCATCCGGACCACCGCACCGGGTTTGATCGACCCCAATCCGCCCAAATCACGAGCATTAACACATCCGCCCCACGGAAGTGTTCTGCCGTCAGCCATGTTCACGAGACGCTGCGCATACGCTCCTCATTGCCTCCCGAATCCATCGTCAGAAGCACTACACCGGCGCAGCTTTCTTGTGTCATGGCGATTCCGTATTACAGCTGGAATGCCAGGCTCGCCGTAAGAGGAATGAACACACTGTTTGGTGGCCATCCCGCCATCCGACAGCGTCCCAGAACAAAGAAGAAAGGTTGAGCACCCGCTGCACCGTTCGCCTATGGCCAGATCGATAGTCAATCAGTTGGTCGCTCAGTGCCGACAACGATTCAACCCCAAACCGGCTCCTTCTCAGATACCGACAGCAAAGAAAGCCCCTGGCCTGCGTTTTCCACTGATCAAGGCTTCACTTCGGCCATTGGGATGACGGGATTTGAGCCTGCACCCCTTGATCTTGTTCGCCGGACCAATGACCTGGCACTCACGCACGGCAACAACGACCGACCTGCAAGAACGCTCTCGTTCGTCAATATCGCGTGTCGTTCTTTGTCATTGCATGTGGCATGAATGTGACATGGCGCCTCGTTCCCCCGCGCACGATCTGTAGCCGCCTTCGGCCTTCGCGTTGTCAGTGTCCGTACCCGTTCGACCGCGCACACCTCTTGGCAGCAACCGAGACTTCGGGATGGCTGCAACATACGCCGCACCACTCGTCTCGCGTCAGGTGCAAATGTGGAGGCCCTTCAACACATGCTCGGTCATGCTGACGCGGCGATGACGCTCAACATCTACGGGCACCTGTTCCCCGACCGGCTCGACGAGGTCGCTGACACGCTCGATGTTCGACGGCGCGAGGTACTGGGCACACCCTCGGCAAGCTGAGCGCCTCGCTCGGAATGTTGGATAAATGTTGGTCGCGGGCGGGTCAGCGCCAGCTTCTGAATGACCGAGGGGCCGTCTACCTGCGTAGACGGCCCCTGTTCTGTCGGGCTGACAGGATTTGAACCTGCGACCCCTTGACCCCCAGTCAAGTGCGCTACCAAACTGCGCCACAGCCCGGCCGTCACCCTCTTCGTGGTGACGCAAGATAGC
>Ga0079224_100005869_pt1 | contig 16182 bp, 16 predicted proteins | sample Stecom2015_FD_80414 | JGI IMG/M metagenome (GOLD analysis project Ga0079224, IMG submission 80414) | Agricultural soil microbial communities from Utah to study Nitrogen management - Steer compost 2015 | ecosystem: Environmental > Terrestrial > Soil > Agricultural land | place: USA: Utah...
AAATTGGAAATTGCGATTTTTTTTAATTGCTCTTATTGAAAATTGAAAGCAATACATAAAGCAGGATGATAACCGGTATGGCGAGGAATTTTAGGCTTAGGATTAAGAACAGAGACAGGATTAGGAAGATATATCTGATTCTATTTTCTTTAAAGCTCCACGTTTTGAATTTTAAAGCAAAGAGCGGGATTTCTGCATTCATGAGAACGCATCCTAAGATGGTAATCCCGAAAAGAAGCCACTGATTTAGAATCAGTTGTTCTGCCCACTCGGAATACTGAAATTCCAGAATCAATGGAAGACTCAACACCAGGAGAGCATTGGCCGGCGTGGGAAGACCGATAAACCCTGAGGTTTGTCTTTCATCTACATTAAATTTTGCGAGCCGATAGGCGGCGGCTACCACAATTATTAATCCGAAAAGGGGGATGTATTGTGTAAAGGAGAAATTCCATCCGTTCCAGAAATTAAAGAGCGGAAAATCTCTTGCTTCGTCGATAACGGACATATTTAGCAACTGGGTCATAACTACTGCCGGTGCGAGTCCGCTGGTGATTACATCGGCCAAGGAATCCAGTTGCAATCCTACCGGACTTTGAGCATTTAAGGAACGAGCTGCGAAGCCGTCAAAAAAATCGAAAAAGATACCTAACAAAACAAACCAGGCAGCGGTAACTAAATCGCCTGCCACGGCAAACATAACCGCTAATGATCCGGAGAGGATGTTTAGCGAAGTGATCATATTGGGAATTTGTTTGCGCATAGGGTTTTCCGATAAAAACGGTAAAAGTAAAAAAGATTTTAGCAATCCGTGCTTCCTGCACAATAGGAAGCAAAAATTAATGTTTAATATTCTGTAAAATAATGTGATATTTGTTCAAATTTTTATCCTTGAAAAAGACTGTTTTCTTTCTCCTTTTGTTGATTGCCACATCTCTGGGAGCCCAAACTGCCCGCAAATATTCAAACGAATTTCTGAATATCGGTGTTGACGCCGCAGCATTTGGTATGAGCAATGCCGTGGTAGCATCTACTGCCGATGTGAATTCCGGATACTGGAATCCGGCGGGACTCCTCCATCTTCAGGAACAAGAGGTGGCTTTGATGCATGCGGCATATTTTGCGAATATGGCGAACTATGATTATGCAGCTTTTGCCATGCCTTTGGATGAAAAAAGCGCCGCTGCCATTTCGCTTATTCGTTTTGGAGTGGATGATATTTTGAACACCACCAAACTTTTGGATGAAAACGGCGAACCCAATTATGCTAACATCTCCAAATTTTCCGCTGCGGATTATGCTGCCACATTTTCCTATGCGCGCCGGCTGACGGAAGACGGGCTCTTAAATGCAGGAGTGAATGCTAAAGTTGTTCATCGAGTTATTGGCGACTTTGCTTCTTCTTGGGGTTTTGGAATTGACGTTGGGTTGCAGTATCGGCCGGGAAATTGGTTGGTGGGAGCCATGGTGCGAGATATTACCACAACGTTTAACGCTTGGAGTATTGATAAAGCCAAATTTGCAGACATACAAGGAGCTGTGGACGGAGAAAACCAGGAAATGCCCGAAACAACAGAACTTACATTACCAAAACTACAGGTAGGTGCTGCTCGCAGATTTACTTTCGGTAATGATTTTTCCCTGCTTTCCGAAGTCAATCTCCATGTTCGGTTTGCGAAAACGCACGACATCATTTCCGGTTCATTTGCCAGCATCAGCCCATCAGCAGGTTTTCAGTTTGACTATACCAACCTTGTGTATATTCGTGCCGGTGTCGGAAATTTTCAAAACATCCTTCAATTAGACGGCTCAGAGGCTATCGGTTTTCAGCCGAATATCGGGATTGGTTTTCATTATAAAGGAATTCAAGTAGATTATGCCCTTACCGATTTAGGGGACCAAAGTGCGGCGCTTTATTCCAATATCTTCTCTTTGAAATTGGATCTCGGAATTTTCAAAAAGAGTGCAGGATCCTAAAACAATTATATTCGGAATCTGATCGTTTTTAGCCGGCCTTGTTTTCTATGGTGAGTTTGAAATATCGATTTTTACCTATGGAAACAAAGAAAAGCAGAACTCCCAGAAAAGCAAAAGCTACACATTGAAGAAGGGTTTCCACAAGGGGAATTTCGGTATAGTAAGCCATCAGATACAAAGCAAAGATGAGAATGATGTTTCCAAAGAACCAGTGGTCACTAAGGCGCGATCTTACTTGTAAGACATATTTTTTATCGGAATCCAAAATCAATTTATTGGAACGCATCCACAGATATTTGGCATAGACTTCAATTTCTTCCGAAGGGGAAGTAATTTCTATGGAAGAGTTGGAATATAAAGACCCTTTCTTCTTCTCGTTCACCATAATATCAGCGGCAATCAAACTGTTGCCATATGCCTTCTTTCTAAAGATTTTGATTGTTCTCATCTTTCATTTTCTTGATTTCCTAAGATAACATTTTTTGAATTCATCGGCCTATTCTTTTGCACAGAAGACTCCCCAGATCATTATTCCGTCTTTTTTATTGTTTATTTTGACGGTCTCTTTATCCACTACTTGGAAGTCTCCGGGTGTGGAAAGAGACTCATCAAAAACACTTTCAACAGCAAATTGTGGATTTTTGAAGGAAATTACATTCCAATCTCCCTCCACCCGATAAGTTCCTTTTTCCCAAATCTTGATTACCTTATCTTTCGTTTCGGGTTGGGGAATACTTTTCAGATCCAAGAGAAACGTGTTGTTTTCATAAAATTTCAGATAAATATCGGCCACTCCATTTCCCAAACTGTGAAATTTTGTGACCTCTTTTTTTCCAAGGGATATACCTTTTGATTCTTTTGAAGCATCAATGGTTTGCTTCTTTGGTCCACAGGAAAGAATCGTGATAGTTATGAAAAACAGGCCAATGAATTTTCTCATATTATCGGATTAGACGTTTGTATTTGATTCGTTGTGGAAGAATATCCCCTCCCAAACGTTTTTTCTTATTTTCTTCATAGTCACTAAATCCTCCTTCAAAGAAATAGACTTCGCTATTTCCTTCAAAAGCAAGAATATGCGTACAAATCCTGTCTAGAAACCAGCGATCGTGACTGATAACAACGGCGCATCCTGCGAAGTTTTCCAATCCTTCCTCCAGAGCACGAAGCGTGTTTACATCCAGATCGTTCGTGGGTTCATCCAGCAACAAAACGTTTCCTTCTTCTTTAAGCGTCATGGCCAGATGCAGACGGTTTCTCTCTCCTCCGGAAAGCATAGAAACTTTTTTGTTTTGTTCGCTTCCGCTAAAATTAAATCGACTCAGATAGGCTCTTGAATTTACCTGTCTTCCTCCCATCATGATAAGTTCTTGACCGTCACTGAAGTTTTCCCAAATGGTCTTGTTCGGGTCGATATTGCTGTGCGTTTGATCTACATAGGCAATTTTTGCTGTATCTCCTACAATGAATTCGCCTTTATCGGGAGTCTCCTCACCCATTATCATTCTGAATATGGTTGTTTTTCCTGCACCGTTAGGCCCGATAATACCCACAATTCCTGCCTGTGGAAGTGTGAAATTCAGGTTGTCATAGAGTAATTTATCACCATAAGCTTTCGCCACCCCATTTGCTTCAATCACATTTGTGCCAAGTCGGGGACCATTGGGAATGTAGATTTCCAGTTTTTCATCCAGCTGCTTTTGGTCTTGATTTAGAAGCTTGTCATAATTTTTAAGACGGGCTTTTTGTTTAGTTTGTCTTCCCTTAGGACCTTGTCTCACCCATTCCAACTCGCGTTCCAGTGTTTTCTGACGTTTTCCTGCCTGTTTTTGTTCCTGTGCCAACCGTTTTGCTTTTTGTTCCAGCCAGGAGGAATAGTTTCCTTTCCACGGAATTCCCTCTCCCCTATCCAGTTCCAAAATCCATCCCGCCACGTTGTCCAAGAAATAACGGTCGTGAGTTACGGCAATTACGGTTCCTTTATATTGTGCCAAATGGTGTTCCAGCCAATGCACGCTTTCTGCATCTAAATGGTTTGTAGGCTCATCCAGAAGCAGTACATCCGGTTCCCGCAGCAGTAATCGACACAGCGCCACTCTGCGGCGTTCTCCCCCTGATAGTACGCTAATGGGAGTGTCGGGATCGGGAGTACGGAGGGCATCCATGGCGATTTCCAGTTTGGTGTCCAATTCCCAGGCATTGGTAGCATCAATTTTATCTTGAAGCTTGGCCTGTTTATTCATCAATTCCTCCATTTTATCCGGATTCTCATACACTTCCGGAAGACCAAACATATCGTTGATCTTATTGTACTCGTCCAGCACATCCACTACTTCCTGCACTCCTTCTTTTACGACTTCAATCACCGTTTTGGATTCATCCAGTTGCGGCTCCTGCTCAAGATAACCCACGGTATAGCCAGGAGCGAAAACCACATCACCTTGGTAATTTTTATCTACTCCGGCAATGATTCGTAAAAGTGTAGATTTTCCACTTCCGTTCAAACCGAGGATCCCGATTTTCGCACCGTAGAAAAAGCTGAGGTAAATATTTTTTAATACCGGTGTCTGGGCATTTTGATAGGTTTTAGTAACCCCCGACATCGAAAAAATTACTTTTTTATCGTCAGACATTTTATTATCAGATTAAATTATTGTTTTGTTATTTAAGAGGGCGAAGTTAATGCAGATTTAGTAATCTCAACACTATGAGTAACTGGCCTGTATGGTATGCACAATGCTCTATAACCAAGAGCACTTCACGCAGCAGGGTTTGATTTCCTTCCCCATTTTTTACTACCCCGTCCAGTGGATTCTTCTCATCCAGAAGGAAGTTTCGGAGTCTATTTCTATCGGCAAAGTATTCGGCTTTGAGATCTTCCCAATCCCTGGCATTTTTGCATATTTTATCTTTGGGCCAATAATAGTCGGGCCATTTTGGTTTTTTATAATCGTCGGAACAGGTGAATTTCACAATGTCTTTTTGAGCGAAGACAATATGGAAGAACAGCTCGTAAAAAGAATATGGAAGATCATAAGGTCTTGTGTTGATATCCTCAAAAGTGATTTTTTCCAGCATTTCCGAGACCGGCATAAAAGCCTCTCCGCCTTCCAAATGTTTCGCTAACTGTATCCGGAGTAAATTCATAGTCGTATTTTTTACACCCTTCCTTTTAGTGCATTAAAAACCCAGGCAATGGCAAAAAAACCGATTCCTACCGATGCAAATCCCCAGCCGGCCACATCATCATATCGAAATGCACCAAGACCAATCATTAGGAGTCCCACAAGTATCATTATAAAAGTGGCCCAAGCCAGCACCGTGTTTTTGTTCATCCCCATAATTATCTGTTCGTTTTAAAAATGAGAAACAAATATCGTGAATATTAAATGTAAATATGAAATATCGTGTACTTTGATTTGCTTTTCATCTTCAATATATTAACACAAAGAGGAACATCTTTTATCAATTTCTTCCATTCCACACAAGGTTTTTTTTCGTTGATTCTCCTTAATTCTAATTAGCCGTATTTTGTATTTTTGCCAAAATCGCAAAATTTTATGGACATCAACTTCAATAAAAACGAAGACTACAATAAACTTCTTGTTTCCGACTTAAAAAACAAATTGGCTAAGGTTCATCTTGGTGGTGGAGAAAAAAGAATCAAGCATCAGCATGAACAGGGAAAACTGACTGCCCGAGAGCGTATAGATTTTCTAATTGACCCCAAAAAACCGAGCTTGGAAATTGGCGCTTTTGCAGGCGAAGGCATGTATAAAGAACATGGCGGTGCTCCCAGTGCCGGCGTAGTAGTAAAAATTGGTTATATATCAGGAAAACAATGTATAGTTGTAGCCAATGATGCCACTGTGAAAGCAGGTGCTTGGTTTCCTATTACAGCAAAAAAGAATTTGCGAGCTCAAGAGATAGCCATTGAAAACAGGCTGCCGATTATTTATTTAGTGGACAGCGCGGGTGTATATTTACCGATGCAGGATGAGATTTTCCCGGATAAAGAGCATTTCGGTCGCATTTTTAGAAACAACGCCATTATGAGCAGTATGGGAATTACCCAAATAGCCGCTGTTATGGGGAGTTGTGTGGCGGGAGGTGCTTATCTTCCCATAATGAGTGATGAGGCTTTGATTGTGGATAAAACCGGAAGTATCTTTTTAGCGGGAAGCTATTTGGTTAAAGCGGCTATTGGGGAAACCATTGATAATGAAACCTTAGGTGGCGCCACCACACATAGCGAAATCAGCGGAGTAACCGATTATAAGGCCGAAAACGATCAGGATGCTCTGACCCGAATTCGGAATATTGTATCAAAGATTGGCGATTTTGAGAAGGCCGGATTTAACAGAGAGAAGGCCAAAAAACCCATTGAAGATCCGAAAGAAATTTACGGAATTCTACCTCGGTCAAGAGCTGAACAGTATGATATGCGTGAAATTATTATGCGACTTGTGGATGGCGGCGACTTCGAAGAGTATAAAGAAGGATACGGTCAGACCATTCTCACCGGATATGCCCGTATAGACGGCTGGGCTGTGGGAATTGTGGCGAATCAACGTAAGATTGTGAAAACCAAACAGGGAGAAATGCAATTTGGTGGCGTAATATATAGTGATAGTGCCGATAAGGCCACGAGATTTATAGCCAATTGTAATCAGAAAAAAATTCCCTTAGTTTTTCTTCAGGACGTCACAGGATTTATGGTAGGCAGTAAAAGCGAACATGGCGGCATTATAAAAGATGGTGCCAAGATGGTAAATGCCGTGAGCAACAGTGTGGTTCCGAAATTTACTATTGTGATTGGAAACAGCTATGGTGCCGGAAACTATGCCATGTGTGGCAAAGCTTACGATCCGCGATTAATTGTAGCATGGCCAAGTGCAGAGCTGGCAGTAATGAGCGGAAACAGTGCAGCCAAGGTACTCCTCCAGATAGAAACTGCGTCGTTAAAAAAACAGGGGAAGGAAATTTCAGAAGAAGAAGAAAAGGAACTTTACGATAAAATTAAAGCGCGATATGATGAGCAAATTTCTCCTTATTATGCAGCCGCTCGGCTATGGACCGATGCGGTGATTGACCCTCTCGAAACCAGAACTTGGATTTCTATGGGAATTGAAGCGGCAAACCATGCGCCTATTGAAAAACCCTTTAATATGGGTGTGCTTCAGGTGTAAATTTTACCGTTAACTTTTTAGTATAATCTTAACATTTTCAGAGACACACGTTTGTGTGTCTCTGTTTTTTTGTTATTACATATTTCTTCTATACTGTCCGCCTACTTCAAACAAGGATTCTGTGATTTGACCCAAGGAACAGATTTTAGTTGCTTCCATTAACTGTTCAAACATATTTTGATTATTTATGGCGGCAGTTTTCACCTTTTCTATAGCTTCGGAAGCTTTATCGGCATGCATTTTATGCAAGTTTTCCAATGTTCTTAGCTGGGCTTGTTTCTCTTCTTCTGTTGCGCGAATTACTTCTGCCGGCAGCACTGTGGGCGAACCTTTACTGCTTAAGAAAGTATTCACTCCAATAATCGGGAATTCTCCATTGTGCTTTAAAGTTTCGTAGTACAAACTTTCCTCTTGGATTTTTCCTCGTTGATACATGGTTTCCATTGCACCCAACACCCCTCCTCGCTCTGTGAGACTGTCAAATTCTTTGAGCACCGCTTCTTCCACCAGATCTGTGAGTTCTTCAATAATAAACGATCCCTGAATCGGATTTTCGTTTTTGGCCAGTCCCAGTTCCTTATTAATAATAAGTTGGATAGCCATGGCTCTTCTCACACTTTCTTCTGTAGGTGTTGTAATTGCTTCGTCATACGCATTGGTATGCAAAGAATTACAGTTATCATATATGGCATAGAGCGCCTGTAATGTTGTTCTGATATCGTTAAAATCAATTTCTTGTGCGTGAAGGGATCTTCCGGAAGTTTGGATATGATATTTTAGCATTTGTGCCCTCGGGTTTGCACCATATTTATCTCGCAATGCTTTTGCCCATATTCTCCGTGCTACCCTGCCGATAACAGAATATTCCGGATCAATTCCGTTGCTAAAGAAGAAGGAGAGATTGGGACCGAATTCATTGATATCCATTCCTCTGCTTAAATAATACTCCACATATGTGAATCCGTTCGCTAAGGTAAAGGCAAGCTGCGTAATGGGATTTGCGCCCGCCTCGGCAATATGGTAGCCACTGATGGAAACAGAATAGAAGTTTCTAACTTTTTTCTCAATAAAGTATTCCTGAACATCACCCATAAGTCGCAATGCAAATTCGGTAGAGAAGATACAGGTATTTTGAGCCTGATCTTCTTTCAGAATATCAGCCTGAACTGTTCCTCGCACTTGTTGTAGGGTATCGTACTTAATGCGTTCGTAGGTTTCTTTATCCAAAACCTGATCTCCGGTGACGCCGAGCAGCATCAATCCCAATCCGTTGTTTCCTTCAGGCAATTCACCATTATATTTTGGTCTTTCAACACCTTTATCTCTAAAGATCTTCTCAATCTTGGCCTCTACCTCTTGTTCCATTCCATTTTCCTTGATGAATTTTTCACAGGCTTGATCAATGGCAGCATTCATGAAAAATCCGAGCAACATGGGAGCCGGGCCGTTAATAGTCATACTAACGGAAGTCATTGGATGACTTAAATCGAATCCGGAATATAATTTTTTTGCATCGTCCAGACAACAGATGGATACTCCCGCATTCCCAATTTTTCCATAGATATCGGGACGCAAATCGGGGTCATTTCCATAAAGAGTTACCGAATCGAAGGCTGTTGACAGCCGTTTTGCCGGCAATCCGTGACTCACATAGTGAAAACGTCGGTTAGTCCGTTCGGGACCACCTTCTCCTGCAAACATTCGCGCCGGATCTTCTCCTGTCCTCTTAAACGGATATAATCCCGACGTATAAGGAAATTCTCCCGGAACATTTTCTTGAAGCACCCATCGAAGGATGTCTCCCCATGCTCTATATTTTGGCAGTGCCACTTTTGGGATCTGCAGGTGTGATAAGGATTCGGTATGCGTTTCAATTTTGATTTCTTTATCTCTCACTTTAAAGGAGTAGATCGGATTTTTGTATTTATTTACTTTTTCATCCCATCCTGTAATCACCTCCCAATTGTATGGATCGAGATTTAATTTCTCACGATCAAACTCGGCCACCAGCATTTTGACAAGATCTTTTTTGTCGTCTGCAATTTTTTCAGGATCCATTTCAATACCTGTCTTATCAAGAGAGGGAAGTTTTCCCGTTATGGATTCTACTGCTTTAAAAATGCCATAGAGGCGCTGTGCCACTTCCACTTGGTCTCCTGCTTTCTTGTCATACATCCTGTTGTTTTCCGAAATTTCGGATAAGTATCGTGTTCGGGCGGGCGGAATTACAAAAACCTTCTCTTCCATTTCGCGAGAAATATGGAAAGTACTTTTCAGATCGGCTTCTGTTTTTTCATCCAGCTTAGCCATTATAGCTTTATACAGCTTGTTCATTCCTGGATCATTAAACTGAGATGCAATGGTTCCAAAAACCGGAAGTTCATCTTTTGGTGTATCAAAAAGCATGTGATTTCGCACGTATTGCTTTTTCACATCGCGTAGAGCATCCAAAGACCCTCGTTTATCAAACTTGTTGATAGCCACAATATCAGCGAAATCAAGCATATCTATTTTTTCCAGCTGAGTCGCGGCACCAAATTCGGGAGTCATAACATATAATGAAACATCGCTGTGGTCCATAATTTCTGTGTCACTCTGCCCGATTCCTGAAGTTTCCAAGATGATAAGATCATATTCTGCTGCTTTCAGCACCTGTACTGCTTCCGCCACATATTTGGAGAGCGCCAGGTTGCTTTGACGGGTTGCCAGACTTCGCATGTACACGCGCGGAGAATTTATGGAATTCATTCTGATTCGGTCTCCTAGCAAAGCTCCTCCGGTTTTTCTTTTTGAAGGATCTACGGAAATGATTCCTAAGGTTTTTTCAGGGAAATCGATGAGAAATCGTCTTACCAATTCATCAACTAAAGAAGATTTACCGGCACCACCCGTTCCTGTGATTCCCAATACCGGTGTTTTTGAATTTTTATTCTTTTCGTGTATTTTATCAAAAGCGTTTTCAGCAATTTCGGGAAAGTTTTCTGCTGCCGAAATAAGTCGGGCTATTGCACCTATATTTTTATCTTTCAGTTTTTCTACTTCCCCGTTTAATTTATTGCCTATCGGAAAATCAGATTGTTCCACGAGATCATTAATCATTCCTTGGAGACCAAGTTCTCTTCCATCATCCGGAGCATAAATTCTCGCGATTCCGTACGCCATAAGTTCTTCGATCTCTGATGGGAGGATTACTCCCCCTCCTCCACCAAATATTTTGATATGTCCTGCGCCTCTTTCCTTTAGGAGATCATACATATATTTGAAATACTCATTATGTCCCCCTTGATAAGATGTCATTGCAATTGCGTTTGCATCTTCCTGAATGGCTGTATTGACCACTTCTTCCACGCTTCTGTCATGTCCTAAGTGAATTACTTCCACTCCGGTTGATTGGATAATTCGGCGCATGATATTAATAGCAGCATCATGACCGTCAAAAAGGGAGGCTGCAGTTACAATTCGAACGTTATTTTTAGGCTTATAAGGAGTTACCGCTATCATATAAAAAATTTTAGGAGTGCAAATTTAATCAAATCTCTAATATTCAAAGGCGCTAAAAAATATCCATTATCCCTTACATTTTAACAAAATTCGCTCCCGACCCTACCAGGATTTTTAGTAATTTGCATCTTCAATAATCAGTCTAAATTTATTTTATTATGAAAAAACTTTACTTAACAGCACTTTTTTTAGGTGCATTTACTCTTGGAGCGCAAGCTCAGGTAGTTTTTACCGATGATTTTGAATCTTATGACCTTGGACCTATTTCATCCCAAACTTCTAATTGGCGCGTTTGGTCTGCAAACTGGAGCGCCGTTGAAGACGCTAAGGTGAGTGATGACGAGGCTCGTTCAGGAGTTCAGGGATTGTACATTGACAACTCACAAGTTGTTGATCCCATTTTTTTAGTTCCCGGAGCACCTACAAACGGAATCATCACTGTACAGTGGTATGCATTTATTCCCGCCGGAAAAGCCGGATACTGGAATATGCAAGGAGCTTTAACTGCTGCGGGAGTGGAGTGGAATCAACACTTAATGGGTGGAAACGTTTATATGAACTGTAACGGGAATATGCCCGGAGAAGGTGGTGTAACCGGACAAACAGACTGCTCAACTTTTGATGCTGTATTCTACTATCCTGAGGATGAATGGTTTAAAGTGACTTGTATTTATGATCTGGATCAAGAGGTTTGGGCTTTAAACATAAACGATGTTGAGCAATTCAGCCAGTATCCTTTTGAATTCAACAACTATGTTTTCACTGAACTTGCCGGAATCGATTTCTATTCTGCAACCAACAAAAACGAATTATATCTGGATGATTTTACCGTTGCACACGGTATTTTAAGTACTGAAAACTTTGCTCCCGAAGTATTTTCAGTTTATCCAAACCCTGCTACAGACGTTTTGAACATTCAGAGTAAAGTTGCCGTAGAAAAAGTAACTGTTTTTGACACGATGGGAAGAACTGTGCTACAGGCCACTCCAAACACAATCTCTCCTGCAATCAATATTTCCGGTTTATCTTCAGGAACTTATTTCGTGAAAGTAACGATTGACAACAATTCGAAAATCGTTAAGATCTTAAAATAATTCTGAAATTACGGAATCGGAAAAAACCGGTTTTTATTAAAATTTATTAAGAAGGACCTCTCATTGCGGGAGGTCTTTTTATATTCGCAAAAAATCAAAATTATGAGTAAGAAGTTGTTGTTCTTTTTAGTGTTTACTTCAGCGTTTATTTTGCATTCTTGTGCCGAGCTGGGGGATGTAATCGGCTCAGTGCCTGGGCAGATGAATTCAGAGACCATTGCTCGTGGCTTGAGACAAGCGTTAGACAAGGGAATCGATAAACAAGTCACAAAGCTCACCAAGAAAGATGGTTTTTATGAGAATCAACTTGTTAAAATTTTGCTTCCCGCAGAATTAGCCCGAGTAGAGCAGACATTGAGAGATATCGGGTTGGGAAGTCTGGCAGACGAAGGTTTGAAACTTTTAAATCATGCCGCTGAGGATGCGGTTAAAGAAGCGACTCCCATATTTGTGGATGCCGTTCGGGGGATAACCTTTGCAGATGCACGCCAAATCCTAATGGGTGCTGATACTGCTGCAACTACTTATTTGCAAGGAAAAACAGAACAAAATCTTTATAACAAATTCCATCCGGTGATCAAGTCGTCATTTTCAAAAGTGGGTGCCGATCAAGTTTGGAGCCGCATCATTGAGCGATATAATGCCGTTCCCTTTGTTCAGAAAGTAAACCCGGATCTTACAGACTATGTAACCAATGAAGCTTTAAAGGGAGTTTTCACCATGATCGCCGTTGAAGAAAAGGAAATCAGAAACAACATTCATGCCCGAACCACTCCTCTTCTGAAGCAAGTTTTCGCTTTGCAAGACAATCGATAGATTTCTTTTTTAATAAGGCCTTAACCTAGTCTTAGGAAAGCTTGTGAAATGTCTGTTCTAATTTTGTAAGCGAAGAAATCCGCAAAGAAAAATGATAAACAAGGTCCAACTCAGGTGGAAGCTGGAAAGGCTTAAGAGAACCTATGCTTTATTGATGAAGAAATCTTTTGAGCTCTCGGCTAAGAATCCGGAAAAGAGTGAGAAATATCATCATGAGGCAGATGAAGTTTTGGGAGAAATAGAAAAATTGAATTCGCAACTTGGATTGCATTATCCGCTATAAAAACCTTTTGCATCAATAATAATTACAATAGTCTTAATGACGGGCAGTAAGAAAATCGATAAAAATTTTCATAAATGAAATAAAATAGTATTTTTGGATAAAGACCTGACTATGAAAACGAAATACGAAGATTTTGATCGATTAAACCGATTACTTGTGGCTTGTTTTGAAGCCGAAAAGCTCTACTACAATGCCGCCCAGGATGCGCAGACTACTGAACTTAAACGTTTTCTGAACTACATGGCTGTAGAACGAAACCGGATGAGTCACGATATCTCAAATGAATTACATTCCAGGGATATTGATCCATTATTACAGGATGCTGAAAAAGGACACACCAATCGCACATGGCAAGAAATCAAAGAGGCGTTGGAAACTTTTGATGCCGATTTTATCATCAAATCCTGTACAGACAGAGACAAAGACAATATCAAAAGGTATAACGAACTATTAGAGCGGAAACAACTTCCGGAAAGCATCCTTGAGATGCTGGAAAAACATAAGTTCCAGTTGGAATGGTATGTAAAACAAGCAGCTCAACAGCGGATTTCTGCGAGTCCGTTTAAAGAAGATCAACCGGATCAAGAAAAATCCGGAACTAAGGTAGTCAATCTGAAAGCGATGTGATATAAGCCGTCCGATTTCCCGGACGGCTTTTTTGATGGCAGATAATCTTATTCTTCCTCTTCTGAATCAATCATCAAGTTGAGAGTCACCGTAATATTATCTCGTGTAGCTCTGGAATACGGACAAATCTCATGGGCAGCATTTACCAGTTCTTCCCCTGTTTTTATATCAACTCCGGGAATATAGCAATCTAAAGTAGCTCTTAATTGCAAGTCATCTTCCTTAGTTTTGCCAATTTCGATATGTGCTGCAACGCTAACATCGCCATCAATAGAAATATCTTTCTTTTTTGCGGCCAATTCCAGTGCTCCACCAAAGCAAGCCGCATAGGCCGCCCCAAAAAGCTGTTCCGGATTTGTACCTTCCCCTCCTTCTCCACCCAATCCTTTTGGAACAGAAAGTTTTACATCTAATTTGGAGTCGGCTGAGAAAGCTGTTCCGTTTCTGCCTCCCTCTGCTGTACATGTTGTTTTATACAATGTTTTCATAATGATTAATTTTATAATTTTCAATATACCATCAAATACCAAGCAGAGTTCCTAAATTTGTCTTAAACCACCAGAAGCAGTGAAAAAAGAAAAGAAATTTGAAAGTGCTCTTCGTGAAAAAGCCGGAGTTGAAACGCCTCATACTGTTAACAAAGATTTTGCCGAAAGGTTCCGGCGTTCCCGAAGAAAGAAACCCTCGTCTGAAGAAATTATTGTCGGATTACAGGAAGGAAATCAAGTTCTTTTAAGTCGGGCGATAACCATTATAGAAAGTAGTGCTTCTAGGCATCAGCAAGCAGCGCGGGAGATTCTGGAAAAAGCTATACTGATCCCTTCTTCCTCCTTGCGTATAGGGATTACCGGCGTGCCGGGGGTTGGTAAAAGTACTTTTATTGAAAGTTTGGGCAAATACCTTGTTTCGCAGGGGAAAAAAGTAGCTGTTTTGGCTGTAGATCCAAGTAGCAGTATCAGCTATGGGAGTATATTGGGAGACAAAACCCGTATGGAGCAGTTGGTAAAAGAAAAAAACGCCTACATTCGTCCTTCTGCCAGTGGTGACACTCTGGGAGGCGTGGCCAGGAAAACACGCGAAACCATCACCTTATGTGAAGCTGCAGGGTTTGATGTGATTTTGATAGAAACAGTGGGTGTGGGCCAGAGTGAGACCCTGGTTCATTCTATGACTGATTTTTTCCTTCTTCTAAAGTTGGCCGGTGCCGGAGATGAGCTTCAAGGAATCAAGCGGGGCATAATGGAAATGGCAGATGCCATTGTGATTAACAAAGCCGATGGAGAAAATGTCAAAGCAGCCAAACTGGCACGAAACGAATTCAGTCGAGCTCTACATTTATTTCCAAAAAAAGAAAGCCAATGGAGTCCGAAAGTGCTAACAGCAAGTGGTATACATCATCAAGGTATTCAACAGGTATGGGATGTTATTGCTGAGTATTTCGACTTGGTTAAAAAGAACGGATATTTCGAATACAAGAGGAAAGAGCAGAACAAGTACTGGCTAAAGCAGACTATAGAGGAACATTTGAAACGAAGTTTCTATGAAAATTCGGATATCAAAGAGGCTCTTCAGGTTCAATTAAAAGCTGTAGATGAAAATAAGACTACTCCTTTTGAGGCGGCACGTATTCTTCTGGAACTCTTCGAGCGTAGGTAACTATTGTTCAGCAACCACCGGAGATATAGCATCTTTGTCTTTTCTGCGCACATAATTTTTTACGTACTCCCCTTTGGCGCTCCCGTGATCAAAATTGCCCCACTTCACAAAGAATCGGCTTTTTTTGCGTGCTTCCTCGTTTGACATATCTTCATATTCCATTCTGTATATAGTAGAAAACAAAATAGCTCTTCCTTCCCCGTGATAGCAGTGAATAAGCACCGGATACACCGTCTCATCGTCCATCACTTCAAAAAAGCGCTCTAGGGTGGCCTCATCCGGGATTTGCTCTGATCCTATGTTATAATAAGTGACGCCGTCCAATTTATCAATCACTTCTTTTTCGGCAAGCAATTCTTCTGGTACCTCGGGATTATTTACCAGATCAGGAGTTCCCGGAAAACGAAGATCAATAACTGTTTTGATGTTATGATCTTTGATATAATCCGGCAATTGTGCAGGTGGAATAGCTCCTGATTTATAGACCTTGCCCTCTGTTATGGTCTTGAAGTTGTGATTAATATTTGTATCATAAACATACTTCCCTACTCCTATTAGGACTATAGCTAGAAGACTAATAATTATAAATTTTTTCATTGAAAATAAAGGTTAGTTAAAGTTTCCTGTCAATAATTCTTTCAAAATAATCCTGAATAAATGCCTTGCAAAACAGTTCCATTTCATTCATTTCGGCATTTCTGTGGTCTATCAGGTTTTTGGTCAAACCTTTGTCATTTATATCATAAAATCCAATAGCTTGTTTCCCGTCAAAAAGACAAATATAGTTTTCTCTTTGTAATTGATAGTATTCTATTCCGTTAAAAACAAAAGGTTTAATTGAATCATCCAAGAGGCTGCGTCCCCAGCTTCGAAAAGGCTTGTCATATCCAATGATATCGAGAATAGTGGGATAGATATCAATTTGTTGTGCCAATTGATTGTTATCACCCTGCAGGCTTCCATCCGGTTTATAGAACAGGATGGGGACGGCTCCTCGGTTTATCGGAAGTCCGAAATAATCTGTAAAATGAATTTGATT
>Ga0079224_100005870_pt1 | contig 16181 bp, 17 predicted proteins | sample Stecom2015_FD_80414 | JGI IMG/M metagenome (GOLD analysis project Ga0079224, IMG submission 80414) | Agricultural soil microbial communities from Utah to study Nitrogen management - Steer compost 2015 | ecosystem: Environmental > Terrestrial > Soil > Agricultural land | place: USA: Utah...
GAGCGTCACCTGCTTGCCGTAGCGAGGAAAGCGACGGCGCATGTAGTCGGCGGTGGCGTCGATGACCGGGGCGAGCGGCAACACTTCGAGCTTGGGGAGGGAGCCGATGTCCGAGAACCTGCCGGCCACCCGGCGCAGGCGGTCGATATCCTTTTCGACTTCGGTGAGGGCATTTTCCCGCTGGTCCTCGGGAAGGTCTTTCATCCGAAGGAATTCGAGCCACCCCATCAGGCTGGAAAGCGGTGTGCCGAGCTGGTGGGCCGCCTCCTTGGCCATCCCTACCCAGAGGCTGCTCTGCTCACTTCGCCGGATGTAAGAGAACCCGAAGTATCCCGTCAGAATGAACAAACTGACGAAGAGCAGCTGGACGTAGGGGAAGAACCGCAGCTCACGCACGAGCCTGGACTCACCAAAGTGGACGTACTGGACGAGCCTGCGCGGACCAAACTCCTGGACGATGGGGATCGGTTCGAAGTGTTGGGACATGGATTCGGCACGCCGGACCAGCTCGTTTCTGGCCTCCTCGGCTTCTTCGGGAGAGAGGGTGGACAGGTCGAGGTTGTCGGGGATCGCGACGTTACGCCAGATTTGTGGCACCTGCCGGGTCGAATCCATGACGATGGCGGGGATGCCGAAGTTGAAGACCGGTTGCCGGTCCGAGTTGTCGCTTACGGGTGCGAGGATGCGTGCTGCGAGGCTCGATTCACCCAGCGGCGGCATCGACCTTGCCCACCACAAGGCCTGCTCGAAACGCTCGGGATCCCCTTTCAGGGGGATGCTCTGAAGGTTGCCCTGCCGCCGCAGTTGCCTGAGCAGGTCCTGCAGCTCGATGAACTCTTGCTCGTACGGATTGACCGGCTGCGCCTGTCCGATCTGCGCCACGGCACTTGCCCAAATCTCGATAAGGAACTGCTCCCGCTCGCGCAGGCTCTGGGCGAGGCGGTTGGTATACAGGATCGAAGCTACGGCGATGACGACGGCAAACAGGACGAGGCCGAGCTTCAGGTTTACCGAAAGGCGATATGCCTTCATGACGTAAGCAAGGTATTGAACGGGGAGGCCGGTAACGAATCAATATATTACCGCGCTGTGAAATGAACGTTTTCCAGTCGCAAAAGGACTTTGAGGTAAAACTACCGTCCGCAGATGACGCTGATGGTTTTTTCGGGAATAGGGACTATGGTATAGTTCTACCCATGCCTCCTGATCGAGCTACAAGGAGGGATCGTAAACGGGCTCTGCAGTCGAGGCCGGTATAATGACCATGACTGTAGAGGAAAAAAGGGCGGGTAAGGTATGGCTACCGCACGGCGCGGACGCGGGAACGTTCGCCGGTGATCGTTTGCTCGCGCTTGGGGCCTGTCGAGATCATCGTTATGTCAACGCCGACCGTAGACGCGATGAACTGAAGGTATTCCTGCGTCACCTCGGGCAGGTCCTCGAACCGATCGGCGGTACGGATGTCCGCTTCCCAGCCGGGCATCGTCTCGTAGACGGGCGTCACCTTTTCGAGGGTGTGGCCTTCGCTGGGGAATCGCGTCGTTTCCTTGCCGTCGTACCGGTAACTTGTGGCGACCTGAATCGACGGCAGGCCGTTGAGGACGTCGAGCTTGGTGATGGCGAGCTCGGTGAAGCCGTTGATCATCGACGTGTAACGGAGGGCGACGAGGTCGAGCCATCCGCAGCGGCGCGGCCGGCCGGTCGTGGCGCCAAACTCGTTACCGGTCTTCCGGAGCAGCTCGCCGGTTTCGTCGAGCAGCTCGGTCGGGAAAGGCCCGTTGCCAACCCTGGTGCAGTAAGCCTTTACGATGCCGATGATGCGGTTGATCTCAGTCGGAGGTACGCCGAGGCCGGTGCAGCATCCGCCAACCGTCGGGTGGCTCGACGTAACGTAAGGGTACGTGCCGAAGTCGACGTCGAGCAGCGCTCCCTGGGCGCCTTCGGCGAGGATGTGTTTGCCTTCCTTCAGCGCGGCGTTCAGGTATTGCGGAGCGTCGATGACGTAGGGGTCGATCAGGCGATCGAACTCGACGTACTCCTCGATGATGGCGTCCACATTGAGCTCTTCTGCCCCGTAGATGCTGCGCAGGATCTGGTTCTTTTCCTCGATGGCCCGCTTGAGCTTCATGCTGAGGACGTCGCGATCGAGGAGGTCGACGACGCGGATGCCGGTCCGGGCGAACTTGTCCATGTAGGCGGGTCCGATGCCGCGGCCGGTCGTGCCGATGGCGTCGGCGTCGCGGTATCGCTCGCGCACCTGTTCGACGGCCTTGTGATAGGGCATGATCAGGTGCGCGTTGTGTGAGATGAAGAGCCGGCCCTCGACCTGGTAGCCGAGCTCCTTGATCATGCGGATCTCGTCGATGACTGCCACGGGGTCGATGACGACACCGTTTCCGATGACGCACGAGACGCCTTCGTGAAAGATGCCGCTGGGCACCAGGTGCAGGACGAACGTCTTGTCGCCCCAACAAATGGTGTGGCCGGCGTTGGCGCCGCCCTGATAGCGTGCGACGATGTCGACCTCCTTGCTCAGCAGGTCGACGATTTTCCCTTTACCCTCGTCGCCCCACTGGCTTCCGATGACTACGGTTACCGGCATTGTTGATACGCTGTCAGATTGGAAATAACAAATCGATTACAAGCGCCCGAGCGCTTTGACAGACAAAAGGAAGGCGACGAAGCTCACCCCGTCGCCTTCTTCTCAAGAATCCCTGAGTGAGAAACGATCAGCCCTGTTCAGCCGGCTCGCTTTCGAAGCTGGCAACAGCCTCTTCTACGGAATCGTAATGCTTGAAGACCGTTATGAGTTTCGTGATGACGAGCAGCGACTGGATGCGGTCTGCCACGTTGGCCAGGCGGAGGTCGCCGCCTGCATTACGCATGGTGGTCATACCGCTGATCAGCATGCCGAGGCCACTCGAGTTCATGAAGCTGACCTTCGAAAGGTCCATCACCACGTTCTTCTTGCCCTGCTCTTTGAAGTTGTGCAACGCTTCGTGAAGCTTGGCTCCGTCCGGTCCGCCCATGACGTTGCCTTTCAGGGTGATCACGACCGCATTGTACCGCTCGTCTACATTGTAGTTCATGGGTTCATAGGGCTGATTATCAGATAAAGACCGGTAAGCGGAAGGCGGAGCGCACGTGTGCCGCTTCCTGCTTCCACCACCGAATGTGGCATCCTGTCAAACGGCTGCCTTAGCGCTCCGTTGCCGCAGCTCGAGCATGAGCGGAGAAGCAACGAAGATGGTCGAATACGTACCAGCGATGATGCCGAATCCGACTGCAAACGCAAAACCACGCAGCACTTCTCCCCCGAATATAAACAGCACTACGATCACGAACAAGGTCGTCGCGGAGGTAATGATCGTACGGCTGAGCGTCGAGTTGATCGCCTTGTTGACCATCGTGGGGAAGGGCATGGTCTTGTAAAGGTTCGAGTATTCTCGAATACGGTCGAAAACGACGACCGTGTCGTTGATCGAATAGCCGACGATCGTAAGGAACGCCGCGATGATCGTCTGGTCGATCTGCAGAGAGAAAGGCATTATGCCTTGCAGCAGCGAAAACACGCCGAGGGTTACAACGACGTCGTGGAAGAGCGCCGCCACCGCGGTAGCGCCGAAACGCCACTCGAACCGGATGAGGACGTAGACGAAGATGACGAGCAGAGACCCGAGCACCGAGTACAAAGCGCCCCGCTTCAAGTCCTCGGCGAATCGCGGCCCGACGATGTCGGTTTTCTGAAGCGTCGGATTGGCGTCCGGGTATTCCGCCGTGAGGGTTTCCATGATCTGGGCTTGCACCGTGTTGATCTCGCCCTCGTCGGAAGTCCTGATGAGCAGGGCGTTTTCGCCGAAGGTCTTCACTTCCGGTTCTTCGCCCAAAACGTCTGAGAGTGCACTCCGTACGGGCGCAACCGGTAACTCCTGGTTGGCCTCGACGACGAATTCCATACCGCCGCGGAAGTCAATCCCCAGCTCGACACCGCGGACGACAAACGAGATCAGGCTGATCAAAATCAAAGTCCCGGAAAGGATGTACGCCTTTTTGCGGGCTCCGATGAAGTCATAATTGGCGTTTTCAAATATACGCATGGTAGTCGATTTCAATTGATGGCGTCTCGAAAAGAGAAGCCGTTGATAAATCCTGTGTCCCGACGTCTCAGCCGAACTGGACGTTCATGCGGCGCTCACCGACCATGTAGTCGAAGATGAGCCGGGTAATCACGAGCGCACTGAACATCGACGCGATGATACCGGCCATGAGCGTTACGGCGAAGCCCTGGATGGGGCCGACACCGAACGAGTAGAGGATCACACCGACGAAGAACGTGGTGACGTTGGCGTCGAAGATCGAGCTGAACGCTTTCGAGTAGCCGGCGTCGATGGCCGCCTTGAGCGTACGCCCGGCAGCCTGCTCCTCTCGGATACGCTCGAAAATGAGCACGTTGGCGTCGACGGCCATACCGATCGTCAGCACGATACCCGCGATACCCGGAAGCGTCAGTGTGGCGCCAAACGCGGCGAGGATGCCGATGATAAAGATGATGTTCAGCATGAGGGCGATGTCGGCAACGACGCCGCCCGTGCGGTAGTAAAAGATCATAAAGAGCGTTACGATCAGCAGACCAATCAGGACCGAGTTCAGGCCGTCACGGATCGACGAAGCGCCGAGGCTCGGGCCGACCATCTGCTCGCCGACGATCTCGACGGGAGCCGGCAGGGCGCCCGACTTGAGGATCGTGACGATGTCCTGCGCTTCCTCTCTCGATTCGAGGCCGGTGATCTCAGACCGCCCGCCGACGATTCGGGTGATGACGTTCGGATAGGAATAGACGACGTCGTCGAGCACGATGGCGATGGGGCGATTGATGTTGGCGCCGGTGATGCGCGCCCAGTCCCGGGCGCCCTCGGCGTTCATCGTCATCGTCACACGCGGACGGTTCATTTCGTCGAAATCGACCTGCGAGTCGGTGATCACGTCGCCGGTCATCTCCACGTTTTCCCGCACGCCGAGCAGGGCGAGGAGCTCGCGCCCGTCTTCCGTAGTGGCAATCGGGGACGAGGTGTACATGAGCGTGATGCCGGTCGGGAGCAGGGCTCTCACCTGCGGGTCGGCAAGCAGATCGTTGAGCCTGGCGGTGTCCTGGACGGCAACGATGCCAAACTGGACACCCTGTCCAACGGGCTGCATCACGTTGAGCAGCGGGTTGGTCGAGGCTGTTTGCTCGTCTTCTCCCAGGATCGAGCCAACGTCGGTCGAGGAATCGGCCTCAGCTTCTGCCGTGGAATCGGCCGAGGCGATTGCCTCGTCGTCATCGGTTGCAGCCGTCGTGTCGGCTGCTTCCCTTTCGAAGTACTGTATGATCTGCTGGAGTGAGGCTGAAAGGGCGTCCGGATCGGCCATCAGGCGGAACTCGAGGCGCGCCGTGCCGCGAAGGAGTCGGCGGACGCGTTCGGCGTCGTCCACGCCCGGAAGCTCGACGACCACCCGCCGGGTTCCCTGTTTCTGAATCGAGGGCTCGGTGACGCCGTACCGGTCAACGCGCTGGCGGATGATCTCGATGGCGCGGTCAACAGCCTCGTCGGCCTCTCGCTGAAGCCAGTTTGCAATCTCACTGTTCGACGAACGCCGGGTGATGTTGTCCTGGTCGTTGCGGAAGTAGCGGGAGAGGCGTGCGTTCGGATCGCGGCGCTCGAACTCGGCCACGAACGCGTCGATGATCGACGCGTCACCCGTGGTGGCTTGCTGCCGGGCGGCGGCGAGCACTTCGTCGAACATCTGGTCGGTGTCGGTGGCAAGCTCGCGAATGAGCGCGTCGACACCCACCTCGATCGTCACGTGCATGCCGCCCTGAAGGTCGAGCCCGAGCTTTAGCGCACGCTCGTTGACCCGCTGGATCTTGGCGTAGTTCTTCTGGCGATACTCCTCCAGTGCATCGCCTTCGAGGGAATTCAGTTTTTTGTTGATGATAAAGCTCTGTACGGAGGGGTACAGGTAGTAGCCGGCCAGTATTAAAAAGGCGACCGTCAGAAATACCTTTATTCCGTTGCCTTGCATGATTGATAGCAGGTTGGTGTGGACGAGCCGCAGCGTCCGTGAAGGATCCAAAAACCCCACAGGACACCGCTACGCTCAGGAAAGGGGGGAATACGGGCAGGCATACCCGCGCACGTATTCGCTGACAAACTAAAGTGGGTAGTGGATAGGCGCGCGTGCGCCTGTATCCGAGAAGGGGTAAATACCTATGGTCCGAGCGGCACGGCAGCCGAGAACGTCCGGACGGGGCGTACGAAGAGCCGTCCGTCGTCGTCAATGCCGCTCAGGTACGGAGCTGCGCCCGGTCGGAGCGGTTCGTCCTCCGTGTGCGCGATGCCCGTCAGGGGGAGTCCGGATTTCGAAACGAAGGTGTTCGAAAGCGACTGGCCTATCGTGAGCGTCGCGTAGGGCGAAACGCCGTGGTCGACGATCTGATGGAACAGGCCTTCTAGCTGCCGCAGAAGGGCTTCCCGACTCAACCCGGAGTGGGAGAAGACGTCCGAAATGTCGTGCGCTGGATTCTGCGCCTCGAAGGCTGCAGTAAACGCCTCGAGGAACTCGTCGAACGAACGGGGCTCGGATGCTGCCGCTACGTGAAGGGCCTGTTCGACGGCTTTGGTCGTCTGGCCGGCGATCTGAGTCCGGAGCCATCCGATATAAAAGGAGACGGCCGTGCGCTCCGCCGCCTGGACGGTCGGGAGGACCGCCAGGTGCAACGATCCCACCACCAAGATGGAGGCGATCAGTCGTAATCCCCTGGATGAACGGAGCCGGCGCATGCAGCTAATGAATTGAACGTCAGATTCCAGCCTGTAAAGGTACGTGAATGATCAGGCTGGATCAATCCCGGTGTGTTCAATAAAAGTGAAGCGCCCGGGTTTCCGACCGGGCGCCACTTAATAGAGAATCCGTCATTTGGAGAGCTGGGCCGAGTACGGTGTAATGTGGGCGTTCGACATGCACCGATATGGTTTTTCCGAGTACGTGAGCGGTAAGGCAGGAGCAGAAACGTGTTCGACACGCGATTTTCAATCGGAATGAGTTCACCTGTATATCCGTAATAACAAGTATCCAGGAGAGGGTTGTGCGAGGCAGAACCTTGGAGGCAGACCGCATGCTTACGTGGATCCCGGCTCGGCGGCCGGGATGACGTTTTATGAGCGTTGAGGGACGTATGATTGGTTGCGCCAGGATATATCTAAGCGCAAAAAATACAAGTCATTCCCGCGAAGGCGGGAATCCAGGAAAGCGTTGCACAAGGCAGAACCGTATAGCCTGACGGAGACATTGTCTGGATCTCCGCCTTCGCGGAGATGACACATTTGAAGTGTCTTTGGTAGCGTCGAACCTCCCGCCCTCGGTCTACGTCAAGTCAAAGCATCATCTGCGCAAATCAGCGTCCATCGGCGGACCGTCGTTTTTCTTCTAAGCTTATCTACCAACAGCAACTTAACCTTTGTTTATGAAGGACCTGTGACCCTCGCGTAATACCTGGGCGCCGGGGGCGGAGGGGCGGTCCGATGTAACACCAAGCGCACAACTCGTACCGTGGGTTCGGGTGCAACGTGTATTCCTGCCGCTGGAGAGTGCGGTGGATGTGAAGATGAGGGATTTACAAATAAACCAGTGGAGGACCATAGTATGGCCCAGGAAACGTTTAACCAGCCTCACAGCCACGAGGAATCGGGCGGCATCAAGGAGCAGGCTCGAGAAAAAACGAGCCAGATGATGCACGAGGCGAAGGAAAAGGCAGGAGAGTACACGGAGCAGGCCCGCGAAAAGGTATCAGAGCAGCTCGCGTCGCAGAAGGACCGTGTCTCGGAGAGCCTTGGCAACATTAGCCATGCCCTACGCCGGACCGGTGATAACATGCGTGCGGAGGATGAGAACGGCCTCGCCAAATATTTGGACAAGGCCGCCGAGCAGGTCGATCACTTCTCCGATTACCTTCGCAATCGTACGATTGGCGATCTCTTCGACGAGGCGGAGCGATTCGCACGTCGCGAGCCCGGCCTCTTCTTCGGAGGCGCCCTATTGCTCGGCGCTGCGGGGGCCAGGTTCCTGAAGAGCTCCAGCCCGAGGCGTTACGGGCGCCACGAATACGAAGGCGCCGGAGGCGAATATCAGCGCAGGCGGACGTACTTCAGCGAGCCCAGCCGCCGATATGCCGGTCCGCGCGAGCACTACCGCGATTACCCATCGACGTACAGCGGACGCGAAGGATCATGGGGTGAGGTGGAGACTTCACGCACCCACTCCGAAGGCGAGCCGTACGGCGGCAGCCGTTATGGTCGCGAAGAGCCGTCCATACGTTCCACGGAAACGACCCCCGGGTCGATCGGTGGCAACACCGGCGACGAGGGCGGTAGGAGGGGAGTCTGATGGCATACGACGAATCGAGGGACCGAATGGGGATCCCTCACCACGAGCCGGCAGGCTTCCGCGCACGGGAGCATTTTTCGGAAAACGGGCACCGGCCGTACCTCCGCGATTCCAGGTCGCTCGGCGATCTGTTTTCGGAGCTGACGGTGGAGACCCGAACGCTCATTCACCACGAAATCGAGCTCGCAAGGCTCGAAATGGCGGCCAAGGCGAGGAAGGCAGGCAGGAACGCAGCGTTCATCGGGATAGGTGGAGCCGTGGCGTACGTCGGCTTCGCAATCCTGATGTTTGCGGTGGCCTACCTGCTGGCCGAGGTCATGCCGCTGTGGCTTGCGAGCCTGATCGTAGGCGCCATCGTGGCGGGCGTTGGGTATGCCCTGATCCAGAAGGGCATCAAGACGCTGAAGGAAACCGATTTCTCGATGGAACGGACGAACAGAACGCTGAGAGAGGATAAACAATGGATCAAAGAAGAGATGAGATGACGTCGCCCGAATCCGGCGCCATGTACTACCGGGGGCAAGGCGGTCTCACCGAAGATGGAAGACCTTCTTCATATTCCGACCCACGTACACGGCGGTTGGAGGATACGATCGAAAACGATCGGTACGATACGAAGTCGGTCTACGCCGAACGCAAGAACAGGAGTCCGGAGCAGATCGAACGCGAGATCGAACGGACCCGGGCTGAGATGAGCGAGACGATCAATGAGATCGGAGAACGCTTCAGCCCTAAACACATCAAGCAACGGTTCAAAGAAGACATGAAGCATAGAGCAAAAGGAGCGGGTTCATCGTTTGTGGACCTGATCAGAGACAATCCCATACCATCGCTGTTTACCGGAATCGGGTTGGCCTGGCTGGCGATGAAGGGCAGAGAGCGAAGCTCGTCGGATGACTACTACGACTCGTCCTATTACGGACGTTATCCTCGCTACGAACGTCGCCGCTACCGGAGTGCATATGTTTACGGCGAACCGGGGTACTATGGTGACGAATACCTCGATCCGGACGCCACGGCGTACGAGTCGGACTTCTACCGGGGCGAGGACGAGCAGTCGTTACGCAGCCGTACCGGAGAGAAGGCGCAGGAGGTGAAGGAACGCGCATCGGAAATGGGGCAACAGGCTGCCGACAAGGCACGCGAGGTGCAGCACCGTGCGGGCGATATGGCCCACGAAGCGAAAGAGCGGATCTCACGATTCGGCGATCAGGCGGGGTACAGAGCCCGCCGGACGAAGAGCCAGCTCGAGTATCAGATGGAAGAGAACCCGCTCGCGGTGGGCGCCGTCGCCCTCGGCATTGGGGCCGCCATCGGCCTGATGCTACCGGGCACCCGGAAGGAGGATGAGTGGATGGGCGAGACGCGCGACCAGTTGTTTGACGAAGCCCGCCAGCGTGCCGAAAGCACGTTCGAGCAGGTGAAGGAGGTCGCGAAAGAATCCACCGAACGGATTAAGGACGAAGTGGTGAGCTCGGCCGAACGCATCAAGGATGAGGCGAAAGATTCGACTGAGCAGATGAAGAACACGGCTAAGGAGGAGTCCCTGAGGAGCAGTAGTCCACCTCCGTCCTCCGAAGGTAGACTGCCAGGCGCGACGCGTACGGGTATCTACAAAGAGAACACGAAGCTATAGGACTCCCGCCGTATAAAGAGCGAAGCGGTCTGCCGCCTGAGGGTGGCAGACCGCTTTCGTTTTTCCGGCTGCTACTCGTCGTCGGAGAGCCCCGCTTCCTTTTCGATCCGTTTCTTTACCGGGTTGAGCCAGTGCAGGGTAATGAAGGTGACGGCGCTCAGGAGAATCGCGATATCGAACCGGCCGTAGGCGGCGGCCGCTCCCATGGCGCCGGTTGCCCAGATGCTGGCGGCCGTGGCCGATCCCCTGACGGTCCGTTTACCCTTCAGGATCGCCCCGCCCCCAATGAAGCCGATGCCCGTCATCAGGCCCTGTATCACACGAGCCTGGCTCTCCGGGCTCCCTTCAAATACCTCGAGACACAGCAGGACAAATCCCGCGCTTGCCATTGAAACAAGAGGAAACGTCCGCAAGCCGAGCGAGCGCACGCTGCCCTCTCGTTCCCACCCGACCGGGACAGCGATGAGGTAAGCAAGCCCGATGTGCAAAGCGGCGGAAAGGAAATCAGATACGCTCTGGGCGTCGAACATGGGCTTCCTCCCGCAATTAGTGCTCTTGTGAACCGGTCAGATTCCAGAAAGTGTTTGGCGGCGACCGAACGTCGAAGGTAACCGGTCCAGACATTTTTACGTATCTGGAGTGTTTATTGCTATCAGTGCCTGCAGTACGTTCATAGATCATTCACAACCGAACCGACCCTATCCATGTATAGAAAATCGCTTATTCTGCTAACCATCCTGTTCGGGGTGTTCTTAATGGTAGACAGTTCCGCTTACGCGCAGGTTTCCAACCAGCCTTTCCCCGGTGTAACGGTCTCGGGCGAAGGGATCGTCAAAGTAATGCCGGACATGTCGACCGTTCGTTTTTCGATCGTCACAAGGGGTCTGGATGCTGAAGTCGCGCGGCAGCAAAATGCGGCGGCTTCCGCCGAGGCCATGAATGCCGTTCGCGCGCTGGGCATTCCGGAGGAGCGCATACGGATGGAGGCGTTCCGCATCGAGCCCGTCCGTGAATGGGACGAACGGTCCCGGCAATACGTCGAAAAAGGGCTCGAGGTCGTTCGCGACGTCGTCGTCGAGGTGTACGATCTGGAGAAGCTGCCGGCGCTTGTGGCTGAAGTCGTTCAGAAAGGCGCCAACCGGCTCCACGGGGTGAGCTACGGCCTGCGCGACCGCAAGGCAGCGCGTAACGAAGCCCTCCGGGAAGCCGTGAGCAACGCCCGCGAAAAGGCCGAGCTGATGGCCTCGACGCTCGGTGTGTCGCTCGGGAAGGTCGTGCAGATCAACGAGCAGATGTTCGATTTCCCCCAGCCGTACTTCCGCATGGCGTCGCAGGAGATGCTGGCCAAGGATGCCGCCGCCGCACCCGAACCGGACGCGTACGCGTCGGGTGAGATTGAAGTCCGGGCGACCGTCCAGGTCCTGTTCTCGATTTTATAAAGCAACCACCTGTGAACCCGGCTTGCGCCTATCAGGCCGGGTTCACAGGATTGGAATTCAGCACGGCCAGCGCTCTCCCTTCCAGCACATCTCCCAGAACTGCCATTCGAACCGGCTCGATTGCAGGAAGAGACCGGTTAGTCGTGCTTTTTTATCATCCGTCGCGCCTTCCGTGTGGCGATCCAGCTCGCGCCGCAGCCACGCCGCCGCTTCGGCGAACTCCTCCGACGTGTACTGATCGATCCAGTCGGCGTACCGCTGGTCTGATGGCCGGGGCCCTTCGATGAGGCGCTGGGCAATGTGTACGTACCCCCACGCGCAGGGAAGGAGCGCGGCCAGGAGGTCGGCGAGGTCGCCGTCTGCCGCCGTGCGGACCAGGAAGTCGGTATAGGCCCGCGTGGTGGGCCACATTTCCTGGTTTTCGAGTTGTTCGGCGGAGATGCCGAACCGTTCGGCATACTTGCGGTGGAGCGCCATCTCGGAGTCGAGTGTGAGCGCCAGCACGTGCGCGTACCAGGCCATCGATTCGAGCCGATCGGCCTTTGCCGCTGCCCAGGCGAACACCCGGGCAAACTCCTTCAGGTAGAGGTAGTCCTGAAGAATCCACCGCTTGAAAATCTGCTCGTCGAGCGATCCATTTGCGATTCCCTGCACAAACGGGTGCTCGACCTGTGCGTCCCAGATGGGGCGTGCCGCCCGATAGAGCTCTTCCGTAAAAGGCATCTTTCTGTCGATTTTCGTTAAGGAAGAAGTACACGTGTGGAGTGTCCGGATCAGACTCCCGGCCACGTCGTCGCCGTGAGCGCCATTTCCCAGAAGGCGATCTCGTACCGGACCGAGTACTCGAAGAGGGAGGCCATTCGTCTCCGCTCGTCGGGTCCTGCGCCTTCAGCAAGCCCGTCCAGCTCTCGTTCGAGGAAGGCCACGTATTCGGCGAAAGCGTCTCCCGCCCAGTTCTCGACGAACGGATACCACTTCGAAGCGGGATCGAGGCCGGACTGGACGACCTTCCACGACTCGTGGTAGGCTTTTTCACCCGCATACAGGACCGTGAACCCCTCTGCGTAGCTTCCCTGATAAACGGAAGCCATCAGGTACTGGATGTACGCGTGGCACGTGAAGGAAGGGGTCAGGCCGCTGAGGTCGACACCGGCGACTTCGGCGCGCTCCCGGAAGAGGTCGAGCTCGGCAAGTAAACCGCCGATGGCGTCATTGAGCGTTTTTCGATGGTGCGTGGGCGCCTTGGCGATCAAAACACCCATCATGGGAATGGCAGCCTCTACGAAGAGGTAGTCCTGACGCATCCAGTTGGCGAAAACCTCGTCGGAAATGACGCCGTCACGCGTCTGGATCAGGAACGGGTGATCGAGCATCCGCTGCCAGAGGGCGGCATTTCGCTCGAGCAAAGAATCGGTAAACGACATTGCGAACCTCGGCTGTTTGGGGTAAGAAGGGAAGCACGAGGCGCCGGGTCGATACCGAAAAGGCAGAGACGAGAGAAGCTTTCCTTCGCCGGTATGATCCGGATCAGGTTCGGAGGGACTCTCTCAGCCCGGCCGCACGCCGGACACCCCTAGCTTCGTTGACGGCTAAATTAAGCCAGGATGATCTTTAATCCAAAAACAGCACCTGGCCTTGCGAAGAAACAGACCGGGCTCACTCCGGTATCATATTCACAATTCGAACTGATGCTGCCGTGACGTTGACTATTAATCGCCCGGATATCGATCGGCTCGTCCGCGAGTTTGCTGAGCTGACCGGAGAGAACCCCGATGAAGCCGTGCACCGTGCCGTTCAGGAAAGACTCGAACACTCCCGTCGGAAGCAGCAGACCAAAGCTGGATCAACGGTCAAGTATTACGGAGACTTGCATCCGGACCCCAAAGCCGTAAAGAAGGCAATTGCCAACATTCAAGAGGAGGTTGCTCGTTTACCGGTTATCGACGATCGAACGCCAGACGAGCTCCTGGGCTATGACGAAAACGGGCTACCGAGCTGACATGGTGATCGATACCTCGGCGCTGATTGCCATTCTGCTGAAGGAGCCCGAAGCCGCTCATTTAACGACCGCTCTGGTGCAAGCCGAGACAAAGTACATTTCTGCTGCCTATTACCTGGAATCAGCCATTGTCATGTTCAGGCGAAGCGGCGATGAGGCCATGCAGTTGGTAGATAGACTCATCGCTGAATCTGGAATTGGAGTCGTAAGCGTCATTCCAGAACAAGACGTAGAAGTAGTGTCGTACTGATGACGTCTTTGCTAGGCAGGAACACTTCGGTGGTTTTCTTTCTTGAGGGTCAGTTTTTCTAGATGAATTTGCCATTCTGACCCGTCCATACCTCTGCGACTAATCTTCCGGCTCCAGCTCGCGTATCCAGATGTTGCGGTAACGGACGGGGTCCCCGTGGTCTTGCAGCATCAGCGGGAGCTTCGGGTCGTGCATGCTGTACCGGCGGAGCAACCCTGCCGTAGGCCCCTTTACCTCGACGGCGTTGTGGATGAGCACACCGTTGTGGAAGACCGTTAGGCGAGCGGGCGCCTTCAGCCGGCCGTTCGGCGAAAAGCGCGGGGCGCGGAAGATGATGTCGAACGATTGCCACGTCCCCGGCGGGAGGCTTGCGTTAACCCGGGGAGGATACTGCCCGTACACCGCTCCGGCCTGCCCCACGGCGTACGTCGAGTTCTCGTACGAGTCGAGCACCTGCACCTCGTAGAGGCCCATGAGCTTGATGCCGCTGTTACCCCGGCCCTGGCCGCTCCCTTTCGGCGGTGTGGGGGATGACCACTCGACGTGAAGCTGCACATCGCCGAACGAAGCCGCCGTGTAGATCGAGCCGGAACCCGGGATCACCTCCATGTACCCGTTTTCGACTTTCCACCGGGCAGGGCGTCCCGTCTTGTCGATCCATTGCGAAAGGTCGGCGCCGTCGAAGAGGACGATCGCATCCGACGGCGGCGCCGTCGTCTGGATCTGCGTGGCGGCCGAACCCGGGTCGATGGCCGGAGGCTCAACGCCGCCGCCGCATAATCCGTAGCACGAGGAGAGCAAGAGACTCGCTCCAACAAGCAGGAGCTTTGAAGCGTTCATCCGGCGAGAAAAAGGGCGTGTGATCCGGTTACAAGGCTTTCTGCGGGCTCTTCGTGTTAAGATAAGGCGAATTCTCAGAATAGAGGGCGGTTCATTGGTATAATGTCCTCAAGTTTGTTACGTATTAACAGGGACTGCGTGACGCGCGCTTTGTTGCGTACTGTGGCTTAAGCGTCGGGAATAGTCTGTTGAGGGAGGCATTGAAGTTGGTACGGCGGTACACGAATAGCTGTAATCTCAAGAACTGACCAGTATTCATGGCAAAGGAGTCATCCATTGCATCCGGAAGGCAGTATGGGAACGACATGAGGAGAATCCGGGAGCTGCACGGCGTCACGCTGGACGACGTTTACGAACAGACACGCGTGCGTTTCGAGCTGATCAGGGCCTTTGAGGAGAGTGCGTTGTTCGGAAATGAGCACTTCAACCGGGTTTACCTGCGTGCTTTCGCCGGGCGTTACGCAGAAGCGATTGGGGTCGATCGGCAGCTGGCGCTGGATTGTCTGGATGAAGCGATTGCCGGCAACTATTCAGGACGGCTTAGCCGGGAATATCTGGGATCGGCTGAAGACGAGCCCGTTGAGGGAGACGAGCGGCCTCATCGCCACGGGCGCGTTCACAAAAACTCGAAAACACGGAACCTGGACCGATCGGACGATCTGTTCGTCGAAGTGGCTTCGAGGTAAGGATCAGTTCTGAGCACCCTGCTGCATCTGGCTGAAGAGCCACGCCTGCGCCATGGCCCATCCACGCTTGACGGTTGCCGGTGAGATGTCGAGGGCTACGGCCGTTTCTTCCACCGTCATCCCCCCGAAAAACCGGCACTCGACGATCTTGGCCTGTCGCTCGCTGATACGGGCGAGACGGGCGAGGGCTTCGTCGAGCGCCACCACGGTGTCGGCCTGCTCGTCCGACCAGGCAATACCCCCCGCCGCCTGCTCAAACACGTCTTCGAGCGACACCTTCTGGATGTTTCCTCCACGCTTTTCTCTGCTACGCCCTTTGGCGTAGTCGACCAGGATGTGCCGCATGGCTCGGGCTGCGACGGCAAGGAAGTGGGCGCGGTCCTGATACACCGCCTCTTCCTGATCGACCAGCTTGATGTACGCCTCGTGCACGAGTGCGGTGGTGTTGAGGGTGTAGTCACCGTGCCAACGCCGGCGCTGGGCCTGCGCCTGCGCGTGGAGGGACTCGTAAATCAGCGGGAAAAGCTGGTTGATCACGTCCCGATTGCCTCCTTCCAGCTCCTTGAGCATCCGCGTTACTTCTTGCTGCGTGGGGTGCGTCATTTCATCTCCACCGTTCTTCTGGTCGGGTTCTCGTCATAACACAATTTCGTTATAAAAATCGAAAATCGAATCACTGTCCGGCCAGAAATCGAACGGTGTTGTCACTACAGCTAGGGAGAGCTAAAAAAGAACGGCGCAAAGGGGGCAGGACATCCCTTCGCGCCGTTCCGGTGCTCAGTGTCATTAGCGGTTATAGCGGGCAACTCGTTGCTTCACCGATCCGAGCTGCTGGTCGCGTGTGATCAGTCCCTGGCGCGCGGGTAAGGAAGCCGCCTGCCGTTCGACGTCGCGTATACGGTCCTGC
>Ga0079224_100005871_pt1 | contig 16181 bp, 11 predicted proteins | sample Stecom2015_FD_80414 | JGI IMG/M metagenome (GOLD analysis project Ga0079224, IMG submission 80414) | Agricultural soil microbial communities from Utah to study Nitrogen management - Steer compost 2015 | ecosystem: Environmental > Terrestrial > Soil > Agricultural land | place: USA: Utah...
GACCGAGCCGGAGATCCCAGTTCTTCTTCACGTCGAGGTCGGTGCACTCCTCCCACTCGCGGCCGAACTGCCCCTTGTTCCAGCGCTCCTCGATGCTGCGGAACAGCTCGACGCCGAGCTTGTAGGGGTTCAGGCGCCCGCCGGAGGTGGCCATCACGCCCGCGTTGTTCTCGGAGTAGTCGACGATCTCGCTCCAGTCGCAGACGTCGTTCGTCATCATCTTCGAGTGCCAGTACGAGGCCCAGCCCTCGTTCATGATCTTCGTCTGCATCTGCGGCACGAAGTAGTAGGCCTCTTCGCGGATGATGCCGAGGATCGCGCGCTCCCAGCGCTCGAGCGGCGCGTTCTCGAGCAAGAACAAGAGCACGTCCTGCTCGCGCGTCCTCGGGTGCTTGCCCTTCGCCTTCTCGCGCTCGGCCGTGAGCTTCTTCTTCTGCTCCTCGATGTACTCCGAGGGGTTGATGAACTCCTCCATGTAGTCCTTGGCGCGCAGGCGCGGCACCTCGACCTCTCCCGGATGTTCCTCTTCCTCGTCCTCCTTGTGCCGGCGCACGACGAAGCGGGACCAGGGATCGATCAAGTTCTCGAGCGAGAGACAGATGTCGATGAACTCTTCGACGCGCTGGATCCCGTAGCGATCGACCATGCGCCGCACCGCGGCGCCGTGGTTCGCCATCTTGTCGATCCACTTGCGGTTCGGGGCGTAGCTGGGCCCGCCGCGCGAGGTGGGATCCACCACCCGATCGGCGGCGTCCAGGTCGGTGGAGCGGAACGCGAAGTTGTTCTTGAAGAAGTCCACGTGCCCGAACACGTGGCACATCACGAGCTTCTGATCGGTGAGGCTGTTGCCCTCGAGCAAGTACGCGTACGAGGGGTTGTTGTTGATGACCATCTCGTAGATCTTCGAGAGGCCGTATTCGTAGCTCTTGCTCAGGCGCTCGTATTCCATGCCGAAGCGCCAGTGCGGGTAGCGGTTCGGGAAGCCGCCGTAGGCCGCGATCTCGTTCATCTGGTCGTAGCTCAGCATCTCGAAGATCACGGGGAAGAAGTCGAGCCCGTAGGAGCGGGCGATCTTCTCGATGCGTTCTTGCTCGAGGCGCAGATACCGGGGCAGGCTGGGATTGGCGAGCGTCATTTGCCTTTGCCGAGGAAGTCCTTGATGCTGTTCACGATCGCGTCGCGGTCCCGAATTTCACTGGTGACGACGCGCTCGTCCGACGTGAAGTGTTCTCGGAGGTCCTTGATGAACTGTCCGGAGCCGTAGGGGCTCTCCACCTGGCCGTACGCGAACATGTTCACGCGCGGCAGGATCTCGCGCTTCACGATGTCCACGCAGGTGAGGGTGTCCTCCATCGACCAGTTGTCGCCGTCCGAGAAATGGAACGGATAGACGTTCCACTCTTCGCTCGGGTAGTGCTGGTCGATGAGCTGGGCACAGAGCCGGTAGGCGCTCGAGATCATGGTGCCACCCGACTCGCGGGTGCGGAAGAAGGTCTCCCGATCCACCTCGCGGGCCACGGCGTCGTGGATCACGTACCGGCTCTCGAGGCCGCGGTACTGGCGGCGGAGCCAGGTGTCGATCCAGAAGCTCTCGATGCGGACGATCTCCTTCTGTTCGTCTCCCATCGAGCCCGAGACGTCCATCATGTAGATGATGACGGCGTTGGCGACCGGCTCGAGGTCTTCCTTCCACGAGCGGTAGCGCCGATCTTCGTGCTGCGGCACCACGAAGGGCACCGCCGGGTCGTACACGCCGCTCGCGATCGAGCGCTTGAGCGCCTCGCGGTAGGTGCGCTTGAAGTGGCGCAGCGACTCGGGCCCGACCCTGCGGATGCCGGTGTAGCGATCCTTGGCGGCGATGATGCGGCTCTTGCCCTTGTTCTCGATGGCGGGGAGCTCGAGCTCCTCCCCGAGAATGTCGGCGAGCTCGTCGAGCGTCACGTCCACCTCGAGCAGGTGCTCGCCCGGATCCTTGCCGGCTTGTCCCGCCCCGTCTTCGCCCTCGCCCGCTTCACCGCCCACCGGGTCGCCGGGGTTGCCGTCCCCTTGTCCCACGCCGCCCTTCTGGCGATCGCCGAACACGAAGCGGGGCACGTCGATGTGCGGCACCGGGATGCTGACGAGATCCTTGCCTTTGCGCCCCAGCAGTTCCCCCTGGGAAATGTAGCGTCGCAGGTTTTGCCGGATCTTGCCGCGCACGATGTTTCGGAAGCGCGAGTGGTCCTGGTCGATCTTCAGCGACATCCCTGACGAGTCTCGCATATTTCGAGCGTGCGGGCCGCTCGCGTCGCGCTTCGTCTCGAGCAGAGGTGCGACACGGCGAGGAAGCGAGGCGAGATGGCGCGAGGAGCGGGCGCGCACGTCTGGGCTGAAGTACGACACGCGCGAGCGGGGCGGCAGGGCGGCGCCGACGACGCGGACGAACCACAGCGCCGCGCCGTCCGAAAAGTGACCGGGGCCAAATGGCGGCCCTTTACGGAGCAGAGCCGGCTCGACTAGGCTTCGCCCTTGCCGGGAGCAGAGCTCCCGAAACCGTGCCAAGCCCGACCGAGCTGCTCAAGTTCCGCTGCACTGGATGCGGCAACTGCTGCAAGGAGCCGCTCCTGCCGCTCACGGACGCGGACGTGCGGCGGATCAGCGAGCGCACGGGGGAGAGCCCGACGGATTTCGTCCGCTTCATCGCTCCGGACGACATCGATCTCGACGACGAGCCCGAGGCGTTCGCCTTGCTCGACAGCGGCCGGCGCGTGATGGTGCTGCGTCATCAGCGGGGGCGCTGCCGTTACCTCGACGCGAACGATCGTTGTGGGATATACGGCGCCCGCCCGCTCGGGTGCCGCATCTTCCCGTTCGATCCGCGGTTCGACCATCGGGGCAAGCTGCGGCGGCTCAAGCTCATCCAGGCCGCGGACTGCCGCTACGAGCTCGACGGCGACAACGACGTGGACCGCCTGCGGAGGCTGCACGAGCGCTACGAGCAGGCGACGGCTTCCTACCAGGAGCGGGTCGCGGCCTGGAACGCGCTGCAACGACAGCGCCGCCGCGCCGGCAAGCGGGTCGAGAGCGCGCGCGCCTTCCTCCGCTTCCTCGCGCTGCTCCCGCCGCTGCCCGCGCGGGGGACTAAACGCCCAACGCCGCGCGGTAAGCCCGCCGCACGCTCGTCGTGACGAGCTCGTAGCTCGCGAGCAGCTGGTCGGCCGCGGGGTGCCCCGGCTCGTCGGAGAGGCCCATGCGCCGGGCGAGCTCCGGGAGCCCAGGCGCCCGCACGTCGATCACGGACGCGCTCTGCCCGGTGAGCACGTGGATGCGCTGCTCGAGCCGCCGGAGGAACGCGTAGCCGTCGCGGAGCGTCTCGAAATGCTTGCGCTCGAGGTACCCCGCCGCCGCGAGCGCTTCGAGGGCCAGGGCGGTGTCCGGGGTGCGAACGCGAGGGTCGGCGCCGTTCTTCATTTGCAGCCACTGCACGCAGAACTCGACGTCGAGCAACCCGCCGCGGCCCGTCTTCAGGTCGTACCGGCCGGGGCGCTCGCGCGCGAGCTCCTGCTCCATGCGCTCACGCAGCCGGTGCATCTCCGCGGCGGGCGGCGCGCCCCCTTCGTAGGCCGCGGCCTCTGCCACCGCGACCACCCGTTCGCCGAGCGCGGCGTCCCCTGCACACGCGCGCGCGCGGAGCAGCGCTTGGCGCTCCCAGGCCGCGCCGGAGGAGGTCGGGCTTTGCTCGAGCCCCCGCGTCTCCGGGATCGCGATGCCGTGATAGCGCGCGAACGCGCCGAGCGAGGTCACGAGCAGCCCCTTCGAGCCGGACGGGCGGAGGCGCGTGTCGAGCTCGTATCCCGGCCCGGCCGCGCTCGGCTCCGAGATCAGCCGGATGATGCGCTGCGCCGCTCTCGCGAAGTAGCTCGAGGCCTCGTCGGGGCTCGGCGCCGCGCTCGGGTCGTACACGAAGATGACGTCGAGGTCCGAGCCGTACCCGATGTCGCGCCCGCCGAGCTTCCCGAGGGCGATCAGCGCGAGGCCGCGCGCGCCGTCGCCGAGGACGTGCTCGGCCGTGCGCGCCAAGATCGCGTCCGCGAGGTCGGAGAGCCGCCGCGTGGTCTCGCGCGTTCCGATGCTGCCCGCGAGATCGGCCACGGCGACCTCCACGACGACCCGGCGCTTCGCCGTGCGGAGCGCATCGACGAACGCCTCCTGGACCTCCGCGGGGTCCGCGTCGGGGGCGAGCGCCCGCTGCTTCGTCTCGAGCTCGAGCGCGACGGCCGCGACGGGATCGCTGACCGCGCCGCGCCCGAACAGCACCACGTCCGCGAGCTCCGGCCGGGCCACGACCGCGTCGCCCACGAACGCGCTCGAGCCGAGCACCGTCACCATCCGTCCGAGCGCGTACGCGTCCTCCGCGAGCGCGTTCACGTACGGCGCCGGCGTCGAGAACCGGCCGAAGAAGGCGCGCAGCAGGCGCGCGGCCTGCTCCGGATCGGGGCACCCGACCAGGGCGTCGAGCAGCGCGTCCGCGAGCTTCGGATGCCGCTCGCGCGTGAGCTCGCCGAGCAGGGCGTCCGGGCGCCGCGCGAGCGCCGAGAGGTGCTCCCCGACCTCCGGCGTCGCGAACAGCGCCTCGCTCGCCGCGGCGGCGCGCTCCGGATCCCCGAGCGCGCTCGACAGCTCGGCGAACCGGGCCGGCGGCGCCGAGCGGCGCTCGGGCAGCACGGACTCGAACAGCTCCGACACCTCGGCGCGCACGCGCGCGAGCTCGGCGAGCAGCGGCCGCTCGTCGGCGTACCCGAGCGAGCGCGAAAGGCGCGCCAGCTCGTCCTGCCCGTCCGGCACGAGGTGCGTCTGCACGCCCGTGGTCCACTGCACTCGGTGCTCGAGGCGCCGGAGGAACGCGTACGCCGCCGACAGCGTGCGGGTCTCGCGATCGGTGACGAGCCCGCGACTCTTCAGGCGCGAAAGCGCCGCGACGGTGCCGCGCGCGCGCACGACCGGCTCTTTCCCGCCCCACACGAGCTGCAGCGTCTGGACGAAGAACTCCGCTTCCCGAATGCCGCCGGGCCCGAGCTTGAGATCGCGCTCGGGCGCCTTCGAGAGCTCGCGCCGCGAGCGCTCGAGCAGATCGGCGAGGCCGAAGGCGAGGCCGGGCTCGACCGCGTGGCGGTAGACGAAGGGCGTGAAGATCTCGCGCTCGACGAGCGCGCCGAGCGCGCGGTCGCCGGCGATGGGGCGGGCGCGCAGCAGCGCGGCGCGTTCCCAGAGGCGTCCCCAGGTCTCGTAGTAGCGCTCCGTCGCCGCCACCGAGTTCACGAGCGGCCCGCGCGAGCCCTCCGGGCGCAGCCGCAGGTCGACGCGCCACACGAAGCCTTCCTCCGTGGGCGTGTCGATCGTCGCGACCGCGCGCCGCACCACGCGCGTCCAGTGCTCGTGCAGGGGGACGGTGCTCGCGCCCTCGTCCGTGTCGTAGACGAACACGAGATCCACGTCGGAGCCGGCGTTGAGCTCCTTGCCCCCGAGCTTGCCCATTCCGAACGCGACGAGCGTCGAGGGCGCTCCGTCGGCTCGCAGCGGCGGTCCCGTCCGCTTGGCGACATACAGCTCGGCCTCGGTGAGCGCGAGCGACAGGCTGACCTCGGCCAGCGCGGAGAGCTCGCGCGCGGTGACGGCGATCGGCGCGCCGCCGAGCTCGAGGGGCAAGAGCTCCCGGAGCGCGATCCGAGCGCGCTCTGCCCAGACGAAGCGGCGGAGCGCCGCGCCGAACGTGGGGTCCTCGCCGGGCGCGGCGCGCGGCTGCGGCGCTTTCCGCAGCAGGTCCTCGCCCCGTCGCTCGCTCTGCAACCCCTCGGAAACCAGGCGTGCGAACGCGTCCACGCGCGGTCCGGTGAGCGTGCACAGGGGAGGGAACGCCGTGCCGAGCAGCACCAGGGCCGCGCGCTCGGGAGCCGCGCCGAGCTCGCGGCCGAGCTCGCGGGCACGATCGCAGTCGATCGCATCGGCGAGGGAGAGCCAGCGGGCCGGATCCTCCATGCACGGAGAGTGGCGTTTGTCGCAATTGCGTGCCAAGAGGGTCCTCTGCCCTCCGACCCGGGCTCGCCCTTGTTCCCCGCCGGTCTTGGGCGTACGACGACGCGGGTCTCCCCCGGGGCAGGCTGGACGCCGCATGCGATTTCTGTGTGTTTCGGACATTCATGGCCATGCCCGCGCTTTCGATGCGGTGATCGAGGAAGCGCGGGCGTACGGCTTCGATCAGATCATCGCCTGCGGTGACCTCGTCTTCCCCGGCCCTGAGCCGCTCGAGGTCTGGAAGACCCTCGTCAAGCACCGGGCCCTGTGCGTGCAGGGCACGAGCGATCGCGCGCTCGCGCAGATCGACCCGTCCCGTCTCTCGGCGACGACCGAGTACGAGCGCGAGCGCATCGAGCGCTTCCGGTCCGTTCAGAACGAGCTCGGCGAGCTCATCGTCGCGCGGCTCGGCAAGCTGCCGACGCTCGCGCGGCTGCCGCTCGAGTCGGGCGACACGCTCCTCGCGGTGCACGGCTCGCCCGCGGACGTCTCCGAGCCGTTCACGATCGACATGACCGACGACGAGCTCATCGCGCTCCTCGGCGACGAGCCCGGGGACCTCATCGTGTGCGGCGGCAGCCACGTGCCGTTCGATCGGCAGGTGGCCGACGTGCGGATCGTCAACGTCGGCTCGGTCGGCGAAGCCCCGGGCGGCGGCCACGCGCACGCCACGATCGTGACGAGCACCGCGAGCGGCGTGCTCGTCCAGCAGCTCGTCGTGACCCTGTGAACGCGCCCAGCGAGCGGGCGCGGCTCGGCTAAATCTCGGGTTTTACGCCCTGGCGCCCGCCGTGACGACCAGGGGCGGCGCCCCGCGCCGAACGATCATCGTGTGCTCGAACTGAGCGCCCCGGCTTCCGTCCGGCGTGCGCAAGGTCCAGCCGTCGTCGTCCTCGACGAAGGTCGTCGCGCTCGTCGTCAAGAACGGCTCGATGGTCATCACCAAGCCCTCCCAGAGCCGAGTGGCGTGCCCTCTCACGGCAACGCTCGGAATGCTGGGGTCCTCGTGGATGTGACGGCCGACACCGTGGCCACACAGACTGCGAATCACCTTCAGGCGTGAGCGCCGTGCCCGGCGCTCCACCGCGCGACCGATCGCGTCCACCGGTCGCCCCGCCCAGGCCTCCGCCATCGCATCGTGGAGCGCTTGTCGGGTCGCGAAGAGCAACGAGCGCGCGCGGGCGTCCACCTGACCAACGGGAAAGCTCGCGCCCGTGTCCGCCCAGTACCCGCCGAGCTCCGCCGAGACGTCGATGTTGACGAGATCGCCCTCCCGGAGCACGCGGCTCGGCGACGGGATCCCGTGGGCCACCTCGTCGTTGACGCTGATGCACGTCGTGCCGGGAAATCCGTAGGCGAGCTGGGGCGCCGAGCGCGCTCCGTGCTTGTCGAGAACCCTGCGACCAATCCGGTCCAGCTCCGCCGTCGTGATGCCCGGCGCGACGTGGTCGCCCATTTCGTCCCGCGCTTCCGCGACCACCGCACCGATGCGCATCAGACCTTCGATGTCCGCCTTTCCGGAAACCGTCATGGCCCCACGCTTAGCACGCCTCGGAGCTCGGGCTCCGGCGTCGGTCCGAAATCCAGGCTTTGCGCCGAGTCGATGCGGCACGGCGCCGACCTCGGCCGTTTCCGCGACACCGTCGGCTCCGTTTGCCTCGAGTGCTCGGTTTCCCCACGGCAGCCGACCTCCGGCGACCGGCAGCGAGAAAACGACGCTCGTCGCTCCGCACCCACTTGGCGCCCGGCGCAGTGCGCCCCAGATCTCGCCCACGGCAACGCTCCGGCATCGAGCTTGCTCCGCTCTGCGTGCGGAGTCGCGCTCACCGGAGCGCGAAAGGCGGTTTGTTCATGGAGAACGTTCGAGAGTTCCTTCCGGCGGCAGGGCGTGACGAGCTTTTACCGTTTTACGATCCTCTGGTGCGGCTGATCGGCGGCGATCGGCGCCGAAGGCGATTGATCGAGCAGGCAGCGCTCCGCCCGGGCCTGCGCGTCCTCGACGTCGGGTGCGGCACGGGAACGTTGCTCGTCGACATTCAACGGCGGGAGTCGGGCATCACCGCCACGGGGCTCGATCCCGATCCCAAGGCGCTCTCCCGAGCCCGCCGCAAGGCAGAGCGGGCCGGGGTCTCGGTCCGCTTCGATCAGGGGTTTTCGGACCAGCTCCCATACGCGGACGCCTCGTTCGATCGCGTCTTCTCGTCGTTCATGCTCCATCACCTGAAGGCCGACGAGCAGGAACGAACGCTGCGCGAGGTGCGACGCGTCCTCGTTCCGGGCGGCTCGCTGCATCTGCTCGACTTCGTGCAACCGCTCGGCGGTCACCAAAGCGTCTTCGCGCGGCTCGTGCACGCTCACGAGTCGATGGACCAGAACACGCGTGAGCGGCTCCTCGCGCTCCTCGAGCAGGCGGGGTTCTCCGAGGCGAAGGAGCTGGCTCGTCGGAGAATGGCCCTGCAACCGATCGCGTACTTCCGGGCGGTGGCCGCGGCCTCGAGCTGACGCGGCGACCGGCGCGCTTCGACGGCGCACGGCCCGCCCTGGGGCGGGCCGCGGCGTTCAGCCGTCGAGCGCCGCTCGCAGCCCGGACACCAGCTCCGAGACGGCGCGCACGCGGCCCGCGGTGTCGCTCGCGCTGGCGATCGCGCGCACGATCTCGGTGCCCACCGCGATGCCGTCCACGCCGGCGCGCGCGAGGGTGCGCGCATCGTCCGGCGTGCGCACCCCGAACCCGACGATCACCGGGAGCCCCGCGCGCTTCGCGAGCGCGGCCGCGTCGCGGCCCGCGTCGGCGAGCGGTGCGCGCGTCGTGCCCGTGATGCCCGTCACCGACACGTAGTAAAGGAAGCCCCGCGCGCCCGCGTAGATCTTGCGTTCGCGCTCGGGGCCGGTCGTCGGCGTGAGCAGCGGGACGATCGCGAGCTCCGCGTCACGCGCCCCCGCGCGGAGCAGCGCTCCTTCTTCCGGCGGCAGGTCGACGACGAGCAAGCCGTCCGCGCCCGCTTCGGCGGCCGCGCGCGGCAGCGCCGCCTCCCCGAACATCACGATGGGGTTGTAGTAGCTGAACAGGACGAGCGGCGCGTCGCTCGTCTTGCGCAGCTCGCGCGCCACCGTCAGGGCCGCGCGCAACGAGCCACCGCGCGCGATCGCGCGTTGCCCGGCCGCCGCGATCACCGGTCCATCCGCCGTCGGGTCGCTGAAGGGGACGCCGAGCTCGAGCGCGTCCGCGCCCGCTTCGAGCGCTGCCCGCGCGCAGGCCAGGCTCTCCTCGACGCTCGGATCGCCGACGACGAGGAACGCGACCAGCGCCGGCCGGCCTTGCTCGCGGAGCCGCGCGAAGGTGCGGTCGATGCGTTCCGCCGTCACGACCGACCTCCGAGGCGTTGCTGCAGCGTGCCCAGATCCTTGTCGCCGCGCCCGGAGACGCACACGAGCAGCCGCGCCGGGCGGCCGAGCCGCGCGCGCTCGCGCTCGGCGATCTCCCCGAGCCGTGCGAACGCGTGCGCCGTCTCGAGCGCGATCAGGATGCCCTCGCGGCGCGCCACCTCCGCCGTCGCGGCGAGCGCTTCCTCGTCCGTCGCCGTGAGGTACGTCGCGCGCCCGCTCCGGGAGAGCTCCGCGTGCTCCGGTCCCACGCCCGGGTAGTCGAGGCCCGCGCTCACCGAGTGCGCCTCGAGGATCTGCCCATCGTCGTCGGAGAGCACGAGCGTGCGCGCGCCGTGCAGCACCCCGGCGCGCCCGGCGGTGATCGTCGCCGCGTGCCGCCCCGTGGCCACGCCTTCGCCTTCGGCTTCCACGCCGTAGAGCGCGACCGCGTCGTTCATGAACCCGCGGAACGTCCCGATCGCGTTCGAGCCGCCGCCCACGCACGCGATCACCGCGTCCGGCAGCGCGCCGGCCTGCGCGAGGCTCTGCTCGCGCGCTTCGCTCCCGATCACGCTCTGCAGCTCCGCGACGAGCGCGGGGAACGGATGCGGGCCCGCCGCGGAGCCCACGCAGTAGTGCGTCGTGCGCACGTTCGTCACCCAGTCGCGCAGCGCCTCGTTCATCGAGTCCTTCAGCGTGCGCGACCCCGAGCTCACGGGCACCACGCGCGCGCCGAGCAGGTGCATGCGCGCGACGTTCGGCGCCTGCCGCTCCACGTCGATCTCGCCCATGTACACCTCGCACGGCAGCCCCAACACCGCGCACGCCGTCGCCGTCGCCACGCCGTGCTGCCCCGCGCCCGTCTCGGCGATGATCCGCGACTTGCCGAGCTTCTTCGCGAGCAGCACCTGCCCGAGCGCGTTGTTGATCTTGTGCGCGCCCGTGTGACACAGATCCTCGCGCTTCAGGAGCAGCTCGCCGATCGTCGCCCCCGAGGGGTCGAGGGCGCGGGCGAGGCGGTCGGCGCGATACAGCGGTGTGGGCCGCCCGACGTACTCGGCGAGCCACGTCCGCCACTCGGCCTGAAACGCCGGGGTTCGGACGACCGACTCGAGCGCACGCTCGAGCTCTTCGAGGGCGGGGACGAGCGTCTCGGCCACGAAGCGGCCGCCGAACTCGCCATAATAGCCAGGGCGGAGCTCTTGCATCTCGGAACGCCGGCTCTTAGCCCGCCCCCCGCGCACTGTCGAGGCGCGCCGACACGAAGAGCCAAAGGGGGCTGCCTCGAGGCAGCTCGCGTGCACCAGTTCCGTGCCGCAGCGGGCAGGGAAGGGCGGCGGTTCGGCGGGGCCAGCGACGCGTGTCGGCCCATTCCCGGACTCGAGCTTCCACCACGGCCGTCGACTCGAGGAGCGGGCTCGGTCCCCCTGTCCCGCTCCTTTGTCCCACATGGAGCACGCGCTGGTCGGACTCGCGGCCTCGGGAACTCTGAGCGGCCGACGGTGTCCGTCGGGGGTAATGCTTGCCACAAGGGCCCTTTGGGTGGTGCCGATCCTCCTCTCGATGGGATGCGGGGGCAGCGGCCTTCGCTCTGCGGAGGCGCCCGGCCGGGTGCTTCCGTTGCGCACCGTTCGGCTGTACGAGACCGGCGTTGGCTACTTCGAGCGCTCGGGGCCGGTCTCGAGGGACGGGGAGTCGCTGCCGTTGCCCACCGCGCACATCGACGATGCCTTGAAGACGCTCGTCGTGCTCTCCCAGGGGGGCGCGCGCGTCGCGGGCGTCGAGTTCGAGAGCGTGGTGAGCCGCGGGCTCGCGCGGTCGCTCGCCGGGCTGCCGGACGACCCGGAGCAGGCCGTGGGCTACCTCGAGGTCCTCGAGAGTCTGCGCGGCCTCGCCGTCACCATCGAGACGGCAGAGGGCGAGCTCCGCGGGACGCTCGTGGAGGTGAGCGAGGCGCGGCGCGACGAGGCGGACGAGCCCCGCGACGACGCGGAGCTCGAAGGGCACGAGAAACCGCGCGCCCCCTGGCCGTCGATTCGCTTGACGCTGCTCGACGAGGCGGGCGGCGTGCGTCGACTCTCCGCCGGGGACATCGAAGCCGTGCGCCCCACCGATCCGCATGCGGCCGAGCGACTCGGCTCGGCCGTGACCGCGCTCTCCGATCGCTCGGCGCGCGTGCGCCACCATCTGCGCGTGCTCGCGCAGAGCGCCGAGCCGGTACGGCTCGGGTACATCGCCGAGACGCCGGTGTGGCGCGCGACGTATCGCTTGCTGCTCGATCCCACGGGGAATCGCGGTCGCCTCCAGGGATGGGCGCTCGTTCACAACGACACCGACGAAGCCTGGTCGAACATCACCGTCGAGCTCGTCAACGGGCGCCCCGACTCGTTCCTCTTTCCGCTCGCCGCGCCCCGGTATTCACGGCGACCGCTCGCAGAGCCCGCGGACTACCTGTCGACGGTGCCCCAGCTCGCCGAGACGACCGCCGACGATATGTGGAGTGGCTTCGGCATCGAAGGCGGCGTCGAAGGAGGAGTGGTGGGAGGATTCGGTGCCGGACACGGCCGCCTCGGCGGATCGCACGCCTCGGAGGGCGGCGGCGCGGACGCGAGCACCCGCGAGAGCGATTCGATCAGCATCGGCAACCTCGCCGAGATCGCGCAAGCCAGCGGCGTCGAGCAAGGCGCGCTGTTCAGCTATCGGCTCGCCGATCGCGTCGATTTGCGGGCGCACGGCTCGGCGCTCTTGCCCTTCACCGATCAAGCGCTCGAGACCGTTCGGCTCACCTGGTTCGACGGCGCCGAGAGCGCGGGCCGGAGCGCCGCGCGCGTGCGCAACACCACCGCGCAGACGCTCCCCGCGGGACCCGTTGCGATCTACGAGTCGAGCGGCTTCGCCGGCGAGACGGCGTTGCCTCGCCTCAAGCCGGGCCAAGCGGGCTTCGTGCGCTTCGGCGTGGATCTCGACGTCGAGCTCGAGCTCGAGCGGAGCGAGCCCACGGAGCGGCTCCAGGCCCTGGAGTTCCACAACGGACGTCTGCGCGAGCACTTCGTGCGCGCGCACCAGCGTCGCTATCGGTTCCTCAATCGCAGCGCGACCAGCCGTTTCGTTTGCCTCGCGCTCGACGTCGTCAACAACGCGCGCGTCGAAGGCGCCGACTCCCTCGACTACGACGAAGCCGAAAAGCGCCCCCTCGCCGTCGTTCGCGTCCCCGGGAAGGGCCGCCTCGAGCGCACCCTCACCATCGACGAGGCCCTCGAGCGCTCGACCCGCGTCGACAAGCTCTCCCTCGAGCGCCTCAAGACCCTCGCCACCGCCGACATCCTCACGCCCGCTCAGCGCACCGCCCTCGCCGCCGCGACCTCCGCGCTCGCCTCCGCCCACGACCTCGCGCGCCAAAAAGAGGCTGCCGCAGCCGAAACCAAGCGCATCGAGGCCGATCTCGAGCGCCTGCGCCAGCACCTCGCCGCCCTCGGCGAGGGAGGCGGCGCTTCCGCCGCGGCCGCGCCCCTCGTCCACCGCGTCCTCACCCTCGAAGACGCCCTCGCCCGTGCGCGCCAGAAAGCCGACGACGCCGAGGCGCAGCGAACGGCGGCGATCGAGGCGGCGAGCCTCGAGCTCGCGAAGCTCACAGTCCGCGAAGAGAAAGCACCTTAGTCCAAGGGTGCGAGCTTGGCTGTTGCCGCTTCACCTGGTCGAGGCGTCTGAGGACGAGCTCGCGCCGGCTATATGAGGGAAGTGGGGTCGGGCTCGCCAGGGCGCCCCTCATGGACCAGGTTTGGCCGTTTCACCGAGGATGGTGTAGCAAGCACCCCCCGGAGGCGGAGCATCGAGAAGTTTCGGCCACAAAGTAGGTGGCGAGGCGTAGCTGCGCCTCTCGTGCTCCGGAGTTGTCTTGCTGGAAGCTCGGAGCTTCGTACGGATTCATGCTCTTTTGGACGATGCTTCCCGCTACGTGCTCGCCATCGAGGCGCGCTCGGCCGAGCGAGAGGTCGACATGCTCGAGAGTTTCGTCCGAGCGCTTCGCCGGCACGGCCTCCGGAAGCCCCCTGTCTCGACAACGGCTCCACCGCGGAGCGCTTCTGAGCACTCGGAGTGCCCCCGCCGGAAGTCGCGGAGCGATTTTGAACACTCGGAGTGCCCCCGCCGGCAGGGGGCGAGCTTTCTGGAGCACTCGGAGTGCCCCCGCCGGAAGTCGCGGAGCGATTTTGAACACTCGGAGTGCCTCCGCCGGAAGTCGCCGGGCGATTTTGAGCACTCGGAGTGTTCCCGCCGGCAGGCGGCAATCTTTCTGGAGCACTCGGAGTGCCCCCGTCGGAAGTCGCGGAGCGAGCTTGAGCACTCGGAGTGCCCCCGTCGGAAGTCGCCGGGCGATTTTGAGCACTCGGAGTGTTCCCGCCGGCAGGCGGCAATCTTTCTGGAGCACTCGGAGTGCCCCCGTCGGAAGTCGCGGAGCGATCTTGAGCACTCGGAGTGCCTCCGTCGGAAGTCGCGGAGCGCTTCTGAGCGCTCGGAGTGCTCCCGGCGGCAGGCGGCGAGCTTTCTGGAGCACTCGGAGTGCCCCGTCGGAAGTCGCCGGGCGATTTTGAGCACTCGGAGTGTTCCCGCCGGCAGGCGGCGAGCTTTCTGGAGCCACTCGGAGTGCCGTCTTGGGGACTTTGGCACTTCCGGAGCGCACTCCGAGTGCCTTGGACGGAGATCGCCGAGTCGCGGGGAGCACTCGGAGTGTTCTCACGCAGATCGCGGAGCCTGGGAGAGCACTCCAGTTGCCCTCGACGGACGGTGCCGCCCCTTCGACCAGCACTCTGAGTCCTTCTGGATGACGGCTCAGCCTAGATTTCGGGCTGACGCCGGAGGGGATGGCCGAAGCGGATTTCCTGACGCATTCGCGTTCGGCGCGCGCAGCGATAGCAGCGCTATCGCGAGCACGACGGGGGCGACGAGCTCGCCGCGCAGGTACAGGCGCACCGTCTTCTTGTCGATGCGAGCGCGCAGACTCTTGCCAACGTATGCCGTCGGCGCCGAGTAGAACGCGCGAGCGACCTGGACGTGGTGATCCGGATGGACTTTGACGTCGAGCCAGCGCGGAACGTCGAACGGCGCAGTGGGGGCAGGCAGCAGGGCTGCGCGCTCTTCGGTCTCGAACACTTCGCGCGGTACGCGGCGCGTCGTGCCGTGAATGCGCGCACCCGCGACCTCGCGATACCAGTGCTCGGCGGAAGCGCGCAACACGACGCTTCGGGCGCACGCCCCGCCCGATTTCTTTCCCGGAATGCGGTCCGCGGGGCCCGGCGCGGCGAAGCTGCTTGCCGGGATGCACGCGGGCGGGGGGGCGACGATCGGGTTGCTTATCGGGATGCGGGGGAGACAATGGGGCGGAGATGACCGAGAGCAATTATACGTTTGCGGGTGTCGAGAGCGATCGCGAGCTCGAACGGCTGAGGCGGCTCGAGAAAGCTTTCGACCCGGCGAGCCGCCGTCGCCTCGAGGTGGCCGGGATCGGCCGCGGTTGGCGCTGTCTCGAGGTAGGCGCGGGCGCGGGCTCGGTCGCCGCGTGGATGGCAGAACGCGTGGGCGCCGAGGGGGAGGTCGTCGCGGTGGATCTGGACGTCCAGTTCCTCGATGCGTCGAGGATGCCGGGTGTTCGGATCGTCCAGGGCGACGTTCGTGAGCTCGAGCTGCCTGCGGAGCGATTCGATACGGTGCACGCCCGCTACGTGCTCATCCACAACCCCGATTCCGGCAGCGTTCTCGATGTCATGCTGAGGGCGCTCAAGCCGGGGGGCTGTCTGGTCCTCGAGGAGCCAGATTTCACGGCAGCCAGGGGGGTTCGGGGCGCCGACCGTGAGGCTTTCGAGCGCGTGAACCAGGCGATCCTCGCGATGTTCGAAGCGGGCGGCAAGGACCCGGCCCTGGGACTGCGCCTGCCCGCCGCGCTCGCCGATCGAGGGCTCACCCTCGAGCTCGTCGACAACGACGTCCCGCTCTGTCAGGGCGGTCACCCGATCGCTGATGTCATGAGCCGATCGACCATACAGCTCCGCAACAAGTACCTCGCGACCGGCTGCGCCACCGAGGAAGATCTCGCGGGCTATTCGCGTTTCGCGTCCGAGCCAACCTCCTGGGGCATCTACTACGGAACCGTCGGCGTCATCGCTCGCAAGCCGCTGATGCAGCGCGGATGATGCCAGGCGGGAGCGCCGCCCCCCAGGCGGCGCGCCGGGTGCCGAAGCCGCCTTCTTCCTTGCCTGGCTTCTGCGAGCTCGCGGCGTCGGAGCTGCGCGTCGCGTGGGGCGCACGAGATGGACGCCCACGGAGGGCCTCAGGCTCCGCGGTCCTGCTGGGCGCGGAGCTCGCGCTCACCTTGAAGCGGGCCGTAGCGCGCACGGACGAGGGCTCCTCCTCCAACGCATCCAGAATTCCTTTCTCGCAAGTCCAACGAGGTCGCTGTCCCCCGACACCTCTATCAGGCACACGGCTCACGAAAAGGTGCTTCCGCAGCCGCTGCTCAACATTCGCCCAATCAAGTCGGGCACGCCGAAACCAACCATGTCTCGGTTCCCTCCGAGAGGGTTCCGGGGAGAGGGTTCCGGGGCACCCGTCGGCGGTCGGGCCAGCATTCTGAAGATCGCCCCAACGCCACCCTCGAAGGGACGTCCCTCCGTGACCCATCAGCGACGCCGGGGTGACTTCGGCTGGGGGTGGTCGGCAGGCTGGACGCGACTCGGAGGTGACGAGTGGCGGCCGGAAGAAAGATCAAGGAC
>Ga0079224_100005872_pt1 | contig 16181 bp, 14 predicted proteins | sample Stecom2015_FD_80414 | JGI IMG/M metagenome (GOLD analysis project Ga0079224, IMG submission 80414) | Agricultural soil microbial communities from Utah to study Nitrogen management - Steer compost 2015 | ecosystem: Environmental > Terrestrial > Soil > Agricultural land | place: USA: Utah...
AACGGTTCGTTTTACTGGCGCGCTGATCTTCGTCTCTCCACCTGTTTAAGTAAGACTTTCCACGCCCAACTCTCGGTATCATACAGCGGCCTGTCGTATACGTCATCGACAATGCCGACTACCGCCGCATCCACCGGCACGATCTCCACCGGCAGGGCGAAGGCCGCCTCTTTCGACGCGATCACAAACACCAGTTCATCCATCCCGGCCTGGTGGGTGGCATCAACGGCGACGAAAGGCTCGCCCGCCGGTTCACGATGGATGTCCAGCGGCTGGACAATCAGAAACTTGACGCCTTCCAGCCCATCAACCTTGCGGGTCGCCACCAGATTGCCGATCACACGCGCAAATTTCATGGGATTCCGCTCACTTTCTGCGTAATCTCTAATTGTAACCTATTGAGTGGATTTCGCCCGCTGGTGTATCATCGTTTCCCACGAGGCGAAGAAGCGAGCGCATTCATGAAACAACAGGCCCAACTGCTCATCCTCATCCAGCTTATCCTGTTTATGGCCCTAGCCGGGTCGTTTGTCGCCCTGCCGGCCGAGCAGGTGCTGTGGGCGCGGCTGCTGGGTATTCTGCTGACGGCGCTCGGCCTCGGTCTGGTGATGGTGTCGGTTCTCACGCATACACTGGTCAATCGGAATCTGGTCCGCATGACTGCCGAGCCGAATGCCAGAAACAAGCTGGTGCAGACCGGCATCTATGCTCTGATCCGCCATCCCATCTATACCGGCGTGATGCTGACGGCGCTCGGTGCGGCGCTGGCGCACGGACATCTCATCACGCTGTTGATCGCGCTGGTGCTGTGCGCCTTTTTCATCTACAAATCCATTTTTGAAGAAAAGCTGCTGGTGCAGGTCTACCCGGAATATGACGAGTATCGCCGGCGTGTCGGGCGTTTCTGGCCGCGCCTGTTCGGCTGACAGAGCTGTTATCCCCTGCCCCCAAAATGGAAATTTGTTCGCAAAACAGGTGACAATGCGCGCCCCGGTACAGCCGGCAACTATGATACCATGAGAACCACAAAGAAAATGGTCAGTAAACGGGCGGGAGACATTATGAGAATTCTGGTCGCATACGCCTCCGCACATGGTTCAACGGCGGAAATCGCCGAATTCATTGGCCGTGAACTTGAGCAGTTTGATTTTGAAGTGACTGTGCGTAATGTGGTTGATGTCGAATCTGTGGAGGGCTACGACGCCTTTGTGCTTGGATCGGCGATCCATGCCCAGATGTGGCTGACGGAGATGTCACAGTTTCTGGATCGCTTCATCGACAACCTCAGACAAGCACCGGTGGCTTTTTTTATCACCTGTATCCGGGTACTGGAACCCGATGGCTACGACCACGTGCTGCGCGAATACGTCAATCACCGGGTGCTGGAGGAACTGAATGTCAAGGACCTCACGGCCTTTGCCGGACGGCTTGAACTGAGCGCCGTCGATTGGGAAGAACGCTGGACTCTGGCCGCGTGCTACGATGGCAAACAGCCGCTGGGCAGCTTCAACAGCGATTTCCGGGATTGGGAGAAGATTCGCGCCTGGACGCATCACATCGCCGGTGTGCTGATGCCGGTGTGAACGACGCCAATCCATCACGCGAACAGACGCGCTGTGACCCGACGGTCTGGCGCGTTTTGATTTGCGTTTTCCAACTTGAAATTAGAACGTAAGTTCTATATAATAGGCGTTATCCCAATAGTACATAGACCAGAACAGGATTGACCGTGCAGACTATGGTGTATCGTTCCCCAACCGAGGAAATTGCGGCTCTTGTGCAGGAAGCCTGCACGCGCGAAACCAACTGCTTTGGCTACGGTATCTGGACGCATCACATCACCCAGGTGGTGCGCTGGGGCAGGCTGCTGGCGCGATTGTGCAACGCAGATGAAGAAGTGGTCGTGCTGGCTGCGCTGCTGCACGATTACGCCGCTGTCAAGGATGAGGCCCTGTATGCCGAACATCACATTTACGGGCCGCTGGAAGCAGAACGCCTGCTTGAGCAGTTCGGCTACCCACCCGAAAAGATCGAGGCGGTCAAGCACTGTATCGCCACCCACCGCGCCAGCGTTAAGGCCGAACGCCAGAGTATCGAGGCACAATGCCTAGCCGACGCCGACGCAATGGCGCATATCGAACAGGTTCCCTCGCTGATGCGCATGGTCTATGTCGAGCGCGGCCTGAGTATCGACGAAGGGACACGCTGGGTGCGCGCCAAACTGGAACGCAGTTGGAACAAGCTGAGTCCGCTGGCGCAGGAGATGATGCGCGACAAATATGAGGCTGTGCAAAGCACCCTGAGCGTCGCCGGTTCTGACGCGGCCTGATTTTATGACCCGTGCGACCAGGTATCCAGCGCCCAGGCGAGTTCATCAGGGGTAGGCGCATAATTGCCCACGCGGCGCACGACCAGCCCACTGGCATAATTGGCGAGCATGATCGCTTCGGGGTAGGGCGCGCCCGCTGCTGCTGCCAGTGTCATGACGGCGATAGCGGTATCCCCCGCGCCAACCACGTCATAGACATCCGTGACCGCCGGGCTGGGGCAGTGATGCACCGCACCGTCCGGCGTGGCAATTGTCGCCCCTTCTGGCCCGCGCGTGATGACCATCGCGCCGGTCAGCCGCAGTCGTTCGCATAACGCCTGGGCCGCCGCGCCGAAATCATCGTCACCTTCGAGCAATCGGCCCAGATAACTGTGCGCATCTTCGGTGTTGCATTTCACCAGGCCGAAATGATGATACTTATCGAGTTCGCCCTGGGCATCGGCAGTCAGCAGGACCGGACGATCTGCCGCCAGAGATCGGATCGCATTGACCAGCGCCTCAGTCAGCAGCCCGCCGTGATAATCGGAGATCAGCACGGCGTCCGCGCTTTCGATGCGGTGTTCAATCAGGCTGTAGAGCTGGCCGGCTATGCTGCTGCTGATCGGCTCGCGCGAGAGGGTGTCCAGCCGGGCGACCTGCTGGGGGAAGCGCAGGCCCATGTGTGCCATCAGCCGCATTTTTACCGTTGTAGGGCGGGCGGCATCCTTCACCAGCGCATTGGTTTCGATACCGTGTGCCTGCAACAACTGGCGAAGCTGGGTGGCGGCCATGTCGGCCCCGGTCACAGCGATCTGCACCGCCTCGCTGCCCAGCCGCGCAATGTTGACCGCCGGGTTGGCCGCGCCGCCGGGGATCACCTGGCGCGATTCAAATTCCAGCACCGGCACGGGAGCCTCGCGGCTCATGCGGGTGGCCCGGCCAAACACATATTCGTCGAGGATGACATCGCCGACGACCAGAATCCGCAGCCCGGCCAGTTTGGGAATCCAGGCTTTGAGTGCGCCGTTCACGCTTTGCTGCCTTTCTCGCGGTGCAGCAGGACCGCCAGCACGAAGCGCGGCAGCCGCAGCATCCGCCGGATGCGCCAGGGCTGCAAGTAAAGCCGGAACAGCCATTCCAGCCCCAACTGCCGCAGCCACAGCGGGGCACGCGGCAGCACCCCGGCGATAAAATCAAACGCGCCGCCCACCCCCATCGCCATTTTGACGCGCAGGCGCGGCAGGTTGCGGGCAATCCATTTGTCCTGTTCCGGCGCGCCATAGGCCACAAACAGGATGTCCGCGTGGCTGGCATTGACCATTTCGACCAGCGCATCTTCCTCTTCTTTGGCCGGGCTGCCGCTGTATGTGCCGACTATCTGCACACCCGGATACTTCCCCCGCAGCACCTCCGCTGCCTGTTCTGCCACACCGGGCGCAGCCCCTAGAAAGAACAGTCGCCAGCCCGCCTGCGCTGCCCGTTCGGCGATGATGGGCACACCGTCGGAGCCGGTCACGCGCTGCGGCAGCGGCGAACCAAGATGCCGTGCTGCCCATAACAGGCCGACACCATCGGGCACGCACAAGCTGGCGCGGCTGAGGATATTGTAGAAATTCGCGTCGCCCTGCGCGATCATGATAAATTCCGGGTTGATCGTGCACACATGGCGAGCAGCTGCACCGTCTCTGACCCACGTTTCGATCAGGTTCAGCCATTCATCATAGGTGATCGCATCGACTGGCAGGCCGAGGATGCGGATTCGTCTGGCGAAATTTGCCTGCTGCCGGGGCACGCTGCGCCATTTTGCGGTAGATTCCCCGGCGAGTATCGCTTTTGCGGCTTCAACCACCTGATCGGGTGTGACCATGCGCATACACGTTCGCGCCGGGCAGCCATGCCGCAGGCCGATTCCATGCCCGACATAGCTGCATGGGCTGCATTCGGGCAGGCTGCGCACGATAGCTGTCTGGCCGCCGGGGTGCCACGGTCCCCACGCATCAGGATTGCCCGGCCCGAAGATGGCGACTACCGGCGTGCCTGCTGCCGCCGCCAGGTGCATCACCCCGCTTTCCGCACCGATGAACAGGTCTGCCTGCGCGATCACATCGGCAAGCTGCGGCAGCGTGGTCTGCCCGGTCAGATCAAGATGCTCCGCTTTTAGCGCAGCCTTCACCCCCGCAGTGTCATCATTCACGCTGCCGACGAGGATAATCTGTGCTCCGCAGTCCTGCTGGAGGGCATCGGCTACCGCTGCGAAATAGTCCGGGTTCCAGCGCCGGGCCGTGCTGTAGTTGCCGCTGCCGGCGTGGATTACGATGCGCCTGCGGCTGGCTGCTGGCAGGGCAAAGGCTTCACGCGCGGCCTGCGCCGGTCGCGGATTCGTGTTCGCTCCCAACAGGCCGACCAGATTGAGCCAGTACTGCGCCTGATGCTGCGCGCCGAAACCCGCATCCGGCAGGCGCTCGGTGAGAAACCAGCCGTTGCCGTTGTCCAGTCCGATGCGCCGCCCGGCCCGGGTCGCCAGCCCGATGAGCGCATATTTTAAAGTACCGGTTTTCAGGGTGAAGTGATGAAAATAGATGACCACATCATAATGCCCCAGACCGAAGATGCGGCGGATATTGTCCGGGCGAAAAAAAGCCGTCGCCCGATCCTGGGCCGTCTGCTCAAGCGTGACGATCTCATCAACCAGCGTCGTTCCGGCCGCCACTGGCGCGCTGTGCGATGTTGTCAGCAGCGTCAGATATGCGTCCGGCTGCGCCTCGCGCAGCGCATGGAGCGCCGGCGTGGTCACCACCAGATCGCCAATATCGGCCAGTTGAACAAGCAGAATGCGCATGGATGCGATCTCTTTGCCACTCCGCCCTTCATTTTACATAATGGCGGGGGAGGTCAACAGAGCAGGTACTGCTGCGTCTGGGTCATGTTTTTGCGCGGAATCGAAACGGCCGGCAGGCGGGTCAGGAAGTGGGGATGTACAGGATCGAATAAAAGCCGCCGGCGATTATGGCAAGAATCACCAGAAACAGGACGATCTGGATGACTTTTTTCCGCTCAATGTTCATCATGTTTGCTCCATTTTGGCTGCCTCTTCAAGTGCTTGCATCGTCTGCTGCGCGGCCTGTTCCCAGGTGAAACGTTTTGCCTGCGCGTAGCCTTTTTCGCGCAGCAGATTGCGCATGTCGTGGTTGGCTGAAATGCGGGTCATCTTGTTGACGATAGCGCCGACATCCAGCGGATCCGTCAGCAGCGCGGCATCTCCGGCCAGTTCCGGCAGACTCGATGTATTGCTGGTGATGACCGGCGTACCGCAGTGCATGGCTTCAAGAACCGGAAAACCGAAGCCTTCATACAATGACGGGAAGACCAGCGCCAGCGCACCAGCATACAGCGCGCCCTTATCAGCAGCGTCGATATAACCTGTCAGATGCACGCCGGGCAGCCCATCGGCCCATTGATCGTCGTACAGCCAGCCTTTTTTTCCGGCCAGCACCAGCTCTGCGCCGTCATCCGGGTTGGCCGCCCGCCAGCGTTGATAAGCCTGCACGATGACTGCGATGTTCTTGCGCGGCTGCAACGTGCCGAGGAACAGGAAGTACCGCTGTGGCAGGTTGTACTTCGCCCGCACAGCAGCTATATCGCCAATCGGCAGCGGATCGACGCCGGGATAAACGACCCGAATCTTCTCCGGCGCGATGCCATAGAACCTGTTCAGGTCCTCCGCGGTAGCCTGACTGTCCGCCAGCACAATGCGGGCGCGTCGCGCACTGTACAGGGTGGTCAGGTCGAGGTAGAGGCGGTCACGCGCCGGATGCGCTTCGGGAAAGTAACGAAACCCTAGATCATGCACTGTAACCACTGCCGGCCCTCTGAAGACGAAGGGCAGGGTATGAGCCGGAACAAACACGACATCCGGGCGCAGGCCGCGCAGCGCCCACGCAAACCGCAGGTGAGTCCACATCCGGCGGGCAGGGATAACATGCTGATGGACGCGATCATCGGGCGGGAAAAGCGCCTCCGGCGGCTGATCCCGAAAAAAAAGATGCAAGTCATGTTCGCTGTTGAGGGCAATCAGGGCGCGAGTGAGTTCCCTGCTGTAATGTTCCGTGCCGGTCACGCGCGCCGCTGTCGTGCGGCTGGCATCAATGGCGATGCGCATAGGAACTCATGAGCGGCGTAAAATCAGCGGCAGGATCAGCAGCACGATGACAGCCGCTACCGCCGCCGGCCACAGGGCAGCCAGCGCACTCAATGCTGTACTGGGCAGCGCATCCGTTGTCACCAGCAAACCCACCAAACTGGCAGCAGCGATTACCAGCCCGGGAAACATCAACCGGCTTTCCCCGGCGATCAGGCCGGTAATAAGGAACGCCAGCCCCGGCCCGGCGATCAACAACGGCCAGCCGGCGATCAGGTTGCCCTGTGCCAGCAGGTACAGTAAGATGCCTCCATCAAGCAGCAGCACCAGCGCGAAGAAAAACACACCCAGCGACCAGCGACCGGAAGCCAGCCAGCGCGCCAGCAGGACGACCGCCAGCGCCGCGCAGAAAGCCGGAATTAGAATAGTCGGCGTTAGCGGCGCCCCGGAAGTTAGGGCAAAGGTCAGCCACGCGCCGATCCCGATGAGTGCCAGCGCAGGAACTACTGAATCGACCCGCCCGCGCTGCATCACGGTCATGGACGGCATGGGGAAGAACTGCTCCGGGTGCTGCAACCGGGCCTGCCGTTCCTGCCGGGCCTGCTCCTCGGCGCGCTGTCGTTCGATTTCGGCCTGTTCGGCAGCTTCCTGCTCGGCCAGGACATCATCCAGGGCGGAAATCGCCGCCAGTGCTGCGTCAAGATCGACATCAGGGGCAGCCGCCACTTCTTCGTCAGGCACAGGGTCTGAAGCGGCAGCCGGCTCGCTTTCCGCCACTTCGGCATCGTCGCCGGGCTGCTCGACAACCTCCTCGACGGAAGGCGCGAAACGCAGGTCGTCGTCAAGTTCGTCTGAATCTGGTCTGGGTGTGGGTTCGTCAGTCATGACGTTATTGTGCCGGCGATTGCCCGGTCCTGCAACCGGGCTTGAATCAGGCCCTCAAAATAGCTATAATACCGGTGATTGGCGACGTAGCCAAGTGGTAAGGCAGAGGTCTGCAAAACCTTTATCACCGGTTCGAATCCGGTCGTCGCCTCTTTTGACGGGTATCGCTATAATAGTGATGTCCGTTTTTTATTTGCAGGTATGCCATGACAGCAGAGCATGAGCCAGCAGATCATCAGCACAAGCATACCGGTAACCGGGATTCTGTTCTGCGACACAGACTCCCTCTCAGCAACTATACGCTCGCAACTGTTTGCCCGGCCTGTAATACACTCACCTTTCGTTACGCCTGCAAGGTACGCTGCCCTCGGTGCGGCTTTGTGTGGGATTGCAGCGAACTCTGAAGGCTGCCTTCCCTATTTTTGCTGCGCCCCGAACCAATCCGCCCTCAGTCGCGCAGGCTTCTGCCCGATTTCTGAGCAGCCTGTCAGAGGAAAATCGCCAATTTTCATGAATTGGTTACATGAGGGGAACATTAAAGCGTATCTTACGGGAAATTGAGTGTTAGGTGAGTGTTAGTTAGGGTTTTTAGACTGACACTATAATATCACAGTGAGGGGTCATATTGTGAACACACCTGCCTTGACAACAATGCTACGTGCGCTGCTGCGCTGGTGGTGGCTGATTGTCCTGTCCGTTTCAATAGGCGTGGGTGTTGGTTATTTCCTACGTACCGGACAGGTGGACCTCTACTTTTCAAAAGCCATCGTCATGGTCGGCCAGCAGAACAACAGCCCTATTCCCGTCGGGTCTGACCGACGAGTTCTGGATGGTTACATTGCTTTCATCCGGCGTGACAGCCTGTTACAACCGGTAATCGACGATCTTGGTCTGAACGTTTCGCCTCAGCTGTTTCAGGAGTACATGTCGATTGAAGCAAATCCGTTTGCTTCTTTGCTGGAAATTGGCATCCTCGATATTGACCCAGAACGTGCAGCCATTATTGCCAATCGTGTGGTGGATGAGCTGATTCGCCAGACATCAGATCGAGCGACAATGCTTGATGTTGAGTTTATAAATAATCAAATTGCAGCTATTCAGCAGCAAATTACCAATCTTCAGGCGGAACATGATGCACTCGTGGAAGAGGCGGCCAACCTGACAACGGCTTTTGCCATCAATGCCAATTTGGAAGAACGGCGGCAGATCGAATCGACGATTACCGGGTTGCGCACGACGTTGCTCAATCTGGTGAACAGCGCTCCGCGGAGCGACATCCAGATATTTGAGCGCGCCAAACCCAATTATTTCCCGGTTGCCGCCAACAGCATCCTGGATCTGCTCATCGCGGGAGGGGCCGGGGGTGCTCTGTCCATTCTTACGATTTTGCTGTTCACCTTTTTTGATGATCGTCTGCAATGGGACGAGGGCAGACATGAAGTTGTTGCCGGTCTCCCCATCCTGGGGCCGCTGGGCGTGATTCCGTCAAACAAGATGCCTCTCTACGTGGACACGATGCCACAATCTGTCGAAGCCGAGGCACTGCGGCAGTTACGCGCCAAACTGGCTCTGGCAAATGGCGGACAACAGCCCCAGGTTGTGACCATCATGAGCTACGACTCTGGCGAGGGCAAGACTCTGACATCGGCCAATCTGGCGCTGGAAACAGCCCGCTCTGGCCTGCGGACCCTGGTGATTGATGGGGATATGCGCCGGGGAGACCTGCACGAACTCTTTCATTTGCCCAATGTCTTTGGTCTGAGCGACATCCTGAACAGTGATGAAGATATCCGGGCTTTGCTGTCGCAGGCGATTGTTGACAGTGGGTACGAAAATCTGGCGCTTCTTACGTCAGGTCGCGCCCCGGCAGACCCGGCTACCCTGCTCAGCCGCCCACGCCTGGCCGAACTGGTGAATATCCTCAAGCGTCATTACGATGCTCTGGTGATTGACGCTGCTCCGACTATCGGCGGACCAGATGCCATTTTCCTCGGTGAGGTCAGCAGTGGGGTCGCAATCATTGTCAATGCGCGCCGCACACGTCTTGCCTCGTTAAAGCGGGCCGTCGAAGAATTGACCAGCGGACGTCACGTTCGCATCTATGGGGTAATTTTCAACCGGGTACGCCTTCAGGTTACGACAAAATACAACAGTTCCTATTACTACCGGCAGTCCGGTTCGCTCACGGCGGAAAAACTCAACAGGGAAATGGCGAAACCGGGTTCTGGTCTGTTTGCCTTGCGCCGGCATATCATCATCGACCGAAACGGAGAGCGTCTGTTTTCGATTGATGCCTGCGCGGCGCGGATGGGAGTGAAGCGGCGGGTTGTGCGCAGTTGGACCAGTTCCGGGTATTTACCTGCTGAGCGCCGGCTGCTGCGCCGCTGGATTCGAGAAAGCGCCATAAACCGTATGCTGGAACAGCGCACGGTTACCGTTCCTCCAGAACCTCAATACATCCCGGAACCGGTGAATCCGAGCATGAATTCTGTGAACGGCTCTCATGAAATTCCTTCCCATCTGCGCGAACAGCGGGAGGCCATTCTGGGATATGCCCAGCGTCCGAAACCGGACGATAGCGAATTCTAGAGCGATAATCCAGATGATATCTCTGACAAATCAGATGCAGAGCCGGTTTTACAGCCTGGCTGGTCGGGCCAAATATCTGCTGTTCGAGCACCAATTTGTTTATACGGTGCGTATTGGGTTGGCGGTTACGAGCATTCTGCTTACTGTTCTGGCTGTTGCTCTCATGAGCAGAAACCCAGTTTATGGACTTGTCGCTGTTGGTGCTGTAGCTGCCTGTTTTGTCTTTGTCTTTGTCTGGCACTACATGGAGATTACTGTTTTCTTGCTGATCGTCGTCTCGACGGTCGTTAATCCGGTGATCCCACGCGATATTACCGTGACACTTTTGCTGCTTATTCTGTTGGGTTTCGTCTGGATACTAAAGCTGCTGATTTCCGGATCATTCCAGAGTGTACGACCAGCACCGCCGAATAAAGCCGCTGTATTGTTTATTGTCGCGGTAATCATTTCCTATATCTGGAGTTCAATCTACGCCGACCCGAATATCGTCCATATGCAAAATGACAAATTTCTGCCGCGCCTTATCACCGGGCTGGTAATGATTTTGTCCCCGCTTGCCATGCTGCTGTTTGGTAATTTTATGAAGACAACGGCTGCTATGAAGCGGGTTGTTTGGTATTACCTGATATTTGGGGCGGTCGTTCTTCTGCTGCATATATTACCTGTGACCGTGTCGCTTTCTTTCATTAACGCAGGCGGCCAACTTCCAGCGTGGGTCACTATCTTTGCGCTTTCACAGGTACTCTATAACAAGGATATACCGCGTTGGCTGAAGCTTGGATTATGGCTGCTTGTGGCCGGCTGGCTGTACGTCCAATTCTGGGAGGGTCGGACCTGGGTAAGCGGCTGGCTGCCGGCATTCGTTGGGATCGCTGTCCTCGTTTTGCTGCGTTCGCGTTTACTGTTTGCGGCGGCGGTGGCTGTGGCTATGATAGCGGCTGTAGCCAATATAGAAATGATTGAGGAGATGATCGAGGCTGAGCGGCAGGAATCCGGCGATACCCGCCTGGCCGCAGCGATGTTCTTCGTGGATGTTACTGCCGAACACTATCTTTTCGGCACAGGTCCTACAGGGCCATATTTCTATCTTTTGACTTATGGCCGGGGCCTTCAGCTTAGCCACAACAACTACGTGGACATCATTACGCAAACGGGCATCTTTGGCTTTGTAAGCTGGATATTGCTGTGGGGAAGTATCTGCTGGACAGCCTGGAAGAACTATCGAGCCGGCCTGACACATGGTTTTGAAGCTGGATTGTCGGCTGCGCTCCTGGCGATATCCGCGGTTACCCTGTTGATTATGGCATTGGGTGACTGGGTAACACCATTCACATATACTCAGTCTGTCCGTGGTGTTAGTTATACCATCTGGCCCTGGTTGTGGGCCGGTCTCTCCATTGCCCTATATGCTCAAATTCAGGCTCGTAAACAGGATAGTCAAAGTCAACGTGGTGTGGTGGCGGAGTTAAACAAGGATGTGGTTTAGGCTAATACGGTCTTTGATCCTGCTCGGTACAGCAATATTCCTTGCTTCTGGCGGCGCTGGCACAGGTACACTGCCCATCGCCTACGGACAATCAGCGATCCCTGTCTGGTCGTCGCCTCAGCTACTGGGGGAAGGTTGGTGGCAGAGTTTGGCAGTAGATCGGGCGGGGACGGCTCATGTTGGCTGGTATCATGTACCCGACGGGCACGACTCCTTGATGTATGCTTTTCGTCCAGTCGATGGTGAGTGGAGTATCCCGTATGATGCCATTTATACCGGGGAGGGCGGCCTCACGGTTCGTAACGCGCTGGGGGTAACCAGCCAGGGTATGCTTTTTGCCGCCTATAGGGATGGCACAGATCATTTGGTTTCTGGGGCGCCGGCCTTCGCTGCCGAAAATGCACAGAACTGGAATTCGCCGGTCAAGATTGGCACTGGTTACTACGTTGACTTGCTGGTTGATGATCGAGATCAACTGCATGTAGTGAGCAGTTCCGGTATCGCGCCCAGTGCTGATATGCTGGCATCCGTCAATTTCGAGCAGCTTCCCTGCCCGCTGTGTGGTGATTTGATCTATCGTCGCTCGACAGATGGCGGCCTGACCTGGAGTGGGATGCGCAACCTGACCAATACGCCGAATTCAGGCTCTGATCGCATGAACATCTGGCAGGGCGCAAGTGGCCGTATTTATATTGATTGGGATGAAGGTCTCGACTGGTATGTAGGCCGGGGCGCGCCGATCGATGTGCGTTTTATCTATTCGGATGATGGTGGGGAAACCTGGTCCGATCCTGTGATACTGGATGGTGGTGACTATAAAGATCGAAGGCCGATACAGATTGCCCTGACCGAACTGCCTGATGAATCGCTGATGGCGGTCTGGCGCTATGCAACTTCTAGCGATCGAGGTATTTATTTCCAGATTTCGCATGATCTGGGACAGACGTGGACAGAACCTGAACCTATTCCCGGTATCCTGGCCCGTGATATGAATGAGACGCCGCTGGATGATTATGAGTTGATAACAGACCTGACGGGGGTGGTGCATTTCTTTGGTACAGGGCTTTCCTACGCCGGTGAAGGGGACTCAACTTCCCTGTATCATATCGAGTTTCGTCAGGGCCAGTGGCGCTCTCCCCGGCGCATCGTTCAGGGTACAAACTTGATCTGGCCAGAGTGGCCTAAAGTCGCTATTGGGCCTCGTAACGAGATTCACCTGACCTGGTTTATCCGAAATGACTGGTTTGGTCCCAATTCGAGAGAACCTAAATTGCAGGTGTACTATGCCTTCCGGCCAGCAACCCTGCCGGAACGCGAGATTCCGGGGTTTGTTCCTACCAGTACGCCACAGCCGACTGTAGCGGCACTGCCGGCTTTCAACCCGACACCAACACCATTCCCAACGCTCGCACCGGTTGATACTAGCGTTCGTGTCAGCGCCAACCGTGATCTATATGCAATAGAAACACTCCTCGGTGCTCTGTTTGCCAGCGCGACTCTTTGCATGGGAGTGTTGGTCATTCATCGCTATTTGTGGCGCAGATAAGCCATCGCGAGATGATCTGGTGAAAGTGCGTTATGGAACCCCAAGCACCGCCAGGCTCCGTTGGTATTCGGTGTAGGCCAGTTAGGGATTTGTTAGGCGCTCACCGCCGGCTTTAATTTTTGCGTAAGGCTGTTTCCTTATCTTGACTGTAGGCACACCAGCCGGTCTGGTGCAAATTGTCATTCTGACAATATGAGGAGAGATGGGGACAACCATGCATATTGCGGTGATCGGCGGCGGTCTGATGGGCATGTCACTGGCCTATTTCCTGGTGGAAAGCGGTCTACAGGTCACAGTCCTAGAGCAGGGAGAGTCCATCGGCGGCCTTCATGCCATCGCGCGTCTCGATGACGACCTGATCTTTACCCGTTATCCCCACACCATTTCCTACAATGATACCCACACGCTGGAACTTATCAGAAAGCTTGATTTCGAACATCACCTGCAACCGCTGACAGCCCATACGGGCCTTGTGCATCAGGGCAAGATATATCCGATGCGTTCAATCTGGGACCTGTTGATGTTCCGGCCTCTCAGCCTGCGTGATCGCCTGCGACTCGGGCAGACGGTACTTCAGGCGCGTTTCACCCGGAACTGGCGCGCGCTGGATCAGATTCCGGTCAAAGAGTGGTTGATCCAGGTTGGAGGCAGCCCCAATTTTGAGCGTATCTGGGCGCCTTTGCTGGAAGCGAAATTCGACAATCGTTACGCCGATGTCCCGGCGACCTTTATCTGGAGCTGGCTAAATCATGCCTTGAATTTGCGTGGCGAGGGTCCTTTCAAACCATCTCTGGCGTGGCTGAGTCATGGACCGGAAGTATTGATTCAGACTATGGCTGCCGCAATCGAGGCACGTGGTGGTCAGATTCAGACAGGCGCGCGCGTTAGGGAAATCGAAATTCACAACCAGCAGGTAGGACGCCTCCGCACCTATATGGGTGTGCTCGATTTTGACGCCGTCATCGCCGCTGTCCCCACGCCGGATTTCAGCCGCTTGCTGTTGAGCGCCGACGAAGCGTACCTGGAGCGTCTGGCCGAGGTTCGCTATCTGGGGTTGATCTGCCCGGCCCTGGTACTTGACCGGTCGCTCTCCGATTACTGGTTACTGCGGCTGACCGACCCCAGCAGCCCATTTGCGAGTATTATCGAAATGCCCTGCCCGGACAATCCTCGCTATCGGATTGTTTACTTGCCCAAATACACTGCCCCCGATAATGACTGGATGGGTGTGCCCGATGAAACTATTCGGGACGCCTGGCTGCTGCGGCTGAGGCAGATATTCCCCCTCCAGTTAAACCATATCAAGCATGTGGAAGTCAGCCGGTCGCGCTACGTCGATCCGGTGCATTCGCTCAACGCTGCCGAGCATGTGCTAGCAGTCCAGACACCTTATCGCGGCCTGTATCTGGCAAACGCCAGCCAGGTTTATCCACATTTGCCAACTTCTGAAGCCGTGATCGCCCATGCCCGCAAGGTGGCAGCATGGGTTGTCCGTGAGGGTGCACGCCTGGCGGCTGCGCCCACGGCAGCCTGATGGTATCGAAGGAAATTATGCGCGTTTTACTGCTCACGCAGGTACTGCCGTACCCGCCCGACAGCGGCCCAAAGGTCAAGACATATTATGTGCTTAAGTATCTGGCCCAACGACATCAGGTCACACTGGTGTCGTTCGTGCGGGATACCGACAAACCAGAATACATCCGGCATCTGGAATCATTGTGTGAACGGGTGATTACCGTACCCATCGCACGCTCCAAATTGCAGGATTTACGGTTTCTTGGTCAGAGCCTCATCAGCGGCGAACCCTGGATGATGCTGCGCGATGAGCGGCCCGAAATGCGCCGCGTGTTGGCTGATCTGGCGGCTGGTACGCCGTTCGATGTCGTCCATGCCGATCAGCTAAACATGGGCCAGTATGCCCTGCCGTTTGAAAACAGCCGTAAAGTGCTCGATCTGCATAATGCGCTGTGGATGCTGTACAAGCGTATGGCCGAAACAACACCTGTTTCTGACCCGATGAAATATATTCTCATGCGTGACTGGCCGCTGCTCAAACGTTATGAAGGCGACCTCTGCCGCCGCTTCGATTCGGTCATCGCCGTGACCGAAGAAGACCGCCAGCTTCTTATCGAGGCGGGCGCGCCCAGCGATATCACCGTGATTCCCATTGCTATTGACACAACCGAGCAGGCGCTTATCCCGCGCCAGCCATCTGGACCGCACATCGTCCACATTGGCACGATGTACTGGCCGCCCAACATCAACGGAATCATCTGGTTTCTGGAAGCTGTCTATCCGCTGATCAAACAGCAAGTGCCCGATGTGCGCTGCACCCTGATTGGTTCGCGCCCGCCGGAACATCTGATCCAGCGCGGTCAGGCAGATCGCACCCTGACCATTACCGGCTATGTCGAAGACCCACGGCCATTTCTGGAAGACTCCAGTATGATGATTGTCCCGTTACAGGCTGGCGGCGGGATGCGCGTCAAAATCCTCAACGCGCTGTCACAGGGTATTCCTATGGTCAGCACGACGGTCGGCTGTGAAGGCATTCAGGTCGAACATAACCGGGACATCCTCATTGCCGATCATGCCGAGGATTTTGCGCAGGCCTGTGTGCGGCTGCTGACCGATTATGACCTGAACCGCCGCCTGACACTGGCCGGCCGCCAGACAGCGGAGCAGTTCTACGATTACCGTCAGGCCTGCCGTCCGCTGGATGAGATTTACCACATAGACGCCACGCCATCCTGAACGGGGTCGCCTGAACCCTTCACCAGGGCCACACCTTTAGCCTTGTGTAAGGTGCTGGCATTAGCATGAAAACAACGCTCGCCGTGGATAAAGTAATCAAGGTGGGTTTATGACACATGTAACTGCTGAAAGAGCATTTTCAGACACCATCGCTCCCCCTGCTGGCAGCATTGTGCGGTCTCGCTCACCTCTGCGTATCAGCTTCGTTGGCGGCGGCACCGATCTGCCCCACTGGTATGAAAAATATGGCGGGGCGACACTTTCTGGCACCATCAACCGTTATGCGCACGTGAGTCTGTACCCGCGCGAAGACCGCGAAATTCACATCCGTTCGGTTGCCCTCGGTTACTCGATCCGCTACAACCTGGATGAATCGCCGGTCTTCGACGGCGTATTGGACCTGGCGAAAGCCGCTATTCAGCGACTGGGCGCAGAACAGGGCATGGAACTGGACATCCGTTCCGACGCGCCGCCG
>Ga0079224_100005875_pt1 | contig 16175 bp, 11 predicted proteins | sample Stecom2015_FD_80414 | JGI IMG/M metagenome (GOLD analysis project Ga0079224, IMG submission 80414) | Agricultural soil microbial communities from Utah to study Nitrogen management - Steer compost 2015 | ecosystem: Environmental > Terrestrial > Soil > Agricultural land | place: USA: Utah...
AAATTCCTTCAGCGACAATAGCTCCGAGGGGCAAGGTAACCCATTCGGTTCGAATACCGTTTACTTCGTAGGGAACCTTTTTCATTGCACCCGTTTTTTCTAAAATGGGAGGATGAAGAACCTGTTTCCACCTTCTACGATTAGGTTCAACACTCCTCTCCAGCGCATAACCGCTGCTATAATCTCTGTTCCAAAGTCGACTGGATCGTTCCTCATACCCATCAACTAGGTATTGGACTAAATAATCTTTTAGTTGTCGTTCGTAGCTATCGATACGTGCATCGTCTTCTTCTTTAGTCAACGTCTTTTCCTGCCCTTTAAGAGAAGAGGAAATAATTATTAAAAATAAAAGCAGCAAGTTGCTATTTCGTGTGTTTTTAATCATAAGTCTAATAGTATGTGTTTAACTCGATGGCTTATTAACCATCTAGAGATCTCTTTTTTTAAGCTCACCGATTCCAATCAAGCCGTTTAACCTCTGTATAAGGGCTTTCCTGTTCTTTGTCGAAACAAAAAATATCAATATCTGAATAAGGAGAAAAACACGTATGCAATACCCAATATTCATTTCATAATTTTTTTTTATTTAACAATGGTTTCATCGCTTCTGCCATACGCATGCCATTTTCTCTTTGTGCGGCGCTATTAAAATGGAGACTATCTCCAATATGACCGAGTTTACTGGCTTCAGAATATGCGGCATTCCCTAATATATCGACCGCCTCCTTCATGGCCTGATTGATTTGTTCTGCTCTATTTGATTTCAAGAAATCCCCGAGTCCGCCAATCACAATGGGTAGGTTGGGAGATTCTAAATCTCTTCTGAAAGCATGCATAAGTGCTATCAGCCTTTCTTTATATAATAATGCGTCATTGGTATTGGCATCCGATTCACCTTGTTGCCAAAGTAAACCTTTTAACGTTCCTCGTTCTTTTGCAACTCTTGCTTTTCGAAGCGCTTCTTTATATAGACCTCTCTCTCCAGTAGGTTCCCAATAGGAAATCTTAGTTCCTCCCACTGCTGCCGGAATTAACCCGATACTAGCATTTCTCTGATATTTCGCCATGTTTTTGGCAAATGCCAAGCCTGGTCCTACACCTCGATTCGCTTTATCATAGTGTAAAGGCTCTTTTGCAACACTCCATTCATCGCTTGCGTTTAGTACATATATATTCGGATGAGCCAGTGTATCTTCATAATCTAGAAATCCTCTTCCCGCCATATTAGATTGACCAACCAATAGATACAAATCGAGCTGCTTGCCTGTTCTTCTTGTAGATCCATGACTGGCACAACTACTGATCCACCATAAAAGAAATGCGCAACCAATTCCGATATAGACTTTTTGTTTATTCTCCATCTTTAAATTCATAATTTTGCATGAGTTTTTGAATGAAATTCTTTTTTAGTTTTATTCCATTTTCTCTCATCGCGTTTAATGTTCGATGATCAAACATGGTGTGCAAATGATTATATTTAACAATACCATTCAATTCTACAAAGTTTATTAAATTTAACATTTCGATAGCGGGTTTTCCGTTTATTAGTGGGGCAGACAGACGACAATTAACGAAGCTTGTTCCTTCGCTTGAATTTAACATAAATACGTTTTGTGTATCCTGTAAATCTGTACGCGGCTCAAACGTACAATCCCAACAACTGATCTTGCCAAGAAGCTTATCCGACGAACAGATTAATTGATTCACCACACTATGCCCGACATCAATATCCAGCTTTGCAGCATCAAAGGAAGCCGCCAGTCCGTTGCAACGAGCAATATATAACTGCAAGTATAGCTCCTCTTCAACGAAAGAAGTATCGTTGGCTATAAACTGCATATTTGCTTCCATTTGCTGTGTGTCCCTATTATCCACATACTCGAGATCGATATCCTCTAGCAATAATTGGCTATTGGCATACCCGTTATTGTTCGGCCTGTCCCGGACAATAAAATGTTGTGGGTTTGTTAATTTCATAATCCTCACCCCCTTACGCCCTCCTCTGACACGGATGTTCTTTAATGTGATATCACGAGGAAAGAATAATCTGTCGCCTTTGTTTGTTCTTGAAAATGACGGAGCATATATTATCCAACATGGTGATAACGAAGTGTCTTCCAATTGTTCAATATGGAGATTCTCTATGGAAATACTATGTGCTATACCAATAGGGTATCCGTATTCAAAATTCTGTGGCATAAAATACATCACAGCAGTTAGAGGTGATATTGGTGGAGTAAATTTACATTGGATTATCCGAACGTCTCCATCCCACTTTGCACCGTAATCGCTTCTAAAATTAACAAAAAAGCGAGAGCTACATACAGTATTCTCGATAGTGAGTTGACCTCCCCCAGACACAGAAATACCGCGATACCCAATCCTAGAATCTTTTATATGAATATTCCAAGCATGGAAATGCACATCTATACGATTTAGATGACATCTGTTTACATATAGGTCTTTCATCAAGTTTGTACCAAATACGCCCCAATGAACTGCTCCTCCTTCAGCCATAATATTATTAAAACAGCTTTTTAACACGCGAGCACCGCTAATGCCATAAGTACCTGCCGGTACATCTCGCTCGGTTCCTTCACGGTCTTGCTCCCAAGGTATCAAACGTATATTTTCTAATGTAATATCATAAACACGACTAAAGTTATAAAAGCCTGTTCGTGGATTCATGGAAGTATCTACCATATCTTTTTCCATCCCCACCCATTGGTTTCGTATAATAGTACGGCTCCTTGTAATCGTAAAACCATTATGTTGGTACCCTTTCGCGTCTCTTACAGGCCCTTCACCGGATATATAGAATGTTCCTCCATTTACAACCAAATAGCTTTCTTCTGCCGGATAAGCCGTCAGGTGGGTATAATCCTCAAATGACCAGGCAATGTCTCCTATTATTCTCCCGTGTTCTTCTACATAAAAAAAATCCTCTCTTGCCCAAGAGTGTCCACCGTAACGGGTTCCTGCACGGTAACCAATACGATCATTATCGTCCCGGACAAAAATCAAGGTATTTTTATAAGGTGATAGTTCTTCAAACTGCTGAATACCGGGTTTAAGCTTTTCTAGAAATTTCTGTTTGATCTCGTTACTCCAGATAATATCTTCGGGCTGTTGGTAACTTCTAATGACAAAACGAGCATTGTTCTTTGTATTATCCTTTTCCGAGATATGAAAAATAGTCGCGCCCCATTCTACATTAGTACATATATGTATGGTATGTGAGGCGCTCAACCAATACTCTCCGCCGACGTTTACCACAGGAAGCCTATGCATATTTGCGAAATCATGTGCCTGTTTAATGTATACGCCATCATCGTCAATTCCATTCCCTCTTGCACCAAACATGGCATAACTTACTACCTGCACTACAATTAATCGGGCTACCAGATTCGTTTCCAGCTTCCATTCACCAAGTTGTGCGTCCTTATTTTCCATACTTGGATACAGTCTATACGTAGCACCTCCCCCATCTCCCGCCTCATAATAACCTTACGTATGAACAACCATATTATCTTTCAGCTGCTTATCCACGATCATCTCCATTAGACTGTCTTTAATAACCAAGTCCGAAGTTGAAAAACTTTTATGTGTATCTTCCTCTGATTGCTTCTCTGGTAAGGCGTATCCTTTTTTGTGAAATAACGATACACTTCCCACACTCAAAAGCCCTAGAATTTGCCGCCGGTTCATATTTGGCTTCTTATTCATATACAAGTTATATTTATATATTGACAAACTATACTCAATTAATTGGTAATACGGACACGGAATAATCTAGAGTGTGTTGCGTAATATAGATATCCATCTTCCTTTACCTTAGCGGTCCGCGCTCCTACTAACGACTCATGTTCTTCCACAATATTCAACTCATTCTTTGCAGGATCCACCTGCAATAATCTTCCATTGCGAGTGTCTATACCATAAATTAATCCATCGGCAGCGAGCGTATCGCTTAAACTAATCCTCATAGCATTGCCACTTGGATTATCCACAGACATGGTGGTTACCATTTCCTTTTTTATGGGATCAAACACAAACAAACTGTTTCGACCAGTTCCATATATCAAGCCATTATTGCCGCGTACAGCTCCTTCGTAAACGGACGCACCTTTTATCGGTTTCCCCTGATAGGTCGTTTTTTTACTGACGGGATCCCATACGACGATGACCGCTTCTTTTTCGGTTGGTTTAGCACTTGAACCTCCACGAACAGATGATGTTAACAGCAATTCTCCAGTTTCCGGTATTGGTGTAACAGACATTAGGCTTTGGTTAGGGACAATATCCCTAAAGACCTCTACCTCCAAATCTTTGGGGTTTATTCGCACCAACGTCCCTCCCAGATAGCCTTTAATCGGTACCGTCGGACAATATATATAACCATCTGGTGCCAACTGCAGTTCCAGTAGGCGTTCCTGTTTTGCCAAACTGTGCAAATGAGCCACAGCTTCGCGGTTAGAAGGCTTATTATCTTCATCTAGGGTAAATACATCTATGAATCCGCCCGTGTAACTCGTCATAAACAGACGATTCTTATGAGCCAAAATATCATATGCTTGCACCCGGCCTCGTGTTAATATACCCAAATCATCGATTTCTCCCGATTGTATGTCATAAGTAAAGATATTACCCGGTTTCATTCCGCTTCCGTATAGCTTACCGTTATAGACATCACCAATCGTCAATACTTCACGCGCCGCGGGTTTAAAGGTGCTTGCTATGATCGATCTCTTTTTACTTTTGTTGTTTTCGACAACCAGATTGCCGTCTCTGTTGAGATATAATGCTCGCATGTTCCCATATAGGTTATCCAGTGTCTTGACAGCGGCTTCTTCAGCCTCTTTCGTAACGATATGTGCTTCTGTACACAGAAAAGTTGTCTTTCCTTTTTTGCCGTAAACATGTCCGTCGGACGCTCGCCAGATTTGCGGTGCACCATACGTCATCAGATTTTCTGGAAGAATTTGCTTCTTTTGTCCTGTTTTAGTGTTATAAGACCATAGTTCTCCATGCTGCATACCGGTAGCAAAGTAAACGACGCCATCGATATCAGCTTCGGGATTAATCACATATTCACTTCCTTTAGAGGAAGATATACGGTCGATAATGGTTACCTCTTCTGTCTTCGGATTCAGTACAGAAACTGCTACTCGAGGATATGTACCTACATAGATTAAACCTTCAGAAGAAATAGTATAGCTATTCTTCATCCAATATTGTGCTTTACTCGTTTCCCCGATGGTTTCAAGCTTGTTCAGGCGAACATCGTATTTAAAAAAACGTCCCGGCTTTCCCGAATACAAGTAAATATAGCGATCAGAGTCTTTAAACAACAGCAGGGCGTTCGCTTTCCCAAATTTTGCCAAGTCCACTTCGATAAGCCGACCGTCCTCCATATGCACCCCTACCAGCGCATTCCTCTCCGCATCAGTAAATGCGCCCCAAGCAATTGGCCCTATTTCCTGATCTCTTGTCACAAACTCAATCGTCAACGGTATTTTAATCGGCTGTCCTAATTCTTCAAATTCATATATTTTCTGCTGTGCAATACATAAACTCCATGAACCTAAAACAAACAAACAGATATAAATGATTCTTTTTTTCATTCTATTTTTTTGTTTCTGTATCTCCCATTCTATATCATTAAATATTTACGGGTGCGTACCCGAAAATATGTGATAAAAAGAGATTATTCCTTTTTTTAAAATTTTTGTTTTTTGTTTATAATACTTTGATATTATTATAAAATAACGTAATAATGTTTAGAGTTACAAACATTCTAATTAGTCTTATCATATTGTAACAAGTGTTTTACTATTTTTCTCGGGTGTGTAATACATCGTCATTAACTAACAATCAATGCTTTTTAATGGCTGTTCAATTTTTAGTAATTAGTAACCTTTGTTCATACATCTATTCAAAGACAATATACTTCGCATGGCATCTACAAAGATGACACTCATCCGCTGCTGGATATATTCATCATGTCCTCGCAAAGGATGCCATCCGAAGGTCTCTCCATTTATCGTTTGTGTATCTTTCGCATACAGCAAGCTCGTTTGTCTCCCTGTGACAGGATGCGGCGCGTTCTTAGAAAACCCTATATGCTTATCAAACTCTACTAAAGGAAAACCCCATTTTTCAGCCAGTTTTCGGATACTCGAATTATATTTTGTGCGTCCGTCATGCCAGTCGGTGCATAAAATAATAAGAGCCGGTTTACCGTGCTTCTTTCCATAATATTTAGATTCTTTATTAAATTTTAGATTATAGCACGCTGTCTGATGTCTTTTAATCACATAATCAAAAGCCATAGCATAATTGCTCCTATCAAAAGGAATCTCATAATGTGTATATTTTTCTCTGAGTTCTGTTTCATCGAATACATCTCGATCTACAGCATGCATGAGTACTAATGCATCTATTTCCTCTAGTTCTTTCGCACTATAAAGGCTATCATGAGCCATTTGGTTGGCCAAATCGGCAATAGCCGTCCCCCCTTTTGCTCGATTTATCCCTTCTATATTGAGTTCTTCACAACTTAATTCAAACCAACCATTTACATTAGCTGCAAAAGATGCGCCCGATAAAAGCAAAGTATACGGCTTTTCAGTAAGTTCTTGCCCGTAACTTAAATAAGGAATTAGAAAGGAAACCAAAAACAGTAGAAACGAAATAACGTTGCTAATAATTTTATTCTTTATGACATTTTTTATTATTAACATATTATAAGTTTGTTTGCGTTTCCCCCGATGAATTTTTTCAAAAACTTTTGCGGTAACAGGAACTCCCGTTTATCCTATACGTTTTAGATATCCTTCCATAACTCATGGCTCCCAGTCAAAAGGTTCGCTCTGTGTGCCGATCGTTGCCGTAATATCTCCGTCACCTACCCATCCTTTGCTAGCTGCCCCATAGTTTACCCTTATTGACATAGCAAATTGCCTAGTTATGCGGGACGAAAAGCTATTGCCATGCATCCGGATCTTATCGGTATCAATGCCAAAATTATCCCTCAATAGTTGCTTCTTTTGAAGTGTCGTTCCCGATTGCAAGATACGCCCTTCATCTCGCGTCAAAAGATAATCCCATTCTGGTGGAGAAAAACCCGAATGATAAAACGCGAGTGCATTGGTTGTTGTATTATATGTCGCATTTGTAAACTCATTATCTACAATAACATGATTTGATGTAAAATATTCATCTCCTACTGGAGGACGACTGTTAAATTGAGGCCAAGCAATAAACATATTGCCAGTAAAGTCATTAGAGCTTTTTAAGAAAACACAATTTTTGACAATACCATAATCGCTACCTGCTCGATACCGCACGTAATCACCCATACAATCTTCAAAATGGCAATCGAAAATATAGATATGTGATGTGCCATAGGCATTATAAATCATATGGGCTGAACTAGCGACACCAATACGTTTAAAGGTCACATTTTGATAGGTAATATGACTTGTCTCTTCATAAGAACATCCGGACGCCCCATAAACTATGCCCTTCATATCTATAAAAGAACTATTTTTTAAAACGATATTTTTCGTCGGAAGGGATTTATCCGCTATTCTTGTAAATCGCACTACATAATTAATAGATCCATTTCCCGTAAAATGAAATCCGTCTATTTCAATATTTTGAGCACCTCTGAAATCAATAATATATGATTTGGTTCTTTCACCTTCTTTAAGTGGAAAAAGTACATTATTCCCACCTTTCAATACCAATTTATTTTCAGGATGACCTATTCGTTCAAAAACAAGCCCGTGTTCTAAGTAAGCCCTCTGATACTCGCCATCCACAAACTGAACTTCCACCGATTCCGACAAAAGCTGTTTGCGTATTTCATTCCAAAAATTAGCTGCTAAAAAATCCGCGGCATCTGTCTCTGAACTTCCATCACCCGCGCCACGAGCTACGGGAGCAACATAATAACGGGTATCAATGATTTCTTCCGATTCTTCCTCATCAGGATTGATTATATCCTGTTCTTCTTTAGAACACCCTACTAATAGTAGCACACTAAGGAATAAAATATAAAAATTTATTGTCTTCATAATTTTTAGCTTTTAATACGTTATAAAATCTCGCGTTTCTAATTCAATGGCCCACTAATTCCCCAAGTAACCAAAGATTGATCTCGCAATCCTGTATTTCCTCTAAATGTAATCCTTCCCGAAGATCCAAGAACAGCAACATCCCGATCAGTTTCGCCGACAACCACGATATTAACGTCTTTGCCCTCAATACCTAGTTCCATACCGTTTAGAACTGTCTTTACCAACACATCTTCAATCATCCAATTTCTTGGGTTACCAGCATCCGGAAGATAGGTATATCTAAACGCTATATATATTGGCTTATTCGGTTCCATATAAGCTTCTAGCTCCTTGATTCCTGATGTCGTGAAATCATCTCCTCCGCTGGAGAGGGTAAATTCCTCAGTAATATCCGTCCAGGCAGCGGCATTTATATCTTCCTTTTCATAAACACCATTAAAATCTGTCGAAACTAAAATAGCAAGTTGATTATCTTGTGTCCCGTAAACCATTCGCGTTTTAAAGGAAAGCTCAAGTGGATTCTCCACGAAAGCGAATTCCTCTGTTTCAAATAATTCAAAGTCTGTATAAAAGGTATCTAAAGCCAACGAGTCAGGTTTGAATGCAGATCGCATTTCGTAACTCCCCCCATTTGGAAAATTAAGCAATGTATCAATTTCGACATTCGGAATAATACGATGGCTAGTCAGTTCATCATTGATATCGAGATATCTAACCTCTGAATACAGTAGTGTTTCCTCTGCTAATCCCATCGTCAACTCCAACTGGTCACCCCGAAGTACCTTACTGTTGCCAATAAGGCGATTCAGCAGCGATCCCCTATAACGAGGTCCATATACCCTAGCCACAATCGATGACAATACCGAAGTACGCCCTTCATTATCGAAAAGAAACACTTGGAATTCATGAGTTTCTTCTGTGAGGTTGTCGATAATCACTTTCACCGTATCGACGTTCTCCGTTTTTGTTAATTCACCGGATAGAGAATCCTGCCTATTATTCCAATATATCTTATAGGAAGAGACTGAAGGATCGGACATTAAAAGCCACGAAAGCTCCGCTCTTTGATCCCCTCCTCTGATATGTAATGAATCCGCTTTACCAACGTATTTAATTTCTCCATCTCCAACAAATTGCCTATAATTATCGTCCAGTTTTTTACAACCAGATACGACGAACACAAAGGCAAGTAATATCCAAAATAATCTTCTCATTTTTTCATTTTTAAATGTTAATTCACTGCCTGTCCCCATAAGGTAATTTCCAGTAAACAGAAATTCAATGTATTACCCCATGTCTCATTCACTTTATAACGAATGTAACGGTAGGATTGGTCCGTTAAATCAAATTCAAAATCCTCTCCATCCACCAACTGTTTCTCATCATCGTCCGTAAGTGGTTCACCCACGCCCCTTCCAGAGGGTCTCGTAGATTCAAATTCGCCCAGTAATGTCCAATTATCCCAATTTGTCGTTGCCTCGTTGCTACCCCATACTTCGAAACGTCTCGGTGAACACGAACCATACTTCCATGTATTTGCATGCCTTACCATATGCGTTTTCATACGCCCGAGAAGATATTCCCGTCCCAAATCTATTGTTACCCAAGTAGGCATGCCGGCTTTTTCTGGATAGTCTCGAGCATTTTGGAAAAAATAGGTTCGCTCACCGGGTGTCCATAGCTGATATAGCGGTGAGTATAACGGTTCATTAAAATCATCCATCAACGCTGCATCTTTCCACAGATCCTTATTCAGTTCCTCTTCATATAAAGGTGTAAGTGTATGATAGAGTGTATCCGATCGGTTTTGCCATTTGTCTTGTAGATAAAAGGCAAATTCAGTAGGTGTGGCCTCCAGTCCACGCACAGCGAAGAGAATGTTCTCTGTTTCTGCGCCAGAATAATATCGGTCATATTCAGTCCATCTGCCATCTTCGTCTTTTATCAGCGTATAAAACACATAATCCAGTTTAAACTCATTTTTAAAGTTCAATAATACCCCCCCAAACGTATGTGTCGCTTCCACCGTATTCGCGGAAAGCTGTATCGGGGGAGTAGTCGGACTTATATTCACCTTAACAGGAGCAGAACGTTGTTCTGATTTACTAACGGAATACACCTCCACATCGTAATCTCTTGCCTTTCCAAATCCTTCTAATAACACATAATTTTTGAAACCGGAAGATTTAACCACTTTCCTCAAGCCCCTGTCGTCCGTAAACTCAGCTGCTACATATGACATGCCTGGATCACTCGGTAGGGTATACGTTAAACGAGCTGCACCTGGTAAATTTTCGACTTTAACATTTCTAACCTCCGCTGGAGGACCGAAACTATCTACCAATGGTTCATTTTGTTTCTGTTCACATGAATACACCAGCAAAATGGATATTATCACTAAAAATTTTATATTTTTCATAATTTTCCTTTCTTTTTTACCATCCAGGGTTCTGAACCAAGTTTTTATTAACGATTAGATCTTGTTGTTGTATCGGCCAAAAGTAATCCTTTACCCTAAACTGCTGATCAAAAAGTACACGTTCTCTGTAAAACCCTATTGTATTATTTTGATCCACATCCCAACCTGTAATGGGTTGATTCAGTTCGTCGGGAGCAGTTCGCCAGCGCCGTAAATCCCAAAAACGTTCTCCTTCAAATGCCATATCAATGGCTCGTTCCCGCTGTATAATCTCTCTTAAACCTTCTTTTGTTTGTGGTTTATCCGGTATTCTGGAGAATCCCTGCCAGGCGTCTAAAACACCTAGCAAGCCTGCTTTAGAACGAATCCTATCTAAATAATCATAAACCTCCGCAGTCGGTCCATTCAATTCATTCAACGCTTCTGCATACAGCAGGTAAAGATCTCCTAAGCGGAGTATTACCCAAGGATAATTAACCGCATTGTAAGTCGAGTTTGCCGAATTAGAATTCGTATAATGCACTAACTTTTTTGCATAGTATCCCGTAACGGAATGCCAGCCAGCCTGCTGTTTCCCACCGAATTCGCCTATCATTAGTCGCAACCAATAGGGTTCTTCCTGATTGAAGTTTCCCTGTCCATACCAGATACCTCTATCAAAACCCAACGATCCATAGAAACGAGGCTCTCTATCAAAGTTGAACGCAACTGTTGTTTCTCCTTGCTTAATATAGTACCTATCTTCGAACTCGGCAACCTTCAAGCCATAACGGTTGTTATAATCCCACGTTCTATCTTCATCTATCGGAACACCATTCTCCGTATAAAATAAACTGGCTATCTTTAACGGAACACCTGTACTTCCATTAGGTGTGGAATAGACACGTTGCTCCTCACTCAACGCTTTGGGCTGTATCCATGTTTGCAACTGAGTAGTGGAACTATTGTGTCCCCATATAATTTCTCGGTTCCATTGATCGGTCACCGTGCCTCTATTTGTTAACCCCAAATGTAGGCTATCGGGAATGTTCTGGGTCTGCTGATTCAGTGGAAATTCATACAATTGATAACCTTGAAGATGAGCCACCATAATGGCCTGTTCCAGTGCATCTACAGCTTGTTTCCATTTTTCCTCACTGTACTCTATATTGAATAAAACAGTTCCATCGTGATTGGCAAAATTGGCATAAGTACTGTTGCCGTTGAATAACGGACTCGCAGCATAGGTCAAAATTTTTGCTTTGTAACCCAATGCGATAGGCAATGTAATGCGACCGTATTCCGAATTCTCGTTCATCAACTGCAGCGGCAAATCCTCTTCTGCTTCGGTAATCAATTCCACAATATACTCGAACACCTCATCTACCGGCCGACGGAACACCCTTACCTCTTCCCCCGATGCCGATATCGGTATATTCTCGCGCATAATTGGAATAGGGCCATAGGATCTTAAGAGTAGGAAATGATAATATGCTTTCAGAAATTTTACTTCCGCAGCCCATTGTCTCTTCTCATAATTATCCATATCCGGTACAATACCAATATGTTCGAGAAAAATATTACATTCGCTGATTGCTTCCCATAAATCGGTCCCCCCGCTTCCGCCCGTCCAATAGTTAATTAACGGAGACGATACACTTTGCTGACCACGAGCGATATTCCAGTTTGTCCAAGTAGCCTTATCACTAGATAACCAAAATTCATCAGCCCCGTAAAGCCCCGGGTTATAATACATACTCCCAAAATTGGGTATATAAGAATAACATCCCGCCATATATCGCTCCGCAGTACTCCGCATCCGAAAGGCATATTCTAAACTCGCGACATTATCAGGTACGACATCTATCCATTTATTACAACCTACAGATACAGCGATGATACAAGCTATTATTGTTGTTTTTAAATACTTCATTACATTAGAAAGTTACATTTATGCCTAAATTAAATACCCTTTGAAGTGGATAACCCAATCCGTCACCGCCCATTTCCGAATCCCACAACTTGAAATGGCTAAGATTAAACAGATTTGTCCCGCTCACGTAAAAACGTGCTGTCTTCGCGTGGAGTCTACGTCGCATATTCTCAGGCAATGAAAACCCTATTTCAGCCTGCTTTAGCCGTAGGAAGTCACCGTTATGCAGCCACCAGGTACTACGGACGACATTGTTGTTATGATTGTTTATGCTTAAACGTGGCCACAATGCGTATACGTCTGGGTTATTTAAAGAAAAATGATCGTCTGCAAAAGCTTGCAAGATCTGCTTTCCGTCAACAAATGGCTGGACAGCGACCGGATCTACGAAAAAAGAAGAGTAGGCAGATCCTTGAAAAAAAGCAGACAGGTCTAATGCTTTCCACCCAAACGAAAAGCCTACGCCATAAATAATTTGTGGAACTGTTGGAAAACCGATAGGCACCTCATCTAAACTATTAATGCTACCGGCGTTGTTATTATCTTTATATTTAATATCACCCGCGATATTTGGCTGCCCAGTAAAATCCTGAAACGGAGAATTCTGAACCTCATCATCATCTATAAAGAGGCGTTCGGCAAGATACCCCCTAGGCTGATTGAGTGGTTGCCCGATTCTGGATTTCCACCATTCCTTATCGTAAGTCGGTTCCTCATACACGCGATACTTATTAGTTGCATAGGTAAAGTTGCCCCTTGCCTGTAGCCACATCTGATTGTTAAAACTATGTGAGAAATCCACTGACATATCCATTCCCTGACCGGACACTTCCCCTACATTTGCACTCACATCAGCAGTCAATCCCATCGTCGTCGGAATATCCGCCCTATTCATTAAAATATTCTTTCTGATTTCAGAAAAGAAGTCGGCTTGGATTTCAACCTTATTAAACAAACCCAGTTCGACCGCCAGATTTTTTTTGTAAGCAGTTTCCCAAGTTATACCAGGGTTAGCATATCGACGCACATTGATACCACTCAACGTACGCCTGCTTTGTTGTCCAAACGTATAACTACGTCCCCCTGAGCTCATATCTACTTCAGAAATATAAAAGAAACGATCTGTCGCCGATCCGATCTGGTCATTCCCTACAAGACCATACGTTCCACGCACACGAAAATTATGAATTTTCTCCTTCCATGGTTCCCAGAATTTTTCATTGGACACACTCCATGCTAAACCAAATGAAGGGAAGAAACCAAAACGATGACTTTCATGAAAACGTTCCGAACCGTTGTAACCGAAGTTAAATTCCGCGTAATACCGGCTATCATAGGAATATGTACCTCTTCCTGAAACACCGACATTTCTTGATGGAAGTGAAACTTGTAAATTTGTCGCATGTGCGTCAATACTAGATCGTATAATATTCACCAATAAACCACTAACAGAGTGTTTGTCATTGAATACCCTACTATAATCTATTGCAGACTCCATATAAAATATTGAATTCTGGACCCTTACACCGTCACCTCCTGGCACATTATAATCTAAGTATTCCGTCCCTGATGATTCATTAAAAACTTCCAAGGTATAATCTCCCGTCCTACGATCTGACGATGTTATCCCGTAATAAAAGGGATTATATGAACGTCTGATTTCAAATCGGGATGTACGATTGGTATTAAACATCGACCGAAACCGTAGCCCAGGAGTTATAAAACCTAAGTCCTGTTTCAGTTCCATCTGCGCCATCATAACCGAACGGGTATAATCTCTATAGCCGCTAACCATATCGGCATAAGGATTGATAAAAGATCTTTCCGCATCCCCCGGCCGCCCAAACATGATATGCTGGACATATTCATGATCTGCGTCTTTTGGATATGTGGGCAAAAACTCGACGGGACTGCTTCTAACCACTTTTTCAAAAAGAGATTTTCCTCCTTCTATGGGACCATTATAATCGTCAAATATACCATTCAGACGCACGATAAGTTCTGTCGATTTTGTTACGTCCACATTCACGTTAGCACGGAGTGTATAACTCTTTAGATCTATATTATTATTAAAATTGTTGACCGGATCAACCTTTAATAAGCCGTTATCCTGTGCATAAGAGCCCGCCACGTAATATCGAGCCACTTTACCTCCACCTCGAATATTCAGATTATGTCTATGATTGATCGTATGTGTTTTAAATAATTCTTCTCGCCAGTCCACCTGTGGAAAAAGAATTGGATAATTCCCTTCTTCTGTCGCATCAATATATTCGCGTGTAAAATATGGTCTTTCAAGTGGTGAGCGTGACTGGAGCGCGTCATTGTACAAATTCATGTATGTTATTGGATCTGCTAATTCCACGTTACGAGTAGGCGCAGAATACGATGCTTCACTACGGAAGGAGATACTTGCGGGTCCTTCTTTACCTTGCTTTGTCGTTACATAAATAACCCCATTTGCACCGCGAGCACCGTATAAAGCCGTTGAAGTGGCATCCTTCATAATCGTGAAGCTCTCTATATCATCCGGACGTAAACGCGCCATCTCAGTGACACCTACCTCAACACCGTCTATTAAGATCAACGGATCTACCTTACCCGTTCCAAAAGACGTCACACCACGGATAAAAAAGTCAGCATTGTCCATACCGGGTTCCCCACTACGCTGATACGCAATGATACCAGCAGCCTGTCCAGCTAAAGCCGTTGTGAGGTTACTAGATGGTATTCGCAGATTCTCAGGTTTAACTTGTGTAACAGAACCAACCATATCCGTTCGCTTTTGCTGTCCAAATGCCACAACTACCACCTCTTCCAAGGCTGCTGGATCTTCTTGCAATATGATTTCGATTTTGGTTTGGTCTGCTAACTTAATCTCCTGCGCCAAATAACCTGTATATGTTACCACCAGCACGCTGCCTTTTTCCAAATTCGGAAACGTAAATTCGCCATACCGATCAGTCTGTGTTCCTACAGATGTACCTTTGATAGTCACAGTCGCACCCTCTAATGGCTTCCCATCTTTGTCTTTCACTATGCCTTTTACATTTTGGTCAATATCTGCCGTGGTTGCGACGTTGGCTAATAAGACTGGTGAGAAACCGCAGTTCAATAATAAAAAAGAGAAAAAAAGACAAGATACCTTTATACCTGTGCATCGAGCTTTTGGTATCTGATCAGAGAAAAATAGAAATAATCTACAAAGTTTACTTTTCATAATGTATATGATATGTTAGTTATTATGCTACGTTTACGTTACCGTAACTATTTTTTAAGTTTTATTGGATTTCACAATTTAATATTCATTCTTCAAAAAGTTATGAAATTAACCTTATATGAAATCTCTCTCTTTTTTTTCCGCGATTCATGGAATCGCCAACTTTTTATTATTGATATTTTCGGTTCACAAATTTTACGGTTACGTTACCGCAATTGAACATAAACATGTTAGTTTGAAACAATAATAATGAATATATTTTAAAAACAAAAAAAAATTGCTTTTTATTTACGACAATGTTGGATCTAATAATCGATTTTAAGAAACTAACCTCTGGTATTGTTTAGGATTCGGCAAAAAAACACTATCCCCGAGAAGATTTCCTCTTCCCGGGGTATGGTATAATTCAATCGTTACGTTCTAATCAACGTCTTCGTCGACCACCATCCAGCAGGCGGCTGACCAGATAGCTAACTGTTGCACCTATTGCTGCTACCGCAGCCGTATGCACCATATTTCCCCAGTCGAAACTGTTCCATA
>Ga0079224_100005876_pt1 | contig 16171 bp, 10 predicted proteins | sample Stecom2015_FD_80414 | JGI IMG/M metagenome (GOLD analysis project Ga0079224, IMG submission 80414) | Agricultural soil microbial communities from Utah to study Nitrogen management - Steer compost 2015 | ecosystem: Environmental > Terrestrial > Soil > Agricultural land | place: USA: Utah...
CCCCCGGCCCTGCCTCGCCACCCACCATCGCGGACGAACCACCAGCGACGCAGGCCCGAACGCAAGAGCCAACCTACCGCCGCTCCCGCCGCGCCACCTCCCGCCCCAGCGGAAGCAGCATCGACGCCACGATGCTGATCGTCATCACCCCGCTGGCGGTCACGCCGATGCCCGCCACCAGGCGGATGACGAACTCCTCGTTGCCGCTCACGATGTCGCCCAAGGGCGCCAGGAGCAGCAGCGACGAGCCCAGGAGCAGGCCCGCCAGGGAGATGCTCAGCACCATGCGGCGGAAGCCGCGCTCGAAGCTGTCCTGGACGTCGGTGACGCGGCGGTTGACGCTCGACACGTCGAGCTGCAGCGCCGTGCGGCCGCGCTCGAAGTCGTCGAGCAGGCTGGTGAGGGCGCTCACCAGGTTGGGCAGGCGCCCCAGCGCCTCGCGCGTTAGGGGCAGGAGCGTGTCGGGGCCGAGGCGGCGCGGGTCGAGCTCGCGCACGAGCGCCTGACGGATGGTGCGGAAGGCGATGTCGACGATGGCGCCCGGCTGCTCGTCGCCCATCAGCGTGCGCATGATGGCCTCGCCCTGGCCGATGGCCTTGAACGCCAACGTGAACTCGGGCCGCAGCAGCAGGCCGTGGCGCACCAGCAGGGTGACGAGCTCGGCGAACAGCTCCGAGATGCCCGCCGCCTCGGCGTCGAGCAGCAGGTGGCGGTTGATGAGGCGCTCGACGTCGCGGCGCAGCTTCGGCATCTCGACCGGCGCCTCGGGCGGTTCGCACAGCGACAGCACCACCTGCGCGGCGGGGGCGGCGGCGCGGTCGTGGAGCGCCCAGATGAGCTGCGCCAGGCGCAGGCGGTCGGAGCGCGACAGCTGGCCCACCGAGCCCATGTCGAGGAAGGCCAGCTTGCGGGCGTGCAGGTCGTACCACACGTTGCCGGCGTGCAGGTCGGCGTGGAAGAAGCCGTCGAACAGCACCTGCTGGATGAGCACGCGGAACAGGTCGAGGGCGAGCGCGCGGCGGTCGACGCCGGCCTCGTCGAGCGCCGCCACGTCGGTGATCTTCACGCCGCTGACGCGCTGCATGGTGAGCACCCGGCGCGTCGAGTAGGCGGGGAAGACGGCCGGCACCTCCACGAAGTCGAACTCCAGCATGTTGTGACGCAGCATGCGCGCCTGGTAGGCCTCGGTCTCGTAGTCGAGCTCGTCGATGAGGCTGTCGGTGAACTCGTCGAACAGCGGCAGCAGCCCCAGGCGACGGAAGGCGCGGAAGCGGCCCTCGAGCGTCAGCAGCAGGTCGCGCAGGATGTTGAGGTCGGCCTTCACCACCACCGCGATGTTGGGGCGCTGCACCTTCACCACCACCGGCGTGCCGTCGAGCAGCGCGGCGGCGTGCACCTGCCCCATCGACGCCGACGCCAGCGGCTCGGGGTCGATGGTGAGGAACAACGTCTCCAGCGCCGCCCCCAGCTCGGTCTCGACCACGCGCTGCGCCTCGGCGAACGGGAAGGCGCGCACCTGGTCCTGCAGCAGCTCGAGCTGCTCGCGCCAGCGCGCCGGCAGCACCTCGACGCGGCTCGCCACCAGCTGCCCGAACTTCACGAAGGTGGGGCCGAGGTCCTGCAGCATCAGGCGCAGCGTCACGGCGGGGTCGTCCTCGTCGAGGCGCGGGCGCAGGCGGTAGAGCAGGCGCTTCATGAAGCGGCGCACGGGCGCGAGCGGCGTGTAGCTCACCGCCATCTCGACGGCGTAGGCGCGCGCCACGCCGATCAGCTGCACGGTGCGCAGGCCCTCGACGGCGCGGTTGCGGCGCCGGCCCGGGAAGAGCGACAGCCAGCGCCAGTAGCGCGGGGTGGTGCGCTCGGCGGTGTCCTGCCGCGGGGCGTCGAGGCCCGTCAGCGCCTCCAGCAGCGTCACCACCAGGCCCATCATGAAGCCGCCCATCACGCCCGAGAACACCTCGCCGCCCGGCACCTCCAGGCGCTCGGGGCTCAGGTAGGCCACGACCAGGAAGAACACGGCGATGGCGGCGACCGACAGCAGGCCCAGCGACCAGATGTAGAGGCGCCCGCCGAAGAACAGCAGCAGCGGCCGCCCCACCGCCTGCATGGCGCCGAAGGCGACGCCGAGCGCGAGGAACGCCGCCAGCATGGCGTAGGGCTGCGGGACGAAAGGCACGGGTGGCGGCCGCAGGCCCGGCACCACGTTCACCACCGCGTAGGCCGCGAGGGTGTAGACCAGAACGCGAACGGCGAAGTAGATCATCGTCGGGCGGCTACCTCGCGGTCATCTTGCCACGCGTTCACCGCGGCGCCGGTGCAGGCGCGCCGCCCCAGGCGCGCCTCGGCGCCGGACGATGGTGGTGCCGGCGGCCGGGCCCAACGGCCTACCCCGGGTCATCCCTTCGGCGGATGCGACGAGGTGGGTGCCCTCTCTACCCTAGAGTCATCGGGACGGAACGTCCCAGGCTACCCAAGCGGGAGAGGTGACGACATGAACGACCAGAACAGGCACGACGACTACCAGCCCGGCGCGGCCAACGAGCACGGCACGGGCAGCGCCCCCTACGACCCCACCGGCAGCACCACGAGCCACGACCCCAGCCACGTGAGCGGCGCCAGCGGCGCCAGCGCCACGGGCGCCACCGGTTCCACCGGCGCCACGGGCGGCGGCCGCACCGTCACCGAGGAGTTCCGCGTCTCGGGCGAGGCGGTGGTCTCGAAGGTGAAGGAGCTGGTGCGCGAGGGCAACGTCCGCCGCATCACCATCAAGAACGACGACGGCAAGGTCCTCATCGAGATCCCCCTCACCATCGGCGTGATCGGCACGGTGCTCCTGCCCGTGTGGGCCGCCATCGGCGCCATCGCCGCGCTGGTCGCCAACCTGACCATCTCGGTCGAGAAGACCGCCGAGCCCACGCCGCCGGGCGGCGACATCACCCGCGGCTGACGGCCGCGCCTCCGGTGCGCCGGCGCCGCCCCGAGGACCGACTCGGGGCGGCGCCGCTCTCGTGCGCCTGGCACCCGGGCCCCGCCCGTGACGCCGCGGGGCGGCCCGCCCTGCGCCCGGCCGCCCCGCGGCGCGCCGCGACCCGGTTGGTAGAGTGAACGCCCTGTGACCACCCCGTCGACCACGACCCCCGAGCGCCGCCCCGGCAGCGCGCCCCTGCTGCGCGTCGCCGAGCTGCGCGTCAGCCTCGGCGGCGTGCCCATCGTCGTGGACGCCACCTTCGAGCTGGCGGCCGGCGACCTGGTGCTGCTGGTCGGCCCCAACGGCGCCGGCAAGAGCACGCTCCTGCGCGCGCTGGTGGGCCTGCTGCCGAGCCGCGGCGACGTCGAGCTCGAGGGGCGCACCGCCACCGACCCCAGCGCCCGCGAGCGCTTCGTGTTCGTGCCCGACGAGCCCGCCCTCTACGAGGACCTCACGCTGCGCGAGCACGCGCGCTTCAACGCGCTCGTCTACCGCGATCCCGAGGCCGACGAGCGCGCCCTCACCTGGCTCGAGCGCTTCGGCCTTGGCGGCAAGCTCGACGAGTTCCCCGCCACCCACTCGCGCGGCATGCGCCAGAAGCTGTCGCTGTCGCTGGCCCTGGCGCTCGAGCAGCCGCTGACGCTGCTCGACGAGCCGTTCAACGGCCTCGACCTCGCCGCCCAGGAGCTGCTGGCCGACGCCCTGCGCAGGCTGGCCGCGGCCGGCGGCGCCGTGCTCCTCACCGGCCACCAGCAGGAGCTTGCCGCGCGCCTCGCGCCGCGCCTCCTCGCCCTCGAGGACGGCCGGCTGGTCGAGGAGGAAGGGCAGCCCGCCGCGTGAGCGTGCGCGCCGCCCCCGCGCGGGGCGCGACCGCCCCGAGCGCCGTCGCCTACCTGCGCCGCCGCACCGTGGGCCGCGCGGCGGACGCCTACCGGCGCTGGATCGGCCGCGCCGTCGGCTGGTGGACCGTCCTCTACCTGCTCTTCTGGGTGGTGGTGTTCGCGGTCGCCGGCGTGGAGTCGCTGGCACCCCTCGAGCGGCGGCTGCCCCATCCGGGCGGCCTCTTCGCCCTCGCCGGCCTGGTCGCGCTCCTCGCGGCCGGGCTGGGCGGCCGCACCCCACCGGTGATCCTCGACCGCCGCGACCTCTACCGCCTGGGGCTCGGGCCGCAGCGGCCGTGGCACGTGCTGCGCTGGCGCTGGCTCGTGAAGCAGGCGAGCGGGGTGGCGGCGGCGCTGCTGCTGGGCGGCGCCTGGTCGCTGGTGGCGCCGGCCTGGTTCGGCCTGAGCGCGCCGTACGCGGCCCCGGCCCTGGCGCTGCTCGCCTGGTTCCTGCTGGGCTACCGGTGGCTCGCCTACGTAGGCCACCCGCGCCAGGGGCCGAGCGCCGAGCGGCGCTTCGCCGGCGGTGCGTTCGGCGTCCTGACCGCGCTGACGTTCATGCCGCTGGCGGGCGTGGCCACGGCCCAGCTGCTGCTGGGCGGCGCGAGCGGCACCTTCGCCGACCCTCTAAGCCTCCTCGACCCGCTGGGCGGCCTCACCCGCGCCACGCCCCTCACGCTCGTGGTGCCCGCGCTGCTGGCGCTGGCCTCGCACCTGTGCGTGCGCCGCACGCTGGCCCACGACTGGCCGCCGCGCTTCGCGCCCCAGAGCCTGGTGCTGAGCCAGGTGCAGGCGCTGCGCACCTTCGAGCTCATGGCCGGCCTGGCGGGCCTGGGCGGGCGCGTGGCCGACGAGGGCGAGAAGCGCCGCCTGCTCGACGCGCTCCACGACCGTCCCGGCGCCACGCGGCCGCGGCGCTCGCTGCCGCTGCCGGGGCGCCGCGCGCCGCAGTGGCTGGCGCTGGCGTGGCGCACCGCCTCGGCGCTCTACCGCCGCCCCTTGCTGCGGCTCGTCGGCGCGCTCGTGGCCGCCGCGCTGGCCGTGACCTCGCTGCTGGGCGCCAGCGGTCTCGGCCCCTCGCTGAGGGGGCTCGCCGCCACGCCCGCCGCGGACCTGCCGGCCGCCGGCATGGGTGGCCTGCTGGGCGACGCCTTCGGGGTGCTGCTGGCCGGCCTGTTCCTGGCGCGCGTCGCCGCCGGGCTGCTGGGCCCCGCCTTCGAGACCGGCACGCGCCCCGTCGACCCGCTCACCCGCGCCTGGGGCCGCGCCCTGCCGGCGCTGCTGCTCCTGACGCTGCTGGTGGCGCCGGCGCTGCTGAGGCTGCGCTGGCTCGCCGCGCAGCTGGGCGCGCCGTTGGCGGCCGAGACGCTGCCGGGGCTCATCGGCGCGCTCACCCTGGTGGGCCTGGTGGTCCTGAGCCTCGAGAAGTACGCCAGCTGGAGCGGCGCCCAGGCCTCGCGCTGGGAGCCGCAGCTGGTGGCGGCGCTGCTGGCGGCGCTGCCGGCGCTGCTGCTCAACGCCCTGGGCGTGGGCGAGTGGACGCTGCTGACGCAGCTCCTGCTGCTGGGCCTGGTGGCGATCCTGCCCGTCTGACACGCGGCCGCCGCCCGCCGCGGGCGCCGCGGCCGCCCGGTAGACTGCGGACGTGGAGCGCCATCTCGTCGACGACCTCACCGGCGCCTACCAGCGGGCGGGCCTGGCCGACGCGCTCGGAGCGCTCGCCAGCGAGCACGCCCGCAGCGGGGCGCACTACGCCCTGGCGATGCTCGACGTCGACCACCTCAAGACCCTCAACGACGTGTACGGCCACGCCACCGGCGACGCCGCCCTCAAGGCCGTGGCCGCGCGCGCGGCGCGCGTGCTGCGCTCGGGCGACAAGCTGTTCCGATACGGCGGCGACGAGTTCCTGATCCTCCTGCCCGGCACCGGGCACGCCGAGGCCGAGAGCGTGCTGCGGCGCGTGCGCGACCAGGTGATCGCCAACCCGGTCGAGGCGGGCGTGTGGGTGAACGTGAACGTCAGCGTGGGGGTGGCGGCCACCGACGAGCCGGGCGCCCCCACCGACCAGGCGCAGCTCTTCGAGCGCGCCGACGCGCGCCTCTACCTCGCCAAGCGCGCCGGCCGCAACATGGTGGTCGCCAGCGAGGTGGCGCCCGAGCCCGACCCCGGCGCGCTGCGCGAGACGCGCCTGGTGGGCCGCGACGAGCAGCTCGCCCAGCTCGACGCCTTCCTCGCCGCCAACGCGGGCACGGCCGAGGAGCGCGTGCTGCGGCTGACGGGCCCCGCCGGCGCCGGCTTCACGCGCTTCCTGCACGAGGCGGGCGTGCGCGGCCACATCGCCGGGCGCGCGGTGCGCAGCATCGTGGCCACCGCCCCCAACCACGGCGTCTACCTGCGGGCCATGGAGCAGGCGTACCGCGAGCTGCTGCCCGCCGACCCCACCGAGGGCGAGGTGGCCGAGCGCCTCGCCTACGACGCCGAGGGCCACGGGCTGCTGGTGCTGCTCGAGGGGGGCCGCTGGCTCGACCCCGGCTCGCGGCGGCTGCTGGCCGACCGCCTGCGCAAGGGCGGCGCGAAGCTGGTGGAGGCGGTGCCCGACGGCGCGACCGCGGCGTTCCCCGCGACGCTGCACGTGGCGCTGGAGCCGCTGCGCCCCGCCGAGGCCGGGCGCTGGCTGGCGGCCGCCCTGGGCGGCCCGGCCGACGCGGCCACGGTGGCGGCGCTGGCCGAGGCGGGCGCCGGCCTGCCGGCGCGCATCGCCGAGCTGGTGGCGCGGCTGGCCGACGAGGGGGCGCTCACGCGCAGCCCCCAGGCGGTGAGCGCCGACCCGGAGCGCGTGCGGGCGCTGGCGCGCGCGGGCGCGGAGGCCAAGGCGCCGCCGGAGCTGCCGCGCTGGGAGTCACCGCTGGTGGGCCGCAGCCGCTGGCTCGCCGGCGCCAACCCGCTCGTGCGCGACGCGCGCCTGGCGGTGCTGGTGGGCCCGGGCGGCATCGGCAAGTCGCGCCTGGCGGCGCAGCTGGCCCTCGAGCTGGCCAACGAGGTGGAGGACACGCACTGGGTCGACCTGCGCGCCGTGCGCCAGGCGGCCGTGCTGCCGGGGCTGATCGCGGAGGCGCTCGGGCTCGAGGCGAGCGACGACGTCGAGGGGCTGGGCCGGCAGCTGGGCGAGCGCCGCCTGCGGCTGGTGCTCGACGAGGTCGACGGCATCGTGGACGAGGCCGGCCTGCTGGCGACGCTGCTCGACGCGGCGCCGGGCCTGCAGCTGCTCGTCACCTCACGCATGCCGCTGCGGCTGGCCGACGAGCGCCTCATCGAGGTGCCCGAGCTGAGCGTGGCCGCCGCCGGCGAGCTGTTCCGCCACGGCATGGAGCGCGTGGGCGCCGAGGAGGAGCCCGGCGACGCGGAGCTGCACGCGCTGGTGGAGAAGGTCGGGCCCACGCCGCTGACCATCGAGCTGGCCGCCGCCTGGACGCGCGCGCTGAGCCCCGCCGAGCTCGGCGCCGAGCTCGACCGCCACCCCGAGCTGCTGGCGGCCGCGCCCGGGCTGCAGCCGCGCACGGCGCGCTTCATCGACGTCACCCGCGAGCTGATGAGCCCCTGGGAGCAGGAGGCGCTGGGGGTGCTGGCCACGGTGCCGGGCGGCTTCACCGCCGAGGCGGCCCGCGCCGCCGCCGGCGCCTCGCCCTTCTTCCTGCTGGCGCTCCTCGAGCGCAGCCTCGTGCGGCGCGAGGGCACGCGCTACACGGTCCACGCCGCCATCGCCGAGCGCTACCGGGCGGGGCTGCGCGACCCCGCCGCGGCGCGCGAGCGCGTGGCGCGCACCTACGCCGAGCTGGCGCGCCAGGTGAACGAGATGCCGCGCAGCGAGAGCAGCAGCCGCGGCTACCGCCTGCTCGACGCCGAGCGCGCCAACCTGGTCTTCGCCTGGCGCGAGGCGCTGGAGCGCCGCGACACCGAGCTGGCGTGGCCGCTCGCGCGGGCGCTGCGCGGCTACCTCGACGTGCGCGGCCGCGCCCGCGAGGGCCTGGAGCTGTTCCAGCTCGCCGAGAGCCAGCTGGCCGACGCGCCCGACACCGAGCTGCGCGGCTGGGTGGCCGACGCCGTGGCGCTGTTCCTCGCCCAGCGTGGCCGCCACGCGGAGGCTGCGGCCAAGATCGACGAGGCGCTGGCGCTGCTCGCCCCCCACACCCCCGGCGACACCGCCGCCATGGCGTGGAACACCGCCGGCGTGGTGGCGGGCATGGGCGGACGGCCGGACGCGGCGCTCGCGGCGTTCGGCACCGCCGCGGAGCTCAGGCGCCAGCTCGACGACGCGGTCGGCGAGGCGCAGGCGCGCGGCAACGTGGCCATCGTGCTGAGCATGCTGCGGCGCCCGCAGGAGGCGTTCGCGGCCCTCGAGGAGGCCGCCGCCAACTACCGCCGCGTGGAGCACGCCAGCGGCGAGGCGCTCACGCTCCTCAACCTCGCCAGCCTGGGCCGTGAGTCCGGCCTGCTCGAGCCCGAGGCGGTGATGGCGCACGCGCGCGCCGCGCTGGAGCTCGCCGAGGGGATCGGCTACGCCAACGGCGCGCGCGGCGCCGCCACCGAGCTGGGCGAGGCGCTGCTGCTCGCCGGCCGGCCCGAGGAGGCGCTGGGCGCCTTCGAGCGCGCCCGCGACTGGGCGCGGGTGGAGGAGAACGAGAGCGCCGAGCGCGACCTGCTCGGGCGCATGGCCGCGGCGCGGCGCGCGGCCGACGCGGCGCTGCGCGAGCAGGTGCGCGGCGCCGGCGCGGAGGCGGCCAGCGAGGGGTGAGGCCGGCGCCGGCTCGCTGGCCGGCCCGCGCTCGCTGGCCGGAGCGCGCCCGCTAGCCGGCGCGCGCCGCCGCTAGCCCCACCGCCGCGGCCGCCGCGGCCGCGCGCTTCACGTCGGCCACCAGGTCGTCGACGGCCTCGATCCCCACCGACAGCCGCACCAGCCCCTCCGTCACGCCCTCGGCCTCGAGCATCTCGACCGGCAGCAGCTGGTGGGTGGTGGAGGCGGGGTGGCAGGCGAGCGAGGCCACGTCGCCGAGCGAGACCGCGTGGTCGAACAGCTCGAGCGCCTCGAGGAACGCCGCCGCGGCCGGCCGGCCGCCCTCGAACGTCACGGACACCATGCCGCCGAAGCCGTCCATCTGACGCGCCGCCACCGCGTGGCCCGGGTGGCTCTCGAGGCCGGGGTAGTGCACGGCGGCCACGCCCGGCAGGCCCACCAGCGCCTCGGCCACCGCGCGCGCGTTGGCGCAGTGGGCGGCCATGCGCAGGTGGAGCGTCTTCATGCCGCGCAGCAGCAGGAACGCCACGTGCGGGTCCATGGTGGCGCCCAGGTGCCTGAGGCCCTCCATGCGCACCGGCTCCAGCAGCTCGAGGCGCCCCGCCACCAGGCCGCCCAGCAGGTCGCCGTGGCCGCCTAAGTACTTGGTGGCCGAGTGCAGCACCAGGTCGATGCCGTGCTCGAGCGGACGCGTGAGGTAGGGGGTGGCGAAGGTGCCGTCGGCGACGCTCACGAGGCCGTGACGCTTGGCCACCGCGCCCACCAGCGCCAGGTCGTGGATGGTGAGGTCGGGGTTGGTGGGCGTCTCGACGTAGAGCATGCGCGTGTTCTCGCCCACCGCGCCCTCGAGCTCCGCGTCGGTGACGGCGCGCGCGGTGATGCCGAAGCGCGGCAGCATCTCCTCGAGCAGCCCGCGGGTGCCGCCGTAGATGGGGCCCAAGATCAGCACCTCGTCGCCGCTCTTCAGCAGGCTGAGGAGCACCGCCGCCGCGGCGCCCATGCCCGAGGCGAACGCCACCGCGCCCTCGGCGCCCTCCAGCTCGGCGAGCTTGCGCTCCACGGCCGCCACGGTGGGGTTGCCGATGCGGCTGTAGACGTTGCCGGCCTCCTCGCCGGCGAAGAGGGCGGCGCCGCGCGCGACGTCGCCGAGGACGAAGGTGCTGGTCTGGTAGATGGGCGTGGCGTGCGCGCCCGTGGCGGGGTCGTGACCCTGCCCGGCGTGCACGGCCAGCGTGGCGAGCGAGCGCCCGCGCCGGTTGTGGTTCATGCCCCATGTAACCACGCTTCGGTGGCTCGGGAGAAGGAGCCACGCGTGTACACCGGGCGGCGCCTGCGGTGCCGGAGCCGTCAGGACGGTAGGCGCAGGGCCGGTGCCGGCGCTGACGAGGCGGTAGAAGTGGTGTGACGTGCGGAGCCTCAGAGGCTCGTTAAAGGTTCGGGCGAGAACCTTTAACAAGCCTCTGAGGGGCCCGTAGAACGACCCTCCGTCCCCGCGCTCGCTCAGGAGCGTCCCCCGCCGCCGCCCGCCTCTCGTGACGCCCCCTCCTTTGATTCACCATGCGAGAGCGCGTACAATGCCGGCATCTTCAAACGGCGACCGGCCCTACCCAGGGTCGGGCTCCTCCATATCTCCCTGAAGGCGGTGGCTCGTGACGATCGAATCAGCGGCGCAGGAACTGCTCAACTACGTGGGCGGCGAGTGGCAGCGCTCGCGCGCCTCGGCGCGCCAGGAGGTGCGCAACCCGGCCACCGCCGAGACGCTGGCCGTGGTGCCCCTGAGCCCCAAGGAGGAGGTCGACGCCGCCGTGCAGGCGGGCGTGAAGGCCTTCCGCGAGTGGCGCGAGACGCCGGTGGTGGACCGCATCAAGCCGCTGTTCAAGCTGCGGCAGCTGCTCCACGACAACCTCGAGGAGCTCGCGCGCACCATCACCAACGAGGCGGGCAAGACCTACGCCGAGTCGCTGGGCGAGATGCAGCGTGGGCTAGAGAACGTCGAGGTCGCCTGCGGCGCGCCCTACATGATGCAGGGCGGCAACAACGAGGACATCGCCCACGGCATCGACGAGCACATGATCCGCCAGCCGCTGGGGGTGGTGGCGGCCATCACGCCGTTCAACTTCCCCGGCATGATCCCGCTGTGGTTCCTGCCCTACGCGGTGGCCACCGGCAACTGCTTCCTGCTCAAGCCGTCCGAGCGCGTGCCCATGACCACGCAACTGCTCTTCCGGCTGCTCGAGCAGGCGGGCTTCCCGCCCGGCGTGGTGGGGCTGGTGAACGGCGGCAAGGAGACGGTCGACGCCATCCTCGACCACCCCGACGTCAAGGCCATCAGCTTCGTGGGCTCCACCCCGGTGGCGCGCTACATCTACGCGCGCGCCGCCGCCAACGGCAAGCGCGCCCAGTGCCAGGGCGGCGCCAAGAACCCCGCCGTGGTGCTGCCCGACGCCGACATGGAGATGACCTCGCGCATCCTCACCGACTCGGCGTTCGGCTGCGCCGGGCAGCGCTGCCTCGCCACCTCGGTGGCCATCACGGTCGGCGACGCCCGCGTCGAGTTCACCGAGCGCATGGTGGCCGCCGCCGAGCAGCGCAAGGTCGGCTACGGCCTCGAGCAGGGCGTCGAGATGGGGCCGGTCATCACCAAGGAGTCGCGCGAGCGCATCCGCTCGCTCGTCGACACCGGCGCCGCCGAGGGCGCGCGCGTGCTGGTCGACGGGCGCGAGAAGGCGGTCGACGGCTTCGCCGACGGCTACTTCGTGCACCCCACCATCGTCGACGAGGTGGCGCCCGGCAGCACCCTCGCCACCACCGAGGTGTTCGGGCCGGTGCTGTCGCTGATGCACGCCCGCACCCTCGACGAGGCCATCCAGCTGGTCAACGACCGCGCCTTCGGCAACCAGGCCTCGCTGTTCACCAGCTCCGGCGCCGCGGCGCGCGAGTTCCGTCACCGCGCCATCGCCGGCAACATCGGCATCAACCTGGGGGTGGCGGCGCCCATGGCGTTCTTCCCCTTCAGCGGCTGGTCCGAGAGCTTCTTCGGCGACCTGCACGCGCAGGGCGCCCACGGCATCGAGTTCTACACGCAGACGAAGGTGGTGGTGGAGCGCTGGCCACAGAACTGGAGCCGGACCTTCTGACCTGAGCGCGGCGCGCGGGACCCCGGTCCGCGCGCCGCCTGCGTCGGGGGCCCCCGCGGCGCCCGTCGCGCCCGGCGCGCGCCCCAGGCGCGGCCCCAGGCGGAAGGCCCACAGCAGGCCCTGCGGACGCAGGGGAGACGTGGAGGAGCATGCGAGAGCACGAGCTGACCCTGGCGCAGCTGCAGGACTCGTTCACCGAGACCTACCCGCGCTACACGCCCAACGAAGCCACCGTCGAGGCGAACCGCTGCCTCTACTGCTTCGACGCCCCCTGCATCCAGGCGTGCCCCACGGGCATCGACGTCCCGACGTTCATCCGGCAGATCGCCAACGGCAACCTGCTGGGCGCCGCCACCACCATCCTGGAGTCGAACCTCATCGGCCACAGCTGCGGGCGCGTCTGCCCCGTCGACGAGCTGTGCGTGGGCGCCTGCGTGCTGGGCGCTGAGCACCGCCCCATCGCCATCGGGCGCCTGCAGCGCTACGCCACCGACCACGTCTTCGAGACGGGCGCGCGGGTGTTCGAGCCCGCCCCCGACAGCGGCAAGCGCGTGGCCATCGTGGGCGCCGGCCCGGCGGGCCTCAGCGCCGCCGGCGAGCTCGCCAAGCGCGGCGTGCGCGCCACGGTGTTCGAGCGCCAGGAGCTGCCCGGCGGCCTCTCCACCTACGGCATCGTCGTCATGCGCGAGCCCACGCGGGTGGCGCTCGAGGAGGTCGAGTTCATCCAGAGCCTCGGCGTCGAGGTGGTCACCGGCGTCGAGGTCGGCGTCGACGTCTCGCCGCAGGAGCTCATCGAGGGGTACGACGCCGTGCTGCTCGCCGCCGGCACCGGCCCCGTGCCGCGCCTGAACGTGCCCGGCGAGGAGCTCGAGGGCGTCATCGACGCGCTGCCGTTCATCGCCGCCACCAAGCTCGCCGACAAGGACGGCGTCGAGCGGCTGCGCGAGATCCCGGTCGGCGACGAGGTGATCGTGGTGGGCGCCGGCAACACCGCCGTCGACGCCGCCACGGTGGCCAAGCGCCTGGGCGCCGAGCGCGTCACCATGCTCTACCGCCGCAGCCGCGCCGAGATGACCGCCTACGACTTCGAGGTGGCGTTCGTGCGCAACGAGGGGGTCGACATCCGCCTCCTCACCCAGCCCGTAGAGATCCTCGGCGACGAGCACGGCCGCGTGACCGGCGTGCGCTGCGTGCGCATGCGCCTGGGCGAGCCCGACGCCAGCGGCCGCCGCCGCCCCGAGCCCGTGCCGGGCAGCGAGCTCGTGCTGCCCGCCGACCAGGTCATCAAGGCCATCGGGCAGGAGAAGTTCACCGCGCTGTTCGCGGCCTTCGGCATCGAGTCGATCGGTGGCTACGTGAAGGTCGACGAGGAGCTCCGCACCAGCCACCCCAAGGTGTTCGCGGCCGGCGACTGCGTGCGCCTCACCGGCCACGCCCTCACGGTCACCGCCGCCGAGGACGGCAAGAACGCGGCGCGCGCCATCGCCCGCCAGCTCGGCGTGGAGGAGCTGAGGCGCGACCCTAGCGCCACGCGGGGGAGGTACATGCACGGCACCACGAACGACTTCAGGAGCGTCCATGGCTGACCTGACCACGAACTTCGCGGGCGTCCGCAGCCCGAACCCGTTCTGGCTCGCCTCGGCGCCGCCCACCAACTCGGCGTACCAGATCAACAAGGCGTTCGAGTACGGCTGGGGCGGGGCCGTGTGGAAGACCATCGGCGACCCGGTGCTCAACGTCTGCAACCGCTACGGCGCCTTCGAGTACGGCGGCAAGCGCCTCGTGGCCATCAACAACGTCGAGCTCATCTCGGACCGGCCCATCGAGGTGAACCTCAAGGAGATCAGAGAGGTCAAGCGCCTGTGGCCCGACCGCGCCGTGATCGTCAGCGCCATGGTCAGCAGCAACGAGCAGGCGTGGAAGACCGTGGTGCAGCAGATCGAGGACACCGGCGCCGACGCCATCGAGCTCAACTACGGCTGCCCCCACGGCATGAGCGAGCGCGGCATGGGCGCCGCCGTGGGCCAGGTGCCCGAGTACTGCGAGATGATCACGGCCTGGGTCACCAGCGCCGCCTCCATCCCGGTGATCGTCAAGCTCACGCCCAACGTCACCAACATCATCCCGCCCGCCCACGCCGCGCTGAACGCCGGCGCCGACGGCATCTCGCTCATCAACACCATCAACTCGATCGCCGGCGTCGACCTCGACAGCTTCGAGATCCGCCCCAACGTGGGCGGCAAGGGCAGCCACGGCGGCTACGCCGGCCCAGCGGTGCGGCCGATCGCGCTGCACCTGCTGTCGCAGATCACCTCCGACCCCACCTACCAGGCGCGGCCGGTGCCCATCTCGGGCATGGGCGGGGTCGAGACCTGGCGCGACGCCGCCGAGTTCATGCTGCTGGGCGCCACCTCCATCCAGGTCTGCACCGCCGTGATGCACTACGGCTTCCGCATCGTCCACGAGCTCACCACCGGCCTGTCGAACTGGCTCGACGAGAAGGGCGCCCGGCAGGCCGAGGAGGTGGTGGGCGCCTCGGTCGAGCGCATCAGCGTCTTCGGCGACTTCGACCTGTCGTTCCGCACCGTCGCCACCATCGACGAGAGCAAGTGCATCCAGTGCAACCTCTGCTACGTGGCCTGCGACGAGGGCGCCCACCAGTGCATCGACCTCACCGCCGACGGCCTGCGCATCGACCCCGACACCTACGAGGGCGGCACGACGCTGCAGCCCGTGGTGCGCGAGGACGACTGCGTGGGCTGCGACCTGTGCAGCCTCGTCTGCCCCGTCGACGGCTGCATCACCATGGTCGAGCGGCCGCCCAAGATCCCGCCCGTCACCTGGAACGAACTGGTGCGCACCCGCCCCGAGGTCACCACCGACTGGGACGCCATGGTGGCGTACCGCGAGGAAGTCGGCATCGAGATCCACTGAGCGCGCCCCGCGCGCCGCCCCGAGAGGAGCATCGTGAGCCTGCTCATCAGGAACGGCGAGATCGTCAACGCCGGCAGCCGCATGGTGGCCGACGTCTACGTGGAGGGGGAGACCATCTCCCGCATCGGCAAGGACCTGGAGGCGCCGCCCGGCACCGAGGTCATCGACGCCACGGGCAAGTACGTCTTCCCCGGCTTCATCGACCCGCACGTGCACATCCACCTGCCGTTCATGGGCACCTTCACCAAGGACAGCCACACCACCGGCAGCCAGGCGGCGCTGGTGGGCGGCACCACCACCTACATCGAGATGATGGCGCCCTCGCGCAACGAGGACCTGATGGCCGGCTACCGCAACTGGACGGCGTTGGCCGAGGGCAACAGCGCCTGCGACTACAGCTTCCACATCGGCGTCACGCGCTACGACGACCAGACCGAGGCGGTGCTGCGCGAGCTGGTGGCCGAGGGCATGACGTCGTTCAAGGTGTTCCTGGCCTACAAGGGCTTCTTCGGCGTCACCGACGCCGAGCTGTTCCGCACCCTCACGCTCGCCAAGGAGCTCGGCGTGACGGTGGCGGCGCACTGCGAGAACGACGAGCTGGTGGCGCAGCTGCAGCAGCGCCTGCTGGCCGAGGGCAAGGGCGGCCCCGAGTGGCACGAGCCCTCGCGCCCCGAGCGCGTCGAGGCCGACGGCACCGCGCACTTCGCCACCTTCGTGGAGCTCACCGGCGCCAAGGGTTACGTGGTGCACCTGAGCTGCGAGCCGGCGCTGGAGGCGGCGCTGGCGGCCAAGCGGCGCGGCGTCGACCTCGCCATCGAGGTGGTGGTGCCGCACCTGCTGCTGGACAAGAGCTACGCCGAGCGCCCCGGCTTCGAGGGCGCCAAGTACGTGATGTCGCCGCCGCTGCGCGACAGGCGCAACCAGGCGCCGCTGTGGAACGCGCTGGCCGCCGGCGTCATCGACACGGTGGCCACCGACCACGCGCCCTTCGACTTCAAGGGCCAGAAGGAGATGGGGCGCGGCGACTTCACCAAGATCCCCAACGGCATCCCCACCATCGAGGACCGCGTGAACCTGCTCTACACCTACGGGGTGAGCCGCGGACGCCTGAGCCTCGAGCGCTTCGTGAGCGCCGCCAGCACGCGCGCCGCGCAGCTGTTCGGCCTCTACCCGCGGAAGGGCGTGATCGCGGTGGGCGCCGACGCCGACATCGTGGTCTACGACCCCCACTACCGCGGCGCCATCAGCGCCGAGACGCAGGCCATGAACGTCGACTACTCGGGCTTCGAGGGCGTCGAGATCGACGGGCGCCCCAGCGTCGTCACGGTGCGCGGCCAGGTGGCCGTGCGGGACGGCGAGTTCGTCGGCGACCCCGGGCGCGGCCGCCTGCTGCGCCGCGAGCCGGCCAGCGCCCACGAGGGCGCGCGCGAAGCGGTGGCTGGTTGACCCGATGAGCGAG
>Ga0079224_100005878_pt1 | contig 16168 bp, 12 predicted proteins | sample Stecom2015_FD_80414 | JGI IMG/M metagenome (GOLD analysis project Ga0079224, IMG submission 80414) | Agricultural soil microbial communities from Utah to study Nitrogen management - Steer compost 2015 | ecosystem: Environmental > Terrestrial > Soil > Agricultural land | place: USA: Utah...
GGCAGACACTGATCGGTCGCGACGACAGTGGAAGCCCCGGTGAAGGGGTCAAACAACAGTCGCTCTTTTATTTATCCAAGACCACCAACCGCAAAAACTTGCCCGGGCAGACGGAGAACGCATTGCGCGTCGAACTTGTCACCACCGAAAACCAACTCCTCTCGCTTGAGAGCGGCTTCCAGGTGGTTACGCATCAATGGTATCACATCGCGGTGGTTGGCGATGTAGCCGCAGGCACGCTGACCCTATTCGTGGATGGAGTCGAAATCGCCGGCAGCACCGGATTCAGCGGTCTTTTCCGCCCAATACGTAACACGTCGTGGACGATCGGCCGGGGTCAATTCGACGGGAAAGCCATGGATTTCTTTTTCGGCTGCCTCGACGAAGTGCGCTTCAGCAACACCGCTCTTCTGCCCGGTCTTTTTCTCAATGCCCAAAGGCCCCCGCCCCGGCCATGGATCCAACTGCAGCCACGATAAAAACTCCAACAAGGAGGCGGCAACCGCCCCCTGCATCCCCACCTCGCCGGCACCGCCGGCGCGTTCCCCCTTTACCCCAAATCATGAACTCCCTGCGGATGACGATCAGACGAATTCGACGGGCGGCGGCATGCCTCTGCCTGTCCCCGATGGCGGCCGGCCTGGCGGTCTCCGCCTCGGGGGCTGTGCCCACCGATCCGGTGGGCGTGATACGCGTGGACATCCCCGCAAGCACGGACGCCCTGCTCGCCGCGCCGTTGCAACGCCCCGCCGTCTTCTCGGGTCGCGTCTCCTCTGTGGAGGAAAACCGCGTCGCCCTCGAGGGAACACCCGGCTGGGCCGCAAATGCGCTCGTTTACGCGCAAGGCTCCCGGCCGGAAACGTGGTATTGCCAGTTGGGCTCCGGCGCGTTGCGCGGGGCGTTTTTCACCATCACGGCCAACGACGCCTCCTCGCTCACGCTCGACCTCAACGGCGACACGCTCGCCGCCGTCGCCGCGGGCGACCGCGTGACGGTGCGCCCCTATTGGACGCTCGGCACGCTGTTTTCCGCGGGAAATGGATTCCCCGGCTCTCCGACGTTCACGCCGTCGGCGGAGGTGCAGTTTGTCGATACGACCGGGATCGGCATCAATCGCGTCAGCTCGTATCGCTTCTTTTACTACACCGGCAGTTCGTTCGGTGGCGCGGGCTGGAGACGGGTGGGATCTCCCCTGAACACAAAATACGACAACACGATCCTGTATCCAGACACGCCCGTCCGCGTTCGCAACGGCGGCGCGCCAGTCTCCCTCCATCACACGGGAGCGGTTCCCATGGCAGGACATCGGATCCAGGTCGGCACGCTCGCGGCCGACACGGCGCAGGACAATTTCGTGGCATTCTCATCGGCGGCCGACCTCACGCTTGGCACCTCAGGCTTGGTCGAAAGCGGCGCCGTCCTCGGCAGCCCGACGTTCACCCCGGTCGATTCCGTGCTGCTGGTGGACAACGCTGCGCCGGGTCTCAACAAAGCCTTCGCCGGAGTTTATTTTTATTACACGGGCACGGGCTTCGGAGGTCCCGGCTGGCGGAAACAAGGCGGAACTCTGACGCGCCTCTACAACGACGAAGTTCTGTCGGCGGACGCGGGCCTGCTCATCCGAAAGGGCCGGACGCTTTCTCCCGACGGCTACTGGTGGAAGCTGGCGCCCGGCTACGTGGACTAGGAACACCCCTTTATTACCATGCAAAAAACACAGCTCCTTGCTCTCGGCCTGCTGGCCTCGGTCGGTCTCCTCCAAGTCCGCGGCGCGATCGACATCGGATTCAGCGTGGACCGGGTTTACGACGCATCCGGCATCCCCGTGCCCGTCACCGGCCTGGGTTTGCTCCTCGCGGACACCGATGGTGACGGCTTTGGCGCCATCGCTCCGGGCAACCTCGCGATCGGCAGCCTCGTCGGCTCGTCGGACCTCGTTCTTTACCGCGCGGATTTTTCCACGGCCGACGGCGAGACGCCCGGAATCTGGTTCGAGAGTGCCGCCGGCCTGACGCTTTCGGGCTCTTGGAATCAGGGCGACGTGCTGGCCTTCGTTTGGTTCCCCACCCTTACCCTTTCTTCGCTGACCGCGACGGCGGGTGACGCCTACGGCATCGCCACCTTCTCGCTATGGGTTACTCCCGCGGATGGCTCGGGTGTGGCCTATCAACTCGTGTCCTCGACCAACAACGGCCTGTTCACCCCCTCGCCGGATTATCCCACGCTGGAACTTCCGGATGCGGCTTTGCGCGCGTCCTATGCCGTCGTCCCCGAGCCGGCCGCGTTCCTGTTGGTCACGCCCCTCGCCGCGTTGCTCGCCGCGATCGCTTCGCGCGGGAGAAACGGTCCCGCCCGTCCGGCCCTGCGATACAATTAACGCAAAACACAACTTACCACCCTCCCTGGAATCAGCCATTATTGTTTCCGCTCCGCATAAGGTATTGCCCCTCCGTGCTGCTACTTCCAACCCCATGAAACATAACACTAACACGCATTCGCCTGGACGCATCCTTGCGTCCGCGCTCTCCGTCGCCGGGGCTCTGCCCTCGCTGCTCGTTGGCCTTTCCATGCTCTCCGCATCCCCTTCGGCGCAGGCCGCCAGCGACACGTGGGATAACGGGGCGGACGATAACCTCTGGCAATCGGCCGCCAACTGGGTCTCCGACACGCAGTTCCCGGGGCTTGCCTCGAACGTCTTTACCAACACGGATACCGCGACCTTTGGCTCGACCGGCGGCGGCACCATTGACCTGGGTGGCGTGATTAATGTGGGGAGCATTAATTTCAACGCGGATGCGGGCGCTTTCGTGATCGGCGACGCCAACGATACGCTGAATATCACCGGCACGGGCACCAACACGACTGGCGGCGCGTTTATCGCCGGCGGAGCGACCGCCTCGCAGCAAATCGGCTCTGCGGGCACCACGATCAATATTTCCGGGACCAACACGAATTTTAACAATGCCAGCACCGTGTCGGGCGTGACCCTCACCCTCGCTGGAAATATCGGCCATACGGTCGCGGGAAACACGAATTTGTTTCTCGGATCAACCGGCGCCGTGGCGGCGGGAGGCAACGTCACGGTCAGCGGCAATATCACGTCCGAGACCGGCACCATCGCGCTTTTCAAGGGTGGCACCAATACCGCCACACTTTCCGGAACGACGACGACGAATGGAGGTGGAGTCACGGTGCGGGCAGGCACTCTCAATATCGACAACACGCTCAACGCAGGTGGTGGCGGCATTATTGTCTCGGATAACAGTGGCTCAGGCAACAGTGCCACGCTCAACATCGCGGCAAATGTCACGGCTCTGAACATGTCGGTGAACGGTGCCGCCGCGCGCTCGGGCGCGGTTTATCAAACGTCCGGGACCGTGACCTTGACCCAAGGCGCTGCCGCCTCAAACTTTGTGGTGGGGAATTTCGCCAACCCCACCCAGGGAACGTCCGGGTATTACAAGCTCTCCGGCGGATCGCTGACGGCAAACGAGTTTGCGATCGGTGGCAATGTCGCCGGCAGCGTCGGCGTCATGGACGTCACCGCCGGCACCGCCACGAGCAACGGCTACATTGTCGTGGGCCGCGGCACAGGAACGAGCTCCGGCCTTCTCAATGTCACGGGCGGCGCGGTCAACGCCACCCGTATCGAGTTGAATTGGGCGAATGCAACGGGTGCCATTTCCACCCTCAACGTGGGTGGTGGCATCGGCGCCGCCGCGGTCTCGACGACGGGCAGCGCAACGCTGGGCGTCAACCTTGCCAACAGTTCCACGGTCGGGACGCAGGGAGTGGTAAACCTTTTGGCCAATGGCACCTTGACGACGGGTATTGTCACCGCGGGCCAGGCGAACCCCACGACGGCCTTCAACTTCAACGGCGGCACACTTAAGGCGACCGCGACCAACGCCGGCGCGAACTTCCTGGGCAATGCCAACATCGACGCGGTGAACGTTTACAGCGGCGGCGGCACGATCGACAACAGCGGCACCGGCATCACCGTTGGAAAAGCCCTGGTTGCTCCGGCTGGTTACGGAGTAAGCGACACGACGGTGTCGGTGGCCGGCGGCGGCAGCGGTTACATCGGAGCACCGTTGGTGAAACTGACGGGCGGCACCGGCACCGGAGCGACGGGCTACGCGACGATCAGTGATGGAAAGGTCACGGGCATCACCATCACCAGCGCCGGCACCGGCTACACCGCGGGCGATACGTTGACCGCGACTTTCTACGGTGGCGTGGAGGTGGGCGGCACGGTCGCAACGGCCGTCACCGGAATCACGGTGGCCGCGAATACCAGCGGCGGCATGACCTTCTCCGGCAGCGGCACGACCACCCTCTCGGCCGCCAACACCTACACCGGTGCGACGACCGTGAGCCAAGGCACCTTGGCGCTTGGCGCAACCGGCTCGCTGGCTTCCACCGCCTATACGATTGCCAACGGAGCCACCTTCAATGCCACCGCCAAATCAGCCTACGACCTCTCCTCCGTCTCCACGACCATCGGCGTCGGCGCCACCACCGCCGGCTTTTTCAACGGACCAACCGGCGCCCTCACGCTGGGTAACAGCCTTACGCTGAACTTCTCCACCTCCCTGATCGCTGACGGCCAGACCTACAACCTCTTCGATTTTGGCAGCCGGACGGGCAACTTCAGCTCTGTAAACCTCATGGGGAGCATTATCGGCACTTTGGATCGCACCGACGACACCTGGACCGGCAACGCCGGCGGCTATGATTTCACCTTCAGCGAGGCCAGTGGCGTCCTTTCAGTCGCAACCGCCGTCCCCGAGCCCTCCACCTACGCCGTGATCTTCGGCTCGCTCGCGCTGGCTGCGACGACCGGTGTTCGTCGCCGGAAAGCCTGAGTTCGTCCGGACGTTTGATTTCGGTCTGATCGAAGGGCGGCGAGTTTTCTCGCCGCCCTTTTTGTTTGTTACCGCAGGTCCGTATCCATCCCGAAAGTTACAGTTAACCGCAAACTCACATCGTGCCCCGCGGAGAGCTTCGTCGAATATCGGCGCCGGTTTCCGCTGCTCGCCCCTCCTGTGGGTTGTCCTCCGACTCCGCTTCGCGGGAAGCCCATGTGAATTCGTATCAATTTCTCAATACAGCCACCCGCACTCGTGAAAACCCCTGCTCTGCTCATCTTCTCCCTGGCGCTTCTCACCCTGACCGCCCGCGCCGACGAAACCGCCCAACCAAACCCCGGCACCGAGACCCGGGCCGTGATCAACCCTGACGTCACTTGGGGCGTATGGGAAGGCTGGGGCGCCTCGCTGGCCTGGTGGGGCAAAGCCTTCGGCAATCGCGAGGATCTCGCCGACGTTTTTTTCACGACCAGGACCACCGACGTAAACGGCGAACGCCTTCCCGGCCTTGGCTTCAACATCGTTCGCTACAACGCTGGCGCCTGCGCCTGGCGCGAATTCGACGGCCGCCGCATGATCGTCTCCACCGACATCCTCCCTTACAGGCAAATCGAAGGGTTCTGGATCGATGCCCGCAATACCGACCCCAAATCCGCCGGTTGGGATTGGTCCGTGGACGCAAATCAGCGAGCCATGTTGCTCATGGCCCGTGACCGGGGCGCCGACCGCTTCGAACTCTTCTCCAACTCCCCGATGTGGTGGATGTGCCGCAACGACAATCCTTCCGGCGGCGCAAAGGCCACCGACGACAATCTCGATCCCGCCCACTACGCCAACTTCGCCCATTACCTCGCGGCCATCGCCCGCCACGCCGAACAGGACTGGGGTATTTCGTTCACAACCGTCTCTCCCTTCAACGAACCCACCAGCAAATGGTGGCACGCCAATGGCAAACAGGAAGGTTGCCACGTGAGCGCCCCCGAGCAGATCAAAGTTCTTCCCCTCCTCCGCGCCGCGCTCGACGCCCAAGGCCTCGCCGGTCTGCCCATTGCCGCCTCCGACGAAAGTTTCTATGATGAAGCCGTCGCGACCTGGAAAGCCTACACACCCGAAGCCAAGGCGCTCGTCACGCAAGTCAACGTTCACGGCTACCAAGGCGCGAAAGGAAACCGCGACGCCCTCCACCGCATCGTGCGCGCCGATGGAAAACGCCTGTGGAACTCCGAGCACGGCGACAAAGATCCTGCCGGCCTCGAACTCGCCCAAAATCTCCACCGTGATTTCGCCCGGCTTCATCCCACCGCCTGGTGCTACTGGCAACCCGTCGATGGCGGACGGTATGGCAAGGGCGGAAGCGGCTGGGGGCTCATCGACGCCGATATGAACGAAGGTCGTATCCTTAAAACAAATACCAAGTTCTTCGTCCTCGCCCACTATGCCCGCCACATCAGACCCGGCATGATCATTCTCGACTCCGGCGACCCGCACACCGTTGCCGCCTACGATGCCGCCGCCCGTCGTCTGGTGCTCGTCAGCCTCAATGAAAATACCACCGGGCACACCGTTCGCTACGATCTGGGTGCGTTCACCGCCCTCGACGGCAGGATCGACGGCTGGCTCACCGAGATCACTGGCGACAGCCGCTACAAATCCGGCGTCACCAACGCCGGGCTTAAAGGCTCCATTCTCACCGTGCGCTTTCCCGCCCGGTCCGTGCAGACCCTCGAACTGCGCGCCACCTCGCGAAACGCGCCGAAATCCTGACGCCCCGCCCGCTCCCGGTCCGCTCCGCGTTAATGAAATCCAATCCCCACCACGCCACCCCGCCTGCGGATGTAGTTCCCCAAAAGGAAAAGCTCGGCCTCGGCATAGGTCGCATGATCGTCGAGGGCACGCACGGTTCCCAATACGTCCTCGTCAATCCGGTTTACAACATGCAGATGGGACTGAGCCCCGCATGGATCAGCCTGATCGATTTCATCAAGCGTTTTTTCGACGCGATGGCCGACCCGGTTTTGGGCCAGTTTTCCGACAACTTCCGCTCACGCTGGGGCCGACGCCTTCCACTCATGGCCGTGGCCATCGTGCCGCTCGCACTGCTCTTCGCCGCTCTTTGGTGGTTTCCCCGCCAAGCCTCCGAAATGATGCTTTTCTGGCATCTCCTGCTGGTCTCGTTGGTCTTCTACTCCTTTCATACGCTCTATGCCATTCCGCTGAGCGGCCTCCTGCTGGAATCCACCGACGATTACCATGAACGCAGCCGCATCGTCGGCATTTCCCTCGCCTTCGGCTTCGTCATCCAGATCGGCAGCCAGTGGCTTCCATGGTTGATGTATCAGTTCAAAGACCCGGTCACAGGCGCTCCTGATCCCATCACGGGAATTCGGTGGATCGCCGGCGGTTGCGCCGTGTTCTTCATCCTCATCGGCCTCGTGCCGGTGTTTTTATGCAAGGAGCGCAATTACAAACGGGTCGCCGCCCGCCAGCCAAAGATCCCTCTCTTCGCGAGCCTTCGGGCCGTGTGGCACAACCGCCAGTTCATGACCATCCTCTGGTCACGCTTCATCTTCTGCTTTTGCTACAGCCTCGTCGGCATCATGGCCGGCTACATGAACGTGTATTATGTCTTCGGCGGCGACAAACAGGCCGCCTTTTCCGCCTTCCGTTTCATCGGCTCGTCCTACCATGTCGCCGCGTTGGTCACATCGTTGTTGTTCTTCCCGTGGCTCGTGCGTCGCATCGGGAAAAAGGCGGCCGTTCAACTCGCCGCGGGCCTCCTTGTCCTGGGCTGCATCTGCAAGCTGTTCCTCTACATCCCGGGGCTGCCCTGGCTCCAGATCATCGTGCTCGCGTTTAACGGCGTGGCCAACGCCGGCTTTACGCTCATCCCCACCGCGATGGTCGCCGACTTGGCCGACGAAGACGAACTCGCCACCGGCCTGCGCCGTGAAGCCGTGTTTGGCGCCCTGCTCGCTTGGTTTGAAAAAGCCGGCAACTCCACTGGCGGACTGCTCTCCGGTCTGCTCCTCGTCTGGATAGGTTTCAACGCCATGACCAACGGTGGCGTGCAGTCCCCCCGCACCCTTGAGCTCATGAAATTCAGTTATTTCGCTGCGCCGGCGGTCGGGGCGCTTCTCGCCCTCCTCCTTCTCCGTCGCTACACTCTCACCGAGAATCGCGCCTACGAAGTCAAAGCCGCCCTTACCCGCCGGCGCACGCTGGCCGACTCCGGAGCCTCCTGATCCTATCCATGCAACGCACCTGTCTTACCCTCCTGGTTTTCGTTTTTGCCCACATATGCGCCCGCGCCGACGCCGCCGGCCAACTCGTTGACCGCGTCTGGTCGGGCCACCCGGTCAGCTTCGCCTTTCTCACCGAACAAGGACACCAATTCATCGCCTACTACGATGCCGACCGACGCATCACCGTGGCGGGACGCCGACTCGGCAGCACCGGGTGGTCCCGTTTCCAACCACCGGGTGTTCCTGTGCCCAAGGCCGGACGCGATTCCAATGTGACGGGTTGGGACAGCCACAACTACCTCACGCTCGCGCTCGATCATGAAGGCCATCTCCACCTTTCCGGTAACCTGCACAACAACCCGCTCGTTTATTACCGCAGCCGCCTCCCATTCAACGTCGCCTCCCTGGAGCGCCTTGACCGGATGACCGGTGACCGCGAGCGCAACACGACTTATCCCGTCTTCTTTAAAAATGCCTCGGGCAATCTCCTCTTCCGCTACCGCGATGGTGGCAGCGGCAACGGTAGCGACATCTACAATGTCTATAATGACGCCACTCGCAGTTGGAGCCACTTGCTCAACACCCCGCTCCTCGACGGGCAAGGCCGGCGCAACGCCTACGCGCTCAATCCCCTCCTGGGTCCCGACGGTCGCTTCCACCTCGTCTGGATGTGGCGCGATACACCCGATGCCGCCACAAACCACACCCTCTCCTACGCCCGCAGTCGTGATTTTATTCACTGGGAAACCAGCGACGGTCGCGCACTCGGGCTGCCGATCACCCTCGACACCGGGGAAGTCATCGATCCGGCCAAACCCCGCCAAGGCCTGATCAACATGACCTTCAATCTAGGTTTCGACACCGCAAACCGCCCCGTTGTCGTTTACCACCGCTACGATGAAGGCGGGAAGTCCCAAGCCTACGTTGCCCGGCCGGCCGCGGCCCAAGCCCCGTGGCAAATTACGCAGGTCAGTGCTTGGGATTTCCGTTGGCAATTTGGCGGCGGCGGCTCTCTCAATGCTGAAGTGCAACTCGGTGCCCCTCGCCTGAGCGGCGCCGATGCCTCGCTTGCAATCGATTACCTCAACCCAGCCGGTAAAGGTCGCTGGCTGCTCGACTCACGAACCCTCGCGACCCTGCGCACAATCCCCCCGCCGGCGCCGATTTTGCCCGCCGCGCTCCAAACTACGCGTGCCGCCACCCCGGGCATGGAAGTCCAAACCATCCAGACCCGGCATGCCGGACGTCGTTGGGTGCTACGCTGGGAAACACTCCCGCGCAACCGGGACCTTCCCCGCAAAGAAACCCCGCCGCCCACCGAACTGCGCCTCTATGAATTTCCCGATGCTGAAACATTCTCCGCCGGAGTCGTCGGCTCCTGAGTTCCCTGCTTTTCGGCTCGGAGCGACCCTCGGCAAATAACACAACTCCCGTCCGCGCTTCGATGATCCAAAACGGTATTCTCAATCCCTCGGTCCTCCACCTGCTCTCGCGTATTCGACATACCAATACAATTGTCATCGCCGACCGCGGCTTTCCCTATTGGCCTCAAATTGAGACGATCGACCTCTCCCTTGTGGACGATGTCCCGACTGTCTCCCAAGTGATCAAAGCCCTCCGATCGAACTTCACAATAGGACGTGTGTTCGCGGCGGCAGAACTAAAAACAGCCAACTCGACGGAGCGATTGCTACCTCACCTGTCCGCGCTCGACGGCCTGCAAATCACCTTTGAATCGCACATTGATTTAAAAAAACGTGTCCCGCTCGCCATAGGACTTATCCGCACAGGGGACACCACCCAATACGGAAATCTGATTCTCGAATCTGCCTAAAAATTCTCAATGGCTGCTTTGGTCTTCATCTACGAATCGGAGGCCAAGACCAATCTGACGCGACCGAGGGACGCGCCCCGAAAGGTGGGCGACTCGGTCTGCCACACACCCCGCGGCCGCGGGTGGATCACGACAATATAATCTCTTCAATGCCGCTGGGCGGGCACAACCACCCGCATGGCGACGCCCGCGCATTCTTTCAACTAGCGATTGCCCTTACAGTTATCCCGTTTCCCCACGTTGCACCGATGAGCGTGGCTCGCGGGTAAGCCGGCACGCCCGCCTCGTTGTTGTGCAGCAGACTCACCAGCATATCGACCGCCGCTTCACCGGTGAGATCGTTGTGCTGGTCCATCCCGGCCCACTCTTCGCAGCCGCGCCGGCGCTCCAGTTGCACGAGCCCCACATCACGTGGTGCCTGCACACCCATGCCCGACAACCACTCGCGCACCACCGTGTGCAGAGTAAAAATCACATCCGGACGCCATTCGCGAAACCACGCATGAAACGCCGTCGGCGCCGCCCGCGCCGCCTCCACCTCATAAAATCCCGGCACGCGATCATTGCTCGCAAGCGTTTGCTGACCCACCCAAAATCCTCCGCTGAAACGTCCTTCGACCAACCGGTCGATGTCCTGCGCCAAAACGAGTGCCGGCCTACTATACCCGCAACGTCGGGCGTTCTTCATCGCTTCCAAGACGAGCGCGTGATGATCCGCGCAGACGAAGGACAGCGTCGGCTCATGCGTGCGCACGCCCGTCACAACCACCGCATGGTTTTGCCATGTTACGGAAAACCGCGACGGCAGCCGGTTCTCCTTCATCAACCCCACCACGATAAGCCCGCGAATTCCCCTCGCCCGCAGCACGCGGTTCAACCGTTCGCCATATAGCTCCGGATCGTGCAGCCAAAACTCATCGAGGACATAGCCTTGTTGTGCTGCGCGTCGCCGGCACCCCGCGACATAAGCCGGTATCGTCGGATGCCGGGTAAACGCCTTGGCGTCCAGATTCGCGTTTAACAACGCCAGCGTCCGGCGATATCCCGCCGGCTCAGCCTTGCGCAACTCCGTCATCAACTGCGCCACCACTGGGTTTTTCGCGTAACCCAGTTTCTGCGCGATCCGCGCGATCCGCTCACGCGTCGCCACCGGGATCTGCGGGTCATGCCGCAGTGCCAGCGATACGGTGTTCTTCGAAACACCGGCCCTCTCCGCAATCGACGACATGGTGATACGTCCCATTCAACATTACTGTAATGTTACGACCTTATTTACCAGTCGTAAACCCTGCCCGATGTTGATCCCCGCCCCCCATCGTCCCCCGCCCTATCTCCTCTAGTTTCTCATGTTCACCATCGGCATTGATTACGGCACCAACTCCGTCCGCGCCCTCGTCGTCCGCACGAAGGACGGCGCCGAGCTTGGCACCGGCATCGTCAACTATCCCAGCGGCACGCAAGGCGTGCTCCTTGACCCCAAGGACCACCACCTTGCCCGCCAAAATCCCGCCGACTACCTCCTCGGCCTCGAAAAATCCATCAAGCTCGCCCTCGCCCAAGCCAAAAAGACCAAGGGCTTCGACGTTCGCCAAGTGATCGGTCTTGGCGTGGATACCACCGGCTCCAGTCCCATCCCCGTGGATGCGTCCAACACCCCGCTCGCCCTCCACAAAAAATGGTCGGGGCACCTCGCCGCCCACTGCTGGCTGTGGAAGGATCACACCTCCGTAAAAGAAGCCTCCGAAATCACTGCCCTCGCCGCCAAAATCCGCCCGAACTACATCGCCAAGTGCGGCAACACCTACTCCTCCGAGTGGTTCTGGTCGAAAATTCTCCACTGCCGCCGCACCGCCCCCGCCGTCTTCAAAGCCGCCTACTCCTGGGTCGAGCTCGCCGATTGGATTCCCTCCGTCCTCGCCGGCATTAAAGATCCTAAAGCCGTCAAACGCGGCGTCTGCTGCGCCGGTCACAAAGCCCTCTACGCCGCCGACTGGGGCGGTCTTCCCGACAAAGAGTTCCTCGCCCAACTCGATCCCGCCCTCGCCGATCTCCGCGACCGCCTGTATTCAGAAGCCCACGACGCCACTGTCGCCGCCGGCACGCTCTGCGCCGAATGGGCCAAAAAGCTCGGCCTCCCTACCGGCATCCCTGTCGCCATCGGCGAGATGGATGTCCACTACGGCGCCATCGGCTCAGGCGTCACCGAAGGCACGCTCGTCAAAGTCATCGGCACCTCTACCTGCGATTGCGGCGTGGTCTCCGCCGACAAAACCGTCGCCGACATCCCGGGCATCTGCGGCATCGTCAAAGGCGCCATCCTCCCCGGCTACTACGGACTCGAAGCCGGCCAGTCCGCCGTCGGTGACATCTTCAAGTGGTTCGTCGAAGGCGTGCTCGGTGATGCCAAACTCCACGCCACCCTCACCGCCGACGCCGCCAAGCTGAAGCCCGGCCAGTCCGGCCTGCTCTCCCTCGACTGGAACAACGGCAACCGCACCGTCCTCGTCGATCCGCTCCTCACCGGCCTCACCCTCGGCACCACGCTCTACACCACGAAGGCCGAACTCTACCGCGCTCTCATCGAAGCCACCGCCTTCGGAGCCCGCGCCATCATCGAACGCTTCAAAGAATACGGCGTGCCCATCGACCGCGTCGTCTGCGCCGGCGGCATCGCGGAGAAAAACCCGATGCTCATGCAAATCTACGCCGACGTCACCGGCTGCACCATGCTGGTCGCCGGCTCCTCGCAAGCCTGCGCCCTCGGCTCCGCCCTCTCCGCCGCCGTCCTCGCCGGTGCGCACCCGGACTTCGCCACCGCGCAGCGCAAAATGACCCGCCTCAAAAAAGTCGCCTACAAACCCAAGGCCGCGAACCGGGTCGTCTATGACCAGCTCTACGCGCTCTACCGCCAACTCCACGACAGCTTCGGCGGCGTCAACAAATCCGCCGACCTCTCGAACGTCATGAAAGAGCTCCTCGCGATCAAAGCATCCGTCCGCGCCTGACCCTCCGATCACTCAACTCTCATCCCTCAACTCTCAACTTCATGATCAATCTCTCCACTCCCGAAATCTGGTTCGTCTGCGGTTCGCAGCATCTCTACGGCCCCGGCCCGCTCAAGCAGGTCGCCGCCAACGCCCAGGCCGTCGTTGACGGTCTCGTCAAATCCAAGCGCCTCGCGCTCCCGTTGAAATTCAAAGCCCTCCTCACCACGCCCGAGGAAATCAGCAAGGTCTGCATCGAGGCCAACACCGACGCCAACTGCGCCGGCCTCGTGCTCTGGATGCACACCTTCTCGCCGTCCAAGATGTGGATCCGCGGACTCACCACGCTCAAGAAGCCGTTCCTCCACCTCCACACCCAGTTCAATCGCGACCTCCCCTGGTCCACGATCGACATGGACTTCATGAACCTCAACCAGGCCGCTCACGGCGACCGCGAGGCCGGTTTCATCCACACGCGCCTCCGCCTCGGCCGCAAGGTCGTCGTCGGACACTGGTCCGACTCCGAAGTCCAGGACCGCATCTCCGCCTGGATGCGCGCCACCCACGCCTGGCACGATTGGCAGGGCGCCAAATTCGCCCGCTTCGGTGACAACATGCGCTACGTCGCCGTCACCGAGGGCGACAAGGTCGCCTCCGAAATCAAGTTTGGCTTCGAGGTCAACGGCTACGGTGTCGGCGATCTCGTCGCCAAGGTCAACGCGGTCTCCGACAAGGCGATCACCGACCTCGTCGCCTCCTACGAAAAACTCTACGCCGTTTCCCCCGTCCTCAAAAAGGCCGGCAAGCGCCACGAAGAACTTCGCTACAGCGCCCGCCTCGAACTCGGTCTCTCCGCGATGCTCACCGAGATCGGCGCCAAGGGTTTCACCGACACGTTTGAAGACCTCCACGGTCTCCGCCAGCTCCCCGGCATGGCCACGCAGCGCCTCATGGCGGCCGGCTACGGCTTCGGCGGCGAAGGCGACTGGAAGACCTCGGCGCTCGTCCGCGCGATGAAGGTTATGGGCCACGGCCTTCCCGGCGGCACCTCCTTCATGGAGGACTACACCTACCACATGTCGCCCAAGGGTCACCAGGTCCTCGGCTCGCACATGCTCGAAATCTGCCCGACCATTGCCTCCGGCAAACCCAAGGTCGAAATCCACCCGCTCGGCATCGGCGGCAAAGAAGACCCCGTGCGCTTCGTGTTCGACGCGCCCACCGGCGAAGCCCTCAACGCCTCGCTCGTCCACCTCGGCAACCGCTTCCGTTTGCTCATCAACGAAGTGGTCGCCGTCAAAGTCCCGAAGATGGACAAGCTCCCCGTCGCCCGCGCCGTCTGGGAATGCAAACCCGACTTCAAGACCGCCTGCGCCTCGTGGATCTACGCTGGCGGCGCCCACCACACCGGTTACAGTTACAGCGTGACCTCCGAGATGCTCGAAGATTTCGCGACCATCGCCGGCATCGAAACCGTCCACATCAACGCCGACACCCGCCTGCCCCAGCTCAAGCAAGACCTCCGCAACAACGAAGTCTTCTACCACCTTGAAAACGGCTTCCGCGCCTGAGTCCTCCAAACCTGATTGCCCACGAAACACACGAAAAGACACTAAAAGCAGCACTCCGACTTTCGTGTCTTTTCGTGTGTTTCGTGGGCTAAAAATTCCGATGTTCACCGAACTCAAACGCGAAGCCTACGAGGCCAACCTCGCCCTGCCCAAGCACGGCCTGATCAACCTCACCTTCGGCAACGCCTCCGCCATCGACCGCGCCAAAGGCATCTTCGCGATCAAGCCCAGCGGCGTCGCCTACGCCGACCTCAAACCCGCCGACATGGTCCTCATCGACCTCGACGGCAAACAGGTCGAAGGCTCGCTGCGTCCCTCCTCCGACACGCCCACGCACCGCCGCCTCTTCGTCGCGTTTCCCGAGATCGGCGGCGTCGTCCACACGCACAGCTCGCATGCCACCGCGTTCGCTCAGGCCGGGCGCGAGATCCCGATCTTTGGCACCACCCACGCCGACTACTTTTTTGGCAACGTGCCGGTGACCCGCAAGATGACCGCCGCCGAAATCGCCGGCGGCGCCTACGAGTGGGAGACGGGCAACGTCATCGTCGAGTTGTTCACCCAACAGAGTCTCGATCCCGCCGACTTCCCCGCCGTGCTGGTCAACCGCCACGCGCCGTTTACCTGGGGCAAGACCGTCGCCAAGGCCGTCGAGGTCGCCGTGGCCACCGAGTGCATTGCGCACATGGCATTGATGTCGCTCCAGCTCGAACCGCAGCTGCCGGTCATCGAGTCCTCGCTCCGCGACAAACACTTCAAGCGCAAACACGGCCCCGGCGCCTACTACGGCCAGCCCAGAGACTGAAGAGTCCCTGCGGCTCTTAGCTTGGCGCGACCTTGCGATCACGTTTCTCCGGCAGGCTCGCGCCGTCGACCCAACGCCCTTCGACCAAGATGCGGCGCTGGTATTCGGGTATGCCCCGCTGGTTTTCCAAGATGAGGCTGGCAAGCGTGCTGACCGCCACGCGACCAATCTCCAACGAGTTTTGGTCGGCCCCGGTATCGAGTTTCCCATCGAGCAGACTGGTCGTCGCCACCCCTAAGTCACCGGGAATACACAGGCCCAGCTCGTCGGTCAGTTTTTTAAAAAATGACACCGTGGTGATCACCGCGTCCGGCTTTACTTGCTTGAGCCAGACGCGTAACTCGTCTGCGTGTTTTTCGGGCCGGTCACTCAGCAATAGAATGCCAAGGTGCACATGGTTTGGTGCGAGTTCTTCCTGCGCATTCAGATAGCCTTCACGGAAATGGCCGCGCGTGTTCTTTTCAAACTTTTCGTTGCTCACATAGCCGATGCGCCTGTAGCCGAGTTCCACCGCTTTTTCGTAGGCCAGACGTGAACAGTGCGCCTGATCGCTGGTAACCGTGTGCGCTTTGACCAAGGTGACCGACGCACCAAAGCGAACGAGCGAAAACTGATTCCACTCAAAGTCGGGGAGGCCCATATCATGGCTGTGCGGCGGCAGCAGCAAGCCGCGCACGCCGCGGGTTTGCAGGATGGTTTGCAAGCGTTTGCCCGACTTCCCCAGAGGCCAACGAAACTCCTCCAGACGGTAGCCTAGTTTTTCCGCCGCTTCGGTCGCGCCGATCCAATAACGGTCAAACTCCTTGAACGAACGCAACTGGTCCGGGTCTTCCCACTGATTGATCCAACCGATGCAGGAAC
>Ga0079224_100005879_pt1 | contig 16167 bp, 12 predicted proteins | sample Stecom2015_FD_80414 | JGI IMG/M metagenome (GOLD analysis project Ga0079224, IMG submission 80414) | Agricultural soil microbial communities from Utah to study Nitrogen management - Steer compost 2015 | ecosystem: Environmental > Terrestrial > Soil > Agricultural land | place: USA: Utah...
GTGCTCGGTAACGGCAAGCATCGGCGTTGCACTCCCAAGTTGTGAGTCCTCACGGCCGCCGGTCGGTGGCCGTCCGTGTCCACGCTGGTACGGATGGGCCGCGGCGTCAACCGAAACGCCGGTTTTCCGGTGCCGGTTTTGTGGGCAGTTCAGGCGTGCGTCCACGACCGATTCGGGTGGGGAGCGCACTGAGGACTGGGTGGAACATTCCCGGCACCACGCTCGTTACATCAACAAGTCGGCGAGAGCGCGAGGCGTCAGAAGCGACCGAGCGTCACGCCGGGAACCGACACACCAGCCCGGGGAGCAACCGAAATGGCGACCAGCACCGATTACGACACCCCTCGCCGGCCGCTCGTCGAGCTCGACGAGAGCGTGCCGGATCTGCGAGCCGCCCGATCGGGGCAGGCACCGACGATCGATGTGGACGATCCCATCGACGACTTCGAGCTCCCTGGGGCGGAGGTAACCGACCTTGGCGACGGAGAGCTCACCGTAACCGTGGTGCCCATGCGCTCGGACGAGTTCCGCTGTAGCAGTTGCTTCCTGGTGCACCACCGCAGCCAGCGGGTGCAGACCAGGGACGGCCGCGACCTCTGCCGCGAGTGTGCGTAGCGCGTTCACCAGCATGGGTGCGATGCGCGCAGCGCATTCAACTGAATACGCAGTGGCATCGGTCTCTATGGCCTGGTTCGGTGGCCATCACTTTCGGTCCCGTACCGCATACTCGTTGTGTCGACGGGCGCTTCCCCCGGTGCGCCTGCTTGCGCGCCCGCAGTCGGGATCCCTAACGTAGGCACGTCCGGCTGTCGGATGGCCGACCCACGGCCGCAGTCGGACGTCGCCAAATCGCCATGCGTTGGCGAGCCGGGGACCCATCGTTTCGCCGGGGTGAATCCGTGGCGATGCCACGGACGGGCGGGTTCCGCCTGCTGGCGAGCGGAACCGTGAACCGTCCGAACCCGACAGCTAACCCGGTCGGCGGCGCCAGACCGAAGGAGTCCGAGCACCGTGGGACACGCAGTGATGCGTTCACCCCTGCGGATCGTCCTGGCCAGCGTCATGGCCACGGTCCTCGTCCTTGTCCTACCCGGTAACCAGGCCCACGCCGAGCCGACGCTGCAGGAGCTGGAGGCACAGATCCGGAAGGTCTGGGCCGAGGCGGAGCCGTTGATCGAGGAGTACAACGGCATCCACGAGCAGTTCAAGGCCAACAAGGCGAAGCAGGCCGAGCTCGAGAAGAAGCTCGCACCGCTCGAGACGCAGATCGAGCTCGCGCGGGCGCGCATCGGCGTGATCGCGGCCGAGGTCTACATGGGCGGCGAGATGAACGCCTTCAACTCGGTGCTCTCGAGCGGCTCGCCGCAGATCCTCGCCGACCGGCTCGTCATGCTCGAACAGCTCGCGATGGTGGAGGAGCAGCAGCTGCGAGCGGTGCAGGAGCTGATCGACGAGTACGACCGGCAGAAGGCACCGATCGACGCTCTTGTCGAGACGCTCGCCAAGCAGGACGCTGATCTGGCGGCGCGTAAGAAGGCCATCGAGGCGCGTCTCGCCGAGCTGCAGGAGCTGCGCCAGAAGGCGTACGGATCCTCGGGCCAGACCGGTTCCTACCGACCTTGGCCGTGCCCGGCCCAGTATGAGCCGACCGACGGCTACAAGGTCGCCAAGTTCGCCTGCGAGCAGGCGGGCAAGCCGTACGTGTGGGCGGCCGCCGGGCCGTCGTCGTACGACTGCTCTGGGCTGACCCTGGCCGCCTGGAAGCAGGTCGGCGTCTACCTGCCGCACCAGTCGCTGCAGCAGCGCCGGTCGGTCCCGTACGTCAAACGCTCCGAGCTGAAGCTGGGCGACCTGGTCTTCTACTACAACCCGATCCACCATGTCGGCATCTACGTGGGCGACAACAAGATCATGCATGCTCCTGCCGCTGGTGACCGAGTCCGCATGGCGGACATGGATGAGGCCGGTCCCATCCACAGCTTCGGCCGGCCAGGCTGATCCGGACCCAAGAAACGCGCCGATCATGAACCGCAGTTCATGATCGGCGCGTTTCGCTGTCTGCAGCTTCATGATCACGGGGATCTTGGCGACTGGAATCGCGGGGATCCTGCTCAGGCGGTTCCCAGCCAACTGACGTACCGTGTTCGGCTGTGAGCCTCACGCAACGGTTGAAGAACAGGGCACGTGCATTTCTCGAGCGCCCCGGCACGACGGTGAGCCTCCGGAAGTGGGAGCAGCTGCTCCCCACGATCGAGGACCGGGAAGAGGCGCTCCAGAAACTGAGCGACGCCGAACTCACCGAGCTCGCCGGTCAGGCCGACACCACGGTTGAGATCTGTGCCGTCGGCCGGGAGGCGGCCCGGCGGGCGCTCGGTGAGCGGCCGTACGACGTGCAGCTGTTGGGCGTGATGGCGATGCTCTCCGGGCACGTCGCCGAGATGGCCACGGGCGAGGGAAAGACGCTGGCGGCGGCGATCGCGGCGTACGGCCACGTTCGCCTCGGCCGCGGTCCCGTTCATGTGATCACGGTGAACGACTACCTGGCCAAGCGTGACGCCACGTGGATGGCCCCGGTGTACGAGCTGCTGGGCCTGACCGTCGGATACGTCACCGAGGCCAGCACGCGCGACGAGCGGTTCGACGCGTACCAGCAGGACGTTACGTACGTCTCGGTGAACGAGGCCGGCTTCGACTACCTGCGCGACCAGCTGGTCACCGACATCGTCGACCGAGTCCAGCCGGAACTCCGCACCGCGATCATCGACGAGGCCGACTCCATCCTGATCGACGAGGCGAAGGTGCCCATGGTGCTCGCCGGCCTCGTCCCCAACGAGCAGGATCCGGTGCACACCGCCGCCGCCCTGGTACGCGGGCTCGTCGCCAAGCGTGACTACGAGGTCGCGGAGGACGGCCGCAGCGTCGCGTTGACCTCGGCTGGGCTCGCCCGAGTGGAGAAGGAGCTCGGCGGGATCGACCTGTACGCGCCCGAGCATCTCAACCAACTCGCGGCGATCAACGTGGCCCTGCACGCGCAGGTGCTGGTGCAGCGCGACGTCGACTACATCGTCCGCAACGGTGTGGTGGAGCTCGTTGACGAGATGCGCGGCCGGGTCGCGCAACGGCGCCGCTGGCCGGACGGCCTGCACGCCGCGGTCGAGGCGAAGGAGGGGCTGGACGCCAGCGCCGAGGGTGAGGTCCTCGGGATGATCACGGTGCAGGCGTACATCGGGCTCTATCAGACCCTGTGCGGCATGACCGCCACTGCCGTGCACGTCGGCGACCAGCTGCGGGAGTTCTTCAAGCTCGAGGTGGCGGTGATCCCGCCGAACAAGCCGTGCATCCGTGAGGATGAGCCGCACCGCATCTACGCGACGCGCGCCGAAAAGGATGAGGCGATGATCGCCCTCATCAAGGAGTGCCACGAGATCGGACGCCCGGTCCTGGTCGGCACCCTCGACGTGAAGGAGTCCGAGCAACTGGCGGAGGGACTTAAGGCGGCCGGGGTGCCCTGCGTGGTCCTTAACGCGAAGAACGACGCCGAGGAGGCGGCGATCATCGCGGAGGCGGGCAAGTTCGGCGCCGTCACCGTCTCCACCCAGATGGCCGGGCGTGGCGTCGACATCCGGCTAGGCGGCAGCGACCAGGCGGACCGTGAGCGCGTGGCGAGCCTGGGCGGGCTGTACGTCATCGGCAGCGGCCAGCACGCGAGCCGGCGGGTCGATGACCAATTGCGCGGCCGGGCCGGCCGGCAAGGCGACCCGGGCGGCTCGGTCTTCTTCGTCAGCCTCGAGGACGAGCTCGTCGTCCGCCACGCCGGCGACGAGATCCCGCCGTCGCCCCGGATGACCATCGACGGTCTGGTCACCGATGAGCAGGTCGACTGGGCGGTGGAACACGCACAGCGGGTCGCCGAGGGCGTCGACCACGAGATCCACCGCAACACCTGGCGGTACAGCGTCGTCATCGAGCAGCAGCGCAAGGCGCTCGCCGAGCGGCGGGAGCGCGTCCTCCGTACGGACGTCGCGGCCGACATGCTGCGCGAGCACTTCCCGGAGAAGTGCGACAGCATCGACGACGAGCTGCTTTCGAAGGTCGCCCGCTCGATCGCGCTCTACCACATCGACCGGCTGTGGGCCGAACACCTTGCGCTGCTGTCGGAGGTGCGCGAGGGCGTGCACCTGCGTGCCCTGGCCCGGGTTGACCCGCTCGACGAGTTCCACCGCACCGCCGTGCCGGCGTTCAACGCGCTGATTCCGGAGATCGAGGCACGCACGGTCGAGACCTTCGAGAACCTCGAGGTGACCGAGGACTGGCAGCCGGAGCAGGCTCGCCTGGTCCGCCCGAGCGCGACCTGGACCTACCTGGTGCACGACAACCCGTTCGGCTCCGAAATGGAGCGGCTGGTGTCGGCGGTGGGCAAAGGCCTGCGGCGACGGTAGGCCTACCCGGCGTGGTGGTGATGGTTGATCCGACCGGCCTGCTGCCCCGGCTCCACGACCACGAACTGGCCCATCATGCCCTGGTCCTCGTGGTAGAGCATGTGGCAGTGGAACATGTACGGGGTGTCCGGGTCGGAGTAGTCCGCGAAGCGCATGGCTAGCTCGTACTCCGGACCCGGCGGCACGTACACCGTGTCCTTCCAGCCGGCGAGGTGGGCTGGCGGCTGCCGTCCATCGATGCTCACCACCTGGAACTGAACATCGTGGACGTGCAGGCTGTGCGGCTTGCCGTCGCTGTTGGTCACCCGCCACACCTCGACCGTGTCGCGTTCTACGGTGGCGTCGATACGGCTCATGTCCATGTGCTTGCCGTTGATGCTCTGGTCGGTCAGGCGGAACATGCGCCGCTTCGCCGCATCGCTCGGGTCGATCCGGGGTACCTCGACGAGGCGAGCCGGGACTTCCGGGCGGGGCGCGAGCGTGGTCGCAGCCCGCAGCTCGAGCACATCGAAGGCGTCCGCGCCGCCGACGAACCGGCCGATGACCGGAGTGCCGAGCCGCGGCGGGTCGCTCCGGAGCACAACCCGCTCGCCGGGCTGCATCGTCACCACGATCTCAGCGCGCTCCGCCGGCGCCAGCATGACCCGGTTGGTCGGCACCGGCGCGGGGAGAAGCCCGCCGTCGGTCCCCACGAGATCGAAGAAGCGCCCATCGGAGAAGGTGAACTCGTACACCCGGGCGTTGCTGGCGTTGAGCAGGCGGAGCCGGATCCGCTGGGTGGTGACGTCCAGGTGAGGGGCAAGGGTCCCGTTCACCACGATGGTCCGGCCGAGGATGCCCATGCCCATCATGCTGCCGCCAAAGGCGAGACGACCGCCGTCGAACGTCTTGTCCTGCACGATGAGCGGGATGTCGTCCACCCCGTACTCATGGGGCAGGTCCGGCACATCCGTGCTGGGATCATCCACAATGAACATTCCGGCGAGGCCACGATAGACATGCTCGGCGGTGGCGCCGTGCGGGTGCGGGTGGTACCAGAGCGTTGCCGCGGGCTGGTTGACCCGCCAGGTGGGCTGCCAGGTCCTGCCGGGTCGGATGGGCTGATGCGGTCCGCCGTCCATCGCCGCCGGCAGGTGCATGCCGTGCCAGTGCATGGTCGTGACCCGGCCGAGGTCGTTCTTGACGTTGACGAGCACGTGATCGCCACGGCGTGCCCGGAGGGTCGGGCCGAGGTACGGGCCGTTCAGCCCCCAGGTATCGACCGGCCCGTCACCAAAGTCGTGGTGTCCTGGGGCCGCGCGCAGATCGAAGACCAGGCGACCCTCCGCGTCCCGAGTCGCCGGAGCCAGCGGCGGGATGGCGAGCTTGTTCACGAAGTCCACCCGGCCGCGGGTGTCGATCGCGGTTGCGCGCAGGAACAGCCAGGTTAGTCCTGAACCCCCGGCGCAGCAGGCGAGGCCTGCGGCGGCGCCGGCGAACAGCAGGGAGCGTCGTGACAATCCCACGGGTAAACCTCCAGAGCGGGTGAGCTACCTGAAGGTTGCCGACGCCAATGAGCAGAGTCGACGCTTCGCGCCGCTAATGGGGGAGGCTTCCGGGATGTTCCCTGAGGGGACCGGTCAGACCGGCACTTAAGGGCCTAACACTTCGCCGATGACCAGCGACCAAGGGTGACCGCCATTGTCTATGTTGGACAGTAAGGCTCCGCCTACTCACCCGCCGCCTGGTCGGTGGCGGCGCAGCGAGGGCAGGTGCCGAAGACCTCGAGCGTGTGCGCGACGTCGGTGAAGCCGTGCTCGGCGGCGACACGTTCGGCCCACCGCTCCACCGCCGGACCCTCCACCTCGACCGTGGTGCCGCAGGTGCGGCACACAAGGTGGTGATGGTGCGTCCGGCCGCAGCGCCGGAAGAGCTGCTCGCCGGAGGGGAGCCGCATCACGTCGACCTCGTCGGCGTCCACCAGGAGCTGCAGGGTGCGGTAGACGGTGGTGAGCCCGACCTTGGCCCCGCGGCCGACGAGCTCTTGGTGCAGTTGCTGGGCGCTACGGAACTCGTCGGTCTCCGCCAACAGCGCGAGCACCTCACCGCGCTGGCGTGTGTTGCGCGTCACGCCCGGGTTGTGTTGGGTCACGGCCACTCCATCAGGGCGTCCGCCGTCGGCGACTTGGCTGAGCCAGGCCAAGTCTAGTGAGCCACCCCTGATCTCACCTTGTGTGGATCAAGGCCACGCTATGAGTGACCGTTGCGACCAAGAATTCCGTCGTTCTTGTCGGAGCCCTCGGCTAGCGTCGGGACGTGCACGACGTTGTCGACCCGCGCGCGGCGCGACTGTTCGGGCCAAGCGGAGCCAACGACGATCTGGCGGCGAGCCCCTTCCGAGCCGACCGGGACCGCATCGTCAGCTCCCCGTTCTTCGCCCGGCTCGGCGGAGTGACCCAGGTGATCAGCCCCGGCGGCTCTGGCCTGCTCGTTCACAACCGGCTCACCCACAGCCTCAAGGTGGCCCAGGTGGCTCGGGCGGTGGCCGAACGGCTGACGGGCGACCCTCGCTACCAGGACCTGCTGGAGAAGCTCGGCGGGTGCGATCCCGACGTGGTGGAGGCCGCAGCGCTCGCTCACGACCTTGGCCATCCGCCGTTCGGGCACCTCGGTGAGCGGGTGCTGGATCGGCTGGCCCGGGAGCGGTTCGGGCTCGCCGACGGCTTCGAGGGCAACGCCCAGTCGTACCGGATCGTCACGAGCACCGAGATCCGCGGCTCGTCGCGGGCCGGGCTGGACCTGACCGCTGCCGTACGGGCGGCGATGCTGAAGTATCCATGGACCCGCCTCTCGTACCCCGACCCGCATCCGCGCAGCCTCGACCCACCGCCGCGGGGGGCCGCCGCGGCGCCGGGCGACCCCGCCGGCGGGTCGGCGAAGTTCGGCGCCTACAGCACCGAGCTGGAGGACCTGCGTCAGGCACGAGCTCCGTTCGACGGTCGCATAGCACCATGGCAGCAGACCGTCGAGGCGTCCATCATGGACATAGCCGACGACATCGCGTACGCCATCCACGACGTAGAGGACTTCTACCGCGTCGGGGTCCTGCAGCAAGGCTCGGTCGCCACCGAGCTGCTCGGCTGGCAGCGCCAGCGGGGCGAGCTCGCCGCCATTACGGATGCTGAGCTCGGCCTTGACACCCGCCGCCCGGGCCTCGCGATCGAGCGGTTGCGGCGGCAGGTGCGTCGCAAAGACCGATGGATCAGCGACGACGACGCCTTCGCCGACGCGGTGGAGCTTGCCCGCCGCGAGGTGGTCGACGGGCTGCTCGCCGCTCCGTTCGACGGCTCGATCGAGGCCGAGCAGTACGTCGGCGAGTTCTCGGCCCGGTGGACGCGGCGACTGGTCAACGCCATCGAGGTGCAGGCCGAGCCCACAACGCGCTCCGGTCACGTGGTACTACGACCGGCAGAGTGGCATCAGGTCGTCGTCCTCAAGTTCATCCATCAGCGGTTCGTGCTCAACCGGCCTGATCTGGCTCTGCATCAGCGGGGCCAGGCCCGGCTGCTCGGGACCCTGGTGGAGTCGCTGTTGGACTGGATTCTGGACCCGGAAGCCGCCAGCCGCTTGCCGAGCCGCATCCGCGACCTCATCGAGCTCGGCGAGGCGGAGCTCCCCGCCGACACTCCGGACCGCTCGGCCAAGGCCCGTGGCCGAGCCATCATCGACTTCGTTGCTTCGCTCACTGACGGCCAGGCGGTCGCGATGCTGGACGCGCTCTCCGGCCGGTCAGGTCAACTGTGGACGGACGCGTTCGTACTATGACTCAGCTCGCTGAGGCAGCGGCGACTACGCGCAGGTCGAGAGTCCTGCCGCTGCTCGCCATCGCCATCACCGTTGTGCTCTGGGCCTCGGCCTTCGTAGCGATCCGATATGTCGGCCGGGATGTGTCGGCGGGTCCCATGGCGCTGGGCCGGCTGCTGGTCGCGAGCATCCTGCTCGGCCTGTGGGTGTTCCTCACGGACCGTTCGTCGAGGCGCCGGGGCGGAGACGGGTCGTCCGCCATCAGCGCTGGCTCGACCGATCCCCAGCCGTTGCGTCGCTGGCCGGACCGGCGCGGCTGGCTGCTCCTGGCGATCTGCGGCGCGGTGTGGTTCGGCGGCTACAACATCGCCCTCAACGAGGCGGAGCGCCGCATCGATGCCGGCACGGCGGCCATGCTCGTGGGCATCGGCCCCATACTCATCGCGCTACTCGCCGGACTCTTGCTGCGGGAAGGTCTTCCGCCAGCGGTCCTCCTCGGATGTGCGATCGCGTTCGCGGGTGTAGTGATCATCGCGATTCCGTCGGGACCGGGCTCCTCGTCGGACGCCCTCGGGGTCGTGCTCGGTGTCGCCTCCGCCGTCGCGTACGCGGTTGGAGTCGTGGTCCAGAAGCCTCTCCTCACCACGACCTCGGCGCCCAGGGTCACCTGGCTCGCCTGCACCATCGGTTTGGTGGTGTGCCTCCCGTTCGCCCCGGCCCTGCTCCGCGAGCTCGGGACGGCCAGCACGGCGAGCATCGCGTGGATCGTCTACCTGGGTGCCATGCCGACCGCGCTCGCGTTCACCACCTGGGCCTATGCTCTGGCCCGTAGCACCGCCGGCCGGCTCGGCGCGACGACGTACCTCGTTCCGCCGCTCGCGGTGCTGATGGGCTGGGTGCTCCTTGCGGAGCGGCCGGCGGCGCTCGCCTTCGTGGGCGGTGCGGTGTGCCTGCTCGGCGTCTACGTCGCCCGTCGCACCCGGAGCCGGGCGTGAGGGCCTCCGCAGCGCCGTCGGCGGGCGATTCCCCGGCCGGCCAGGAACGGACGGGCCAGGAACGGGCCGGCCAGGAAGAGACCGGCCAGGAACGGTCCGGCCAGCAGGGCCAACGGTCCGGAAGCCTCACCGTCGCTCAGGCGGCGGCGTTGTCCATCGGAGCGGTGCTCGGCACCGGAGTCATCGGCCTCCCAGCGCTCGGTGCCCAGACGGCCGGCCCGGCGTCGCTGGTGGCATGGCTGGCCCTCGTCCTGCTCTCCGTGCCGCTCGCGGCGACGTTCGCCGCGCTGGGCGCCCGGTATCCCGACTCGGGCGGCGTGGCGACCTACGCGCGCCGTGCCTTCGGTTCCCGGGCCGCCATCGTGGTGGGTTGGTCGTTCTACTTCGCCGCGCCAGTGGGGGCACCGGCGGCCGGGATGTTCGCTGGCGCGTACGTCGCGGCGGCCTTTGGCGGAGGCGCAGCGACCACGATCGGCACGGCGGCGGCCCTGATCCTCATCGTCGCGGTCGCCAACTTCTGGGGCGTCCGGATATCCGGCAAGGTGCAGCTGGTCCTCTCCGGCCTGCTGATCGCGATGCTGGTGACCGCGACCGTCACCGCGCTGCCGCATGCCGACCCCGCGAACCTGCAGCCGTTCGCACCGTACGGTTGGGGCAGTGTCGCGGTCGCGGCCGGTGTCCTGGTGTGGGGGTTCGTCGGCTGGGAGGCCGTGACATCCCTCGCCGGCGAACTGCGCCGGCCGGCGCGGGACGTCCCCCGAGCCACCATGATCGCACTCGTCGTGATCAGCGTGCTCTACCTCGCCGTCGCCGCGGCGAGCGTGCTCGTCCTCGGAGCCTGGACCGGGGCGACCGAGGCACCACTCGCCGAACTCCTCGCCATCGGTGTCGGGGGGCAGACGCGGGTCTTCACCGCATTCGCCGCTGTCCTGCTCACCATGGGCACCCTGAACGCCTACTACGCCGCCGCAGCGAAGCTCGGTTCCGCCCTGGGGCGCGACGGTTCGCTACCGGCGTGGTTCGCGCCCGGGTCGGAGTCGGGTGGCGTGCCGCGGCGCAGCCTTGCTGTCTTCGCCGGCATCTCGGCGGTGGCGTTCCTGCCCGTGCTCATCGCGGACGCCGGCACCCGCACCCTTGTCTTGCTCACCACCGGTTCGCTCGTCCTCGTCTACGTCATCGGAATGGCGGCCGCACTGCGGCTACTGCCCCCGCGGACTTTCGCCCGCCGGGCCGCCGGCCTGGGTTTCGCCGCGGTGTTGGCGCTCTACCTGGTCATCGGCCCCTACGCGCTCTGGTCGCTCGCGGTCGGCCTGGCCGCGCTCGCCTACGACGGCTGGCGTCGCCGCTCCGGCGCAACCAACACCTGAGACCGAACACACCCGCGACCCCAACACCCGAGACCCAACAGCCGAGCCCGGTCGACGGACGGTGCACGGTCCCACCGTCGCGTTGCTGGAGCATCGCGGTCGGGTCGGTTGCTGGCAGGATGCGGCTATGGCGACACAACCCGATGCACGCGAGACCAGCGTCGTGTTTCCGCGCACCGGCGCCGGCGCCCGCAGCTCATCGGCGCTGGGCCGGTCGGTGGTGGCGAGCGCGTTGCGCAGCGTCGATCCCATCGGGGCCCGCGCGGCCGAGTCGGAGACCTCCTGGCGACGTGGCTACACCGTGCACTTCCGGAGGCTGGTCGAGGCCGGTCTGCTGTCGCCGCAGTCCGCCGTCACGATCGCGAGTGATGGCCTTTCCGCCTTGCACGCACAGCTGCGGTTCGCCACTGTGAATGGCGAGATCACCCTCGCCGAGGCGGTCCGCCGTCCTGTTGACGAGCCGCTCGACACCGCCGTCCTCACCGGTGACGGTGCGCCGGAGCGGGAACTCATCCTGCCCTACCGCGGCGAGCGGCTGCGCGGAGCGGCGCTGCGCCGGCGCCTCGAGGCCTGGCAGCGCTCCGGCATCATCGAGCCGTCGTGCGCCGAAGCCGTGGGCCGTGTCGCGGAGAACCCGGACTGGCTCATGCTCCCCGGCCGCCGCGTCGTCGTGCTCGGGGCCGGGGCCGAGATGGGACCGCTGACCGCCCTGCTGCGGTGGGGTGCCGACGTCGCCGCCGTCGACCTGCCCCGCGCCGCCATCTGGCAGCGCCTCACCGGCGTGGTCCGTCGCTACGCCGGCCGCCTGCGGGTGCCGGTCGCACCCGGTCGTTACGACCTCGAGTCCGGCACTGGGATGGGTGCGGACCTCCTGCACGAGCCGCACCGCGTGGCCGCCTGGATATCCACTCTGGATGGTCCACTCACCGTCGGCAACTACGCGTACGCCGACGGCGCGCTCCACCTTCGGGTGACCGCGGCTGTGGACGCCCTGATCGAGGAGGTGCTGAATCAGCGCGACGACGCGGGCGTCGCGTTCCTGGCCACGCCCACGGACACATTCGCCGTGCCGGGCGAGGCCGTGGCCGAGGCGACCCGGCGGTACGCCGCGCGGGAGGGCATCGGACGGGTGCGCCGCCCGCTTCGAGTGCTCAGCGGTGGCCGGTTGCTCGCCCGCAACTACCCACCTGGTGCGAACCCCGGCATCAACGACAGCCTGGTGCTGCAGCAGGGCCCCAACTATGCGCTGGCGAAGCGCGTGCAGCGGTGGCGGGCCACCCGTACCCGGGCGGATGGTCGGCCGGTGTCGCTGCGGATCGCGCCCGCGACCCGCACCCGAAGCGTCGTCCGGAACCGGTTGCTCGCCGCCGCGTTCGCCGGTGCGCACCGGTTCGGCATCGAGGTCTTCGAACCGGCCACCAGCAACACGCTGATGGCGGCGCTCCTGGTGCACGACCTGTGTGTCGGTGAGCCCAAACTGGACCATCCCTGGCAGTACGAGGCGTTCGCCGCCGCCCACGGCGGTCTGTGGCGCCAGCCGTACGCGCCGCGCAGCGTGCTCGGCATCGCGGTACTGCTGGGTGCGGGTGCCGCGCGGTCCTAGCCCGCAGCCCTATTCTGTCGTGTCGCGGTAGCGGTAGCCGGGCTCAGGCAGTTCGGGCTGTGCCGTGTCCAGCGGCACCGCCGGCGAACGAACCAGTCCCAACTGGACGGTCTGCCGTGGCAGCAGCGAGTCGAGCAGCCACTCGGTCGCGGTGCGGATCCGGTTGCCCGGCAACGACAGCAGGTGGTAGCCGCGGGTCACGATCTTCGCCGGCAGCCCGGCGAGCGGGATCCGCAGTGGGTTCGCGGCCGCCTGCGTGCCCCCGAGGTCCACCACGAACCCGAGGTCACGGTGCTTGTACGGGCGGCGGCGACCCGTCCCGTAGCTGGCGGCGATGTTGCGGGCCGCAGTCCGCCCCTGCCGGACCGCGTGCTGCGCCGTCATCCCGGTGATTTCGCCGGGCCTAGTGAGGTCGGGCACGGCCGCGGCATCGCCACACGCGTACACCTCGGGCCGTCCGGGTACCTGGAGGAACTCGTCGACTTGGAGGCGTCCCTTCATCGTCGGCAGACCGAGTTCCGCGACGAGTGGGTCCGGGCGTACGCCGACGCACCAGATCAGGGTGCGGGTGCTGATCTCCGTGCCGTCGCTGAGCACCACCCCCGTCTTGGTGGCCTCCTTGACCGTGGTGCCGGTATGGATCTCGACGCCACGCTGGCGCAGCACCAGCTCGGCGGTGTCCGAGAGCCGGGGATCGAGCTCGGGCAGCACCCGGTCGGCGACGTCGATGAGATGCCAGCGCGGCCGGTAGTCCCACAGCCGCGGGTGTCGCTCGTACAGGATGTCGGTGAAGACGACGCCGTGGGCGGCCACCTCGGTGCCGGTGTAACCCGCGCCGACCACCACGAAGGTGGTCCGTGCGGCTCGCTCGTACGGGTCATCGGTCGCATCCGCGAGCTCGAGCTGGCGGACCAGGTGGTCCCGCAGGTAGAGCGCCTCCGGGATGCCGCGAAAGCCGTGCGCGTGTTCGGCGACCCCGGGCACCGGGAGGAGCTTGTTGACGCTGCCCGCCGCGATCACGAGGCGGTGGTACCACACCGTGCCTTGCTCGCCCTCGGCGTTGCGGTAATGCACGCACCGGTCATCCAGGTCGATGCCGGTCGCCTCCGCGAGTATCAGCTGGACGCCGGGCAGGGTCTCCTTGAGCGACACGGTCACGTCGCGCGGATCCAGCAGCCCCGCCGCCACCTCAGGCAGCAGCGGCGTGTAAAGGAAGTAGTCGGTCGGGCTGACCACCACGACTTCCGCCCTGCCCCGCGCCAGCCGGCACAGCTCGCGAGCGCAGTGGAACCCGGCGAATCCGGCCCCGATGATCACGATCCTTGGCCGAGCCATGGCGGTGCCTCCCCGTCGGGTTGGTTTCCTTCATTCGCCTGTACCCAGATGGCCGGCCCGCCGCACCCAAAGCCGGCCAACGGTGTTCCTCATGCACAGCCAGCCATCACACGTCGGCTACCACACGTCGCCTTCGCGCCAGTCACACGTGATCGGCTCGGTGAGGTCCACTTCGGCGGTCGGCAGCACCATGATGGCCCCGTCGTCGTCCGGAGTCGCCTCACGGGCACCGCCTGGAGTCTGGACGTAGCTTGGCCCGAGCCAGGTCTGCCAGCCCAGCCCGACATACAGCCGCTGGGCCTCGTCGGTGGTGCTCAACGCGCCGAGCTCGTACCGCTCAGCGATGATCCGCTCCACCTCGCGCATGACCCACGTCCCATAGCCCCGCCGCCGGTGGCCCGGGTCCACGGCGACACCCTCGACGTAACCCGTGCGGTAGGCCCGTTCGCCGCACCACAGTGTTCGGTGCACCACGCTGGCGTGTGCGACCATGTGCCCGTCAACGAACCCACGGACGTGCATGCCGCCGAGGGTGTGGTGCCAGTCCTCGTCGGTGAACTCCCCGTGGAACGCGGCGTCGAGCAGCCGGCGAACGGCGTCGAGATCCTCGGCCGTCAGGCGCTCGGTACGGTCCCGGCGGATCACCAGCACGTTCGCCAGTCTCCGCCACACCATCGCCGATCATGAACTGCCGGTCATGATCAGCGCCTAGAAAGCGCTTTCCTTTCATGATCGTGGGGATCATGACTTGCAGAGAAAGTTTGCAAATATTCTTTGCAAATCTGCTTTGCATTGCTAGTGTGAGCCGCGTGCCTAGAAGACAGAAGGTTTTTCAAGTCGATGAGCGCGCGCTGGCGGTGCTGTCGCACCCGCTGCGGGTCCGGTTGGTGAGCCTGCTGAGGGCCGACGGTCCCGCGACGGCGACACGCCTCGCCGAGCGCGTCGGGGAGTCCAGCGGTGTGACCTCGTACCACCTCCGCAAGCTCGCCGAGGTTGGGTTGGTGGAGGAGGACGAGGGTCGGGGCACCAAGCGGGAGCGGTGGTGGCGCTCGGCGTACGACGCGACGCATCTCTCACCGGCTGCCTTTCTGGGCAATCCGCAGGCTCACCGCGAGTCCGTCGGGATGCGCCGGGAGATGCATCGGTGGCAATGGCGGCTGCTCGAGCAGTGGCTGGCGGAGGAGAGTGAGTGGGACAAGGCGTGGGTCGACGCGGCTGGCGGTAGCGACAATCTCCTCGTCCTCGACCCGGAGTCGCTGCAAGCGTTGTCGGACGAGATCTGGGCGATAGTCCAGCGCTACCGGCAGCGGCCGGCTACCGGCCCAAACACCGCACGGGTGGTCTGGTTCCAGCACTTCGTGCCCGTACGCGGCGAGCTGCCGCTATGAGGCAACTCTCAGCCTCGTCAGCGTTGCGCCGGTACCTGGTCCTCACCGCGCTGCGGTGGCTGCCCACCGGCCTCATGATCCCGATCTTCGTCCTGCTCCCGCTGCACCGCGGCCTCGGTCTCAGCGAAATCGGCGTGGCGATGGCGATGCAGGGACTGGTAGTGGCGGCGCTCGAACTTCCCACCGGCGGGCTCGCCGACACCATCGGCCGCCGGCGCATGCTGCTCGGCGCTACCACCATCGCGATCGGCTCGCTCGTGCTGTTTCTGCTCGCGGACACGTTCGCCGAGCTCGCCATCGCCTTCGCGCTCACCGGCGTCTATCGGGCGCTGGACAGCGGCCCTCTCGACGCCTGGTACGTCGACACCGCCATGGCGGCCGAGCCGGGCCTGCGGGTGGAGCGGGGCATGAGCGCGCACGGGACCGTGCTCGGTGTCGCCATCGCCACCGGCGCGCTCGCGAGTGGGGCATTGGTCGCCTGGGATCCGCTTTCCACTGTGGATGCACTGGTGGTGCCCGGCCTACTCGCCGTGGCACTGGATGTGGTCGGCCTGGTCGCCATCGCGTGGCTCATGACCGAGCGGCCGGCAAGCCCCGGCTGGCGCGGCATCGCCCGATCCGCTCTGGCGACGCCGCGCACCATTGGCGACGGGCTGCGGCTGCTACGCCTCTCGCCGGTCTTGCTGGCCATCGTGTCGGTGGAGCTGTTCTGGGGGTTCGGCATGGCCACCTTCGAGAGCCTCTTCCCCGTACGCCTGGCCGAGTTGACGGGCGGCGCCGACCAGGCCGCCGCGATCACCGGCCCGGCCGCGTCGGTTGCCTGGCTCGCCAGCGCCGCGGGGGCCGCCGTCACGCCGTGGTTGGCACGCCGGCTGGGGGTCGCGCCGGTGGCTGCCCTCATGCGTGTCCTGCAGGGCCTCACCGTTGCGGCCATGGGCTTCTTCGCTGGCATCGCGGGCATTCTGGTGGCGTACCTGCTCTGCAACGCCGTACACGGCACCTCGAACGCCGTGCACATGACCCTGCTGCACCGGCAGGTCACGAGCGGGGTGCGGGCCACGGTCGTCTCTCTCAACTCGATGGTGAGCCAACCAGCCGGGGCTCTCGGCCTCGTCGTGCTCACCGCTCTCGCCGACGCGAGCAGTGTCAGCACTGCGATGTACGTCGGAGCGGTCGTACTCGCGCTCGCCGCTCCGCTCTACGTGCCCGCGTCGCGGCAGGCGCGCCGCCGCCCGGCCGCCACCCCTGCCGCGCATA
>Ga0079224_100005880_pt1 | contig 16167 bp, 12 predicted proteins | sample Stecom2015_FD_80414 | JGI IMG/M metagenome (GOLD analysis project Ga0079224, IMG submission 80414) | Agricultural soil microbial communities from Utah to study Nitrogen management - Steer compost 2015 | ecosystem: Environmental > Terrestrial > Soil > Agricultural land | place: USA: Utah...
CCCATCTACTCCCCTCCCCGCCGTTCCGGAACAAAGCGGATCGAATCGATGAGATAAATCGTTCCTGGAGGATGGTGGCGAAACTCGGAGTACAGCTCCATTTTCTTATGAAATTCCTTGATTCTCAACCGGACTTCGTGCCCCCAGCGCGTGTGGACGCGGACCACGTCGCGATAGACCGGATCCATTCCGGGCCGGATCTCGACAATCTCCTTCAGCCTTTTCCGGGGCAAGAGCCCCAATTCCCGGGCCAGGGCCGATCTTTCCTCCGCGTTCGCTCCCCAATCGGACAAGACCGGCACGGACGGGGACCCGTCTTCCCAGGGCCGTTTCGTCAAAATCCGTCCGTTGGCGAGAACGGGAACCAGCTTGTCCCCCTGCCTCCAGAGGGCGACCTGACGGCTTTCCCTGATGCGGATCCGAACCTTCCCCGGGAAGGACTTGTCCACCTGTGCATCATCGATCTCAGGCATGTCCTCGAGGATCTGTTCCGCCCGTCCGGCATCCCATCGAAAAAAAGAAGCCCCCTTATTCAGGCGGATTTTGTCCAGAATTTCCCGTTTGGTCACCAAATGGTTTCCTTCAATGAGGATCGTTTCCACTCTTCCCAGCGGGGAATGCAAAAAAAAGGCGACCATCAGCGAGGTGAAAAAAAGAAGGGTGAAAGGAACGGCCCATCGGGACGGGGGAGGATTCTGCCGGGAACGTTCCCGGTAAGGAGGCACCCGATCATCCATCGCGCATTCTTCCCCCTTTGCCGCCGCAGGGACAAGTGCTGCAGCTTTTCCCCAGCTTAATTCAAAAAAACGGAAATTGTCAAGCCGTGCCAAGACACAAAAAACAGCTGCACGTGACGTGCCGCTGTGTCAATCGGAATCGGAAGGGGAATTTCGGTAAATTCTTCCTCCCAGGGAGCGCAATATTTCCTCCAATCCCTCATATCCCCGGTCGATGTGTTGGACGCCGCCGACCCGGGTGATCCCCCTTGCGGCCAGACCTGCGACCACCAGGGCCGCCCCGGCCCGCAGATCGGTCGCTTCCACATCGGCGCCGGTCAGATGGGGAACCCCGCGAATCCAGACGGTATTGCCGTCCACCGTCAAATCGGCCCCCATCCGCACCAGTTCACCGACATGCTTCAGCCGGGCGTCGAAAATCCGTTCACATATGACGCTGGTCCCTTCGGCCAGACAGAGGAAGGCCATCATTTGCGGCTGCATGTCGGTGGGAAAACCGGGGTAGGGCTGAGTTTCGATCCGCCCCACCGCCCGGTGGCGACCCTCGGATCGGACGCGGATCGCATCCCCTTCGGAGCTGACGCTCACCCCCGCCCGTTTCAGCAGGTTTAGGGTGCAGCGAAGATGATCGGGAATCGTGTTGGTCAGCGTCACTTCTCCTCCCGCGGCCGCCGCAGCCACAGCCAGGGTTCCGGCAACGATGCGGTCCGGAATAATTTCGTGGGAGGCGGGACGAAGCTCCCGGACTCCGCGGATGACGATCGTGTCCGTCCCGGCCCCCCGGACATCCGCCCCCATCCGGTTGAGAAAAGCTTGGAGGTCCACGATTTCCGGCTCCCGGGCGGCATTGCGGATCACCGTCGTGCCCTCCGCCCTCACTGCCGCCAACATGACATTTTCCGTGGCACCCACACTGGGGGTTTTGAAGTGAATCGTCGCCCCGGTCAATTTGCGGGCGGAACAGCGGATCAGCCCGTCCTTTTCCTCGATGCGCGCCCCCAGGCTCCGCAATCCGTATAGATGGAGATCGATGGGTCGACTGCCGATGGCGCACCCGCCCGGACGAGTCACGCTCACTTCCCCCAGCCGGGACAGCAGCGGCCCCATCAAAAAAATGGAGGACCGCATTTGACGCATCAATACGTCGGGAATGTGACAGGTCCGCAGTGTGGATGCATCCACCTGGATCCGGTTTCCGGTCCGGGAAAAGCGAGCACCCAGCGCTCCCAAAATGCGGCCCATCACTTCGATGTCCTTCAACCGGGGAACATCGTGTATTTCATGAATGCCTCCGCTCAGAAGCGTGGCCGCCAGAATGGGCAGGGCCGCGTTTTTGGCGCCATGGATGCGGACCGTTCCGTACAGAGGTTTCTCGCCTTCGATGACAAATTGTTCCAATGTTCCACCCCCGTTTGCTATCCGCCGTCAGCCCCCTCCTCATCGGCCCAGGATCGCAGGGCAAGCGTCGATCCCCCCTGTTGGGGGTGGACACAACAACCCGTTCGGTGCAATTGGAAACATTTCAGCAATATGGTTTCATCGGCCGCGGATGATCTCTTCGGTCAAGTTTCGGAATTTGCGGGTATCCCCCGGGTTCTCCCTTCCCCGGCGTTTCAGGAGTGAGGAGCTTCGGCTTCGCCCACCACCTGCACTTCCGTCTTCAACCTCACGCCGAAGCGTTCCTCTACGGTGCGGACGATGTGGTCGATCAGCGCCAACACGTCCGTTGCCGTGGCTTGCCCGCGATTGATGATGAAATTGGCATGCTGGGTCGACACCTCGGCATCTCCCACGCGATAACCCTTCAGTCCCGATGCCTCGATCAGACGACCCGCATGATCGCCCGGTGGATTGCGGAAGACGCTGCCCGCACAGGGATATTGAAGGGGTTGGGTCTGCTTGCGCCGGTCCCGGTATCGGGCCATCTCAGCGGCGATTTTTTGCGGATCCCCGTGGGCCAGCTGAAAAGTCGCTTCGGTAACGATCCCCTTCACTTTTCCTTGCAACACGGACGTTCGATAGCGGAAGCCCAACCCTTCCTTGCTGAGAACGACCCGTTCCCCCGAATCCAGAAGCACTTCCGCCGACGTCAACACCCGGGAGGTTTCGGATCCGTGGGCGCCGGCGTTCATGCAAACGGCACCCCCCACCGTGCCGGGAATTCCTTCGGCGAACTCCAGCCCGGTCAAGCCCTGCCGCGCCGTCTGACGCGACAGCTTGATCAGCGAACATCCCCCTCCCGCGACAACGCGTGTGCCGTCAATCGAAAGACCGTCCAATCCCTCCCCGATCTTGAACACGGCGCCGCGGATTCCACCATCCCGGACCAACAAGTTGGAACCGCGTCCGATCACCCGCCACGGAAGTCCGTGTCTGCGGACGATTTGCATCGCCCGTTCCAGTTCGTCCTTGCTGCGGGGATAGATGAAGAGATCGGCAGGCCCTCCCACCCTCCACGTGGTGTGCTGTGACAAGGGTTCATCGGTGCGAACATCCTTCACCCCTGCATCGATCAATTCCCGGACGATCGGTTTCACCGGCGTGCCCCCCTTCGCGTTTCCCCTGCGGGATCCATTGAATCGAGCGCGGTTTACGATATCTTATGCCCCGCATCGCTTTTTGTGACGATAGCCCAATGGGATCGGTTCCCATTTTGCCTTCAGCGGCAAATCCTTTCGAGCTCATCCACCAACACCTCCGCCGCCTTTGGCCGGCCGAGGTTTCTCGCCTTGTCCCCCATGGAACGGAGTTTCAGGGAATCCTTCATGAGACCCGAGATCTCCTCCCACAGACGATCCCCCGTGCACTCCCGCTCCAGAATCACTCGGGCGGCCCCCTGCCCCTCCAACCAACGGGCGTTGGCCTCCTGGTGGTTGTTGGTGACATAGGGTGAAGGAATCAAGATGGAAGGAATGCCGAGGGCGGTCAATTCCGCCAGCGTGGACGCCCCCGCCCGGCCGACCGCCAGGGAAGTGGCCGCCAGAACATCCGGCATGTCATAGATGAACGGCACCACCCGGAGATTTTCCGGAGCTCGTCCATCCAGCCGGCGCCGGATTTCCTCATAATGAATCTCACCGGTCACATAAACAAAATAGACATCCGGAAGTTCCGCCATCCGCGGAACCATCTGCAACACCGCCTCATTGATCGGGCGGGCGCCCCGGCTTCCGCCGACAAAGAGGACGATCGGCTTGTCGGAACCGTCGAGCCCCAGGGACCTCCTTCCCTTTTCGGCGTCTCCGTGAATCACTTCGGTCGCCCGGGGATCTCCCGTGTGGACGAGGCGTTTCGCATATTCCAGGTAGATTTCGGAACTGGTAAAGCTCACGGCGGTGGTGTCGGCATACCGCGCCAAGAACCGCGTGGTCAATCCCGGAACGACGTTCTGTTCATGGATCAGGGTGGGAATGTCCAGGCGATGGGCGGCAAAAACCGCCGGACCGCTGACGTATCCTCCCGTCCCGACGACCACATCCGGGCGAAACTCCCTGAGCAGCTCCTTGGAGCGCTTGACCGCCACCACAAATTTGCTGACCGTGCGCAGATTTTCCAGGGAAAGGGACCGCCTGAACCCCTGGATCTTCACGGTATAAAAAGCAATGTCCCCCGACCGGGGAACGATCCGGGCCTCCAGACCGTTTTCCGTTCCGATGTAGGCGATCTTCACGTCGGGATAACGCCTGCGCACGGCATTGGCGATGGCCAATGCGGGATAGATGTGTCCACCCGTTCCTCCGCCGGAAAGCAAGATTCTCTTCATGCTGATCCCCCATATCCCCCAAATTCGTTGAATCGGAAAAAGCCTCGATGGTTTCCCTCTTTATCGACAGGGGAAGTGCGCACAATCCCCGCCCTCATGCATCTCCCTTTTCTAGCGAATCCTTCGGGAGAGGTTGAGCAGAATGCCGGCCCCTGTCAGCGTCAAAATGAGCGACGATCCCCCGTAGCTGAGAAAGGGGAGGGTGATTCCCGTGATGGGAAAGGCCCCGGTCACCACTCCGATATTGATGATGGCCTGGATGGCGATCATCGCCGACACCCCGACGGCCAACAACGCGCTGAAGCGGTCCGGCGCGGCGATGGCCACCCTGAGACCCCGCCAGACCAGCACGGCAAACAGGAGGATCACCGTGCCGGCGCCCAAAAAACCCAGCTCCTCGGCCAGAATGGAAAAAATGAAATCGGTATGAGGCTCGGGCAAATAAAGGTGCTTCTGCCGACTCATCCCCAACCCGAGGCCCAACAACCCTCCGGGGCCGACCGCATAAAGGGACTGAATCACCTGATAGCCCGCCCCCAGAGGATCCTGCCACGGATTGAGGAAGGCGACGATGCGCTGGATCCGGTACGGAGCGGCCAGCACGAGCCCGGCAAAGCCGGCCACCCCCGCCATGGCCAGGCCGAACAGGTGCTTCATGCGGGCGCCGGCGCAAAAAATCATTACAATGCCCGTTCCCACGAGCACCGCCCCGGTTCCCAGATCCGGCTGCAACATGATCAGTCCGAAAGCGGCCCCTATGACGGAAAGGGGCAAGAGCAGACCGCGGAAAAAGGAGTGGAGGCGAGAGGCATTTTCCGAGAGATAGCGGGCCAGGAAAGCGATCATGCCGAGCTTGGTGAATTCCGAAGGCTGAATGCTGAAGGCGCCGATTCCCAGCCAGCTGCGGGCGCCGTTGCGCAGAATCCCCACTCCCGGAATCAGCACCACCAGCAACAGGAGAAAACAGAGGAGAAGCCCCGGTTTGGCCCATCTGACAAACAGTTTCGGATCGGCTTGGGCGATGAGGAACATCAGAAAAACGCCCACGGCCGCAAACAGAAGCTGTCTCTTGGCGTAGTACAAGCTGTCCCCGTAATTGTGATGGGCATAGGCGGCGCTGGCGCTGTATACCATGATCACCCCGATGGTCACCAACAGCAGAATGGCGATGACGATCACGAAATCGGGAGACGTCCGGTCCTTGGGCATGGGCGTTTCACCTCTTAAAAGAGGGTTGGTCAAGCTTTCTTTACCAGCCTATGCACCGCCCCTTTAAAAATGTCGCCCCGTTCCTCGAAAGAGGTATAAAGATCCCAACTGGCGCATGCGGGGGACAACAGAACGACGTCTCCTTCTTCGGCCATGCGTCGCGCCAGCTCGACCGCCTCAAGCACATCCTTCGCCGCCCGGCGCCGGGGAACGCCCGCCTCCTCCGCCCGCTTCAGCAGGAGGGGGCCCGCTTCCCCGTAGGCGACCACTCCTTTGACGCGCCGGGCCAGATGGGGAACCAATGCGGCAAAGTCGTCTCCCCGGTCCAAACCGCCGGCAATCCACACGATCGGCTCCGGGAAGGACTCCAGGGCCCGAATCGCCGCCTGCGCGTTGGTCGCCTTGGAATCGTTGACATAGCGGACTCCATCGACGGTCGCCACATACTCCAAGCGGTGGGGAACCCCGCGAAAGGTCCGGAGCCCTTCGATCAGCCCCTCCTCCGGACAGCCGCAGGCGGAAGCGATCGCCGCGGCGGCCAGGGCGTTTTCCAGATTGTGCACCCCCGGCAGGGAGAGCTCCTCCACGGAAATGAGATTTCGTTCCTCCCCCTCGAGGGTGCGCAGCACCATCCGTCCCTCCCGCACGAAAGCACCGCACGGCACCTCCGACTGCCGGCTGAACCACCGCACACGGGCCTCCAGCCGGGAAGCCATTTCCCGAACGGTGGGGCAGTCGCGGTTGAGGACGGCCACATCCGCGGCGGTCTGGTTTTGAAAGAGCCGCCTTTTGGAGGCGATGTAATCCTCCATCGTCTCGTGGTAATCCAGGTGGGCGGGGACGATGTTGAGGAGGGCGGCCACCCGCGGATGAAAGGTTTCGGTTCCCTTCAGCTGGAAACTGCTCAGCTCCACCACCAGCCACTCTTCCGGCTTCGCCTCACCCACCAGCTCGGACAGGGCGCGCCCGATGTTGCCCGCCACCCGGGCCTCCAAACCGCCGGTGCGCAACATGTGACCGACCAGCGAGGTGGTGGTCGTCTTTCCGTTGGAACCGGTGATGCCCGCAATGGGAGACGGGATCATTTGCGCGGCGATCTCCACTTCGGTCACGACGGGGATTCCCCGCCGGATCGCCTCCCTGACGGGAGGAACCCGGTAGGGAATCCCCGGATTTTTGACGAGAAGATCCACCTTCCCGTCCAAAAGAGTTGGCGGATGGCCCCCGAGAACCACCCGGATGCCCATCCGCTCCAACGCCTCCGCCTCGGGACATTCCGACCGGGGTTTCCGGTCGTTGACCAAGACCTTCGCCCCGAGGGAATGAAGCAGTTTGGCCGCCGCAATCCCGCTTTTTCCCATCCCGAGGACGACGACGGAACGGCCGTCCCACCGGACCGGGGAAGGATTCATCGGAGGAACACCTCCAGATAGATGCCCAGTCCGGCGAAGAGGAAACCGACGAACCAGAAGGTGGTGACGACGCGCCACTCGGACCAGCCGCCCAGTTCAAAATGGTGGTGCAGCGGGCTCATGCGGAACACCCGCTTGCCCCGGAGCTTGAAGGAAGTCACCTGAATCATGACGGACAGCGCTTCGAGAACGAACACGCCTCCGATCACGAGCAGCAAAAGTTCCGTCTTGGTGATCACCGCCAAGGCCGCCAGACCGCCTCCCAGAGCCAGGGAGCCGGTGTCTCCCATGAACACCTTGGCCGGATGGGCGTTGAAGACGAGAAATCCGAGGAGCGCCCCCACTACCGCCGCGGAGAAAATGGCGACCGTATAATTGCTTTGAACCAGGCCGATGATGGCATAGGCCCCGTAGGCGATCGCCGCCGTTCCCGCCAGAAGACCGTCCAATCCGTCGGTCAGATTGACGGCGTTGGAGGATCCGATCAGCATCAGCATCAACAGCGGCAGGTACAGCCAATTGAGCCAGAATTCCAGATCCGTTCCGGGAATTTTAATGGTGGAAATGGCGTTCCAATCCCCTTCGATCACCCGGACTTTCAGCAGAACCCAAAAGAGGACCAGCCCGATGAACAATTGCCCCAGCAGCTTTTGCTTCGCGGTCAGGCCCAGATTCCGCTTCATGACCACTTTGATGTAGTCGTCAAGAAAACCGATGATCCCGTAACCCAACGTGGCGAAGAGAAGGAAGAACAAGTCGGCGTTCACCATTTCAAGTTCAATCAAATTGGTGAAGGGAAGCGCCGTCAGGACGATGGACGTGAGAATGATCGTACCGCCCATCGTGGGAGTTCCCGCCTTTTTCTGGTGCGCCTTCGGTCCTTCTTCTCGGATGCTCTGTCCGAATTTAAGCCGCTTCAGAATGGGTATGAACATCGGGCCCAAAAAGACGCCGATGAAAAATGCCACCAATATCGTGATGAGAATGATCCGGATATCCATCATGTTCCCGACGACTCCCTTTTTATTAAATCCTGCACAACCCGCTCCAGGCGGACCATCCGGGAGGCCTTCACCAAAAGCAAAACGCCTTCGTTTCCTTGGTCCCTCAACGTTTTGGCCGCATCCTCCAGCGAAGCGAAATGCTCCGCCCGAATCTCCTTGCCGGCCTCCTTCGCCCCTTCGGCGATCCATTTTCCCCGGTCGCCGAAAGTATACACCCGTCGGACCCCTTTTTCAACGGCATACCGGCCGATTTCCCGGTGATAACGCTCCTCATCCGCCCCCAATTCCGTCATGTCGCCGAGAAGCACCCACTTCTCCTTTTCCGGCTCCAGGTCCGCAAGCCAGTCGATGGCGGCGCGGACCGCAGTGGGATTGGCGTTGTAGGCATCGTTGATGACGCGCATCCCGTTTTCCGCAACGACCGTCTCCAGCCGCATTCCCGCGGGGCGGACGCGCCGGAGGCCCTCGGCAATCGCCTCCTCCGGAAGGCCCAGGACGCGGCCGACGGCCGCCGCCATCAACGCATTGAGGACATTGTGCCGGCCGGGAAGGAAAAGTTCAAAGCGGGTCCCGTACGCCGCCGAGCGGAAGGAGATCCCTTTTTCGGAAAGGGTGACATCTTCGGGGAAGTCATCGTTTTCCCTTCCCCAGCCGATGCGGATGACTTTCCGGGACTCCCCGCGGACCCGCCCGGTGAGAAGGGGCTCATCCCCGTGGATGATCAGGGTTCCCTCCTCCGACAGCCCCTCCCGGATTTCCAGCTTGGCCTCAGCGATTCCCTCCCGGCTGCCCAAAAACTCCAGGTGGGCATCGCCCACGTTGGTGATCACCCCGATGTCCGGGGCGGCCAGCCGGGAAAGAAGGGCGATTTCGCCCCGGTGATTCATTCCCATCTCCACCACGGCCGCTTCCGCATCCGGGGGAGCGGAGAGAAGGGTCAGGGGCAAACCGATGTGGTTGTTCAAATTCCCTTCGGTCTTATGTACCCGATACCGGGAAGACAAGACGCCGGCGATCAGTTCCTTGGTCGTCGTTTTTCCGTTGCTTCCGGTGACCCCGACCACCGGAATCTCCCACTGCCGGCGAACCGCCGCAGCCAGCTCCTGCAGGGCCTTCAGGGTGTCGTCCACCAGGATGAGGGGAATGGGCGGGGTTTCGGGAAGGGGATGATCCCGCTGCCAGAGGGCGGCCGCCGCCCCCTGCTTTACCGCCTCTGTCAAAAAATCGTGTCCATCGAAGCGGGTGCCGACAAGGGGAACAAACAATCGGTTGGGCATCGGCTTCCGCGTGTCGGTGGAAACGCCGTCCACCAGCAGATGACGGTCGGCGACGGAACCGATCCAGTCTCCTCCCACCCGCTTTCGAATCCAGTGACAAGTTTCTTGCATCATGCGGCCTCCCAAGCAAATCTTGCGCCCACTCATCCAACCCGGCCCCGGGCGCGGAGGGCCTCGCGGGCTACCTCGCGGTCATCGAAATCGTAACGGACACCCTTGATTTCCTGATACGTCTCGTGCCCCTTTCCGGCAATCAACACCACGTCGCCGGGGGCAGCCCGATCCACGGCGTAGCGGATGGCTTCCCGCCGATCCACCAGGGTGACGGTCCGCTCCCGCATCTCTCCGTCAAGCCCTTCCAACATGTCGGCGATAATCGCCTCGGGATCTTCGGAGCGGGGATTGTCCGAAGTGAGGATGACCACATCGCTGTACTCCGCGGCGATTCGGGCCATCCGGGGACGCTTGCCCCGGTCCCGGTCCCCGCCGCATCCCACGACGCAGTATACGGATCCGCGGGCGAAGCCGCGAATCGTCTCGAGCACATTTTGCAAACTGTCCGGCGTGTGGGCATAATCGACCAATACGGTGAAAGGTTGCCCTTCGTCCACCTTTTCAAAGCGCCCGGCCACCCCGGTGACCGCCTCCAAACTGCCCCGGATCGCCTCCAGGGGCACCCCTTCCGCCAGGGCGACGGCCGCCGCGGCCAGCGCATTGTATACGCTGAACTTTCCGACCAGCTGCAGGCGGACATCGATCGACCCGCGAAAAGTGCGCAGGGTGAAGGAAGTCCCCTCGCTGCGGATCTGAATGTTTTCCGCCCGGACATCCGCGGGGCTTTCGATCCCGTAGGTGATCACCTGCTGAGGGGTGATCCGGGCAAAATAGGCGGATGCGTCATCATCCGCGTTCAGCACCGCATACCGGTTTTCCCCCGGCTCATCGGAAAAGCGGTTCCCCAACTGGCTGAACAGCAAGCCCTTGGCCTCCCGGTACTTCTCCATCGTGCCGTGATAGTCGAGATGATCCCGGGTCAGATTGGTAAAAACGGCGGCATGAAACTCACAGCCCCGGGTGCGGCCGAGATCCAGGGCATGGGAGGAGGCTTCAATCACCGCATAGCGGCATCCTTCATCGCACATCCAGCGAAAACTTCGCTGCAGGTCCACCGCCTCCGGCGTCGTGTTCCGCACGGGATAGGAGCGGTCGCCGATGCGCATGTGGATCGTGCCGATCAGCCCGGCGGGCGTTCCCCGGTCATTCAGGATGGTTTGTATCAGGTGAGAAGTGGTCGTTTTGCCGTTGGTCCCGGTCACGCCGATCAGCTTCAGCTCCCGCGTCGGATGGCGGTAAAAGGTGGCGGCCAGAACGGCCATTGCCCGCCGGGTGTCGGGAACCCGCACCACCGGGACGGGCGCCTCCACCGCCTCCTCCGCCACCACGGCGGCGGCACCCCGCCGGACCGCTTCGGGCACATACCGGTGACCGTCCACCGTAAACCCGCGCAATGCGATGAACAGATCCCCGGGCCGGACGCGGCGGGAATCCGTCTCCACCCCCCGGATTTCGACACCGGGGTTTCCCGTTACCTCTTTCAGCAGGAGCGGTCGGATCAGTTCCTCCAGTCTCATCGCTGTCCTCCTCAGCCGCTGCCTTTCCCAAAGGCCGAAAAAAACGGGGAAAGACACGATAAATGCCAGGTTTCTTCCTGGCAGGGATGGCTTTTTCACACTCCCTATTTTAATCTCCTTTCGTGGTTTTGTCACCCAAATAGATGCGAATCGGCGTCCCCTTTTTCACCCGCTGACCGGGCTTGGGAAGCTGGTTGATCACGACATCCCCCTTCCCGACCACCTCGAGGGGTTCGGAAAACAGGCTGGTGCGGATCTTGTCCACGTCTTCCCCGATCAGGTCCGGCACGGTCACATAAGGCTCCTCTGTCGGCACCCGTTCGGGCGGAATTTGGCCCTTGCGCTTTTTCACCCCCAGATAACGCAAGGAATCGTCCAGTATGTTCCGCACGATCGGCGCGGCCACCACGCCGCCGAACTGGACGCCCTTCGGATTGTCCACGGCCACGTAAACCACGATCCGCGGATCATCCGCCGGGGCAAACCCGATGAAGGAGACAATGTGGTTGTTGGGCAGGTATCGTCCGTTCGGTCCGACCTTTTGCGCCGTACCGGTCTTCCCCCCCACCCGGTATCCGTCGATGAACGCCTTGCGTCCGGTCCCCCTGGCCACCACGCTCTCCAGGGCGCGGCGCACCTGCCGGGAGGTCTCCTCCGAAATCACCCGCCTTTTCATCCGGGGGGGAATCTCCTTCACGACCTTCCCGGTCTTCGGATCGATCCACGCTTTCGCCAAATGCGGTTCCATCAGTTTTCCCCCGTTGATCGCCGCGGAAACAGCGGTCACCTGCTGGATGGGAGTCACCGACACCCCCTGGCCGAAGGCGGTGGTGGCCAGCTCCACGGGACCGATCCGATCCGGCGCAAACAGGATTCCCCGCGCCTCTCCGCTCAAATCGATCCCCGTCTTTCTCCCGAAACCGAACAGGCGGATGTATTTAAACAGGGTGTCCTTCCCCAGGCGCTGGCCCAGGTTGACAAAACCGGGGTTGCAGGAATTTTCGACCACTTCCAGATAAGTCTGGCTCCCGTGTCCCCCGCTCCTCCAACAGCGCAAGCGCGCTCCGCCCACCTCCGCATATCCCGGATCGAAAAAATGCTCCTTCAGATTCACCTTGTTTTCCTCCAAAGCGGCCGCCAGGGTGATGATCTTGAAGGTGGAGCCGGGTTCGTAGGTTTTCCAGATGGGCAGGTTCCGGTTATAGATCCGTGGATCGGTTTCCTGATAGCGGTCGGGCCGGAAGGTGGGACGGCTGCCCATCCCGAGAATTTCTCCCGTCCGGGGATCCATGGCGATGGCCAGGACATTCTCCGGTTGATACTGGGCCATGGCCTGATCCAATTCCCGCTCCAACACCGCTTGGATCGTCCGGTCGACGGTCAGCATCAAGTCCATTCCGTCCCGGGGCGGCGTATACCTGTCCTCTCCTCCGGGAAGCTTCTCCCCTTTGGCGTTGGCGGAAAAGGAGACATATCCCGGGGTCCCCGCCAGCTGTTCATCGTACACCAGCTCGATGCCGGACAATCCCTGGTTGTCGATTCCGGTGAAGCCCAAAAGATGGGCGGCCAAGGAGCCGTGGGGATAATGGCGCTTGCTGTCCTCCACCACGACAATTCCCGGCAGGCGAAGCCCCTGGATTTTCTGCGCCAGCTCCTCCGGTATTTTCCTCCCTTCCGGGGAAAGGCGGACAATCATCTCGCGCTTCGTGATCTTGCGATAGATCTCCTCCTCGGAAGCCCGGAGCAAGCGGGCCAACGTGCGGGCCGTCTCCGCGGGATTTTTGATCTGAGCGGGAATGGCCATGACCGAGGGCGCGCTCACGTTATCGACGAGCACATCGCCGTTCCGGTCCACTATCCTTCCCCTTTGGGCTTCGAAGGGGATGTTCCGCGTCCACAAATCCTGGGCGCGCCCCGCGAGCCAGTCCCCCCGGATCAGCTGCACATAGGCCAATCTTCCGAAGAGAGCGAGAAATACCAGAGTGATCACCACAAGTGCGACAAACAGGCGCTTGCGCACCAAGGAGTGGGGTACGCGCAACCGTTTCTCCCCCTTTTCTTTGCGGATCCCCTATTGCACCATATTCTCTTGACCGGGAAGTTAGAACAAGCTCTCCCCTTTCCTCCGGAAGGTGCAAAACCTTTGTTTCGCCCCTTGGGGCGCCCATCCCCTTTTTCGGCCACGAGAAAAGGGATTTCCCCCCGGCGGGAGAAATCCCTTCGACACCGGATCAATCCAGGTTTACCCTATCCTCCAGAGAGGAAAGCTGGGGTTTGATTTTCAGGGCCTTCAGGGTGCCCTTCAGAATCTCCCGGGCGACCGGGGCGGCGACGGTTCCGCCCGAAACCGAGCCGCTCTCCACCGACGGTTCGTCCAGGGCGACATAAACCACCACCTTGGGCGACTGCGCGGGTGCAAAACCCACGAAGGACACAAAATGGCGGTCGGAGGCGTATCCGCCGCTGCCCTTCGGCTTTTGCGCCGTCCCCGTTTTCCCGGCCACCGCGTAATCCTCAAGGGCCGCCTCGCTGCCGGTCCCATGCTCCACCACACCAGTCAAAATTTGTCGAACCTGGGCCGCGGTCTCCGGGGAAATCACCCGTTCGTTCACAATCTCCGGCTTGTTCTCCGTCAGTTTTCCCGTCTCCGGGTCCCGGACCGCTTTGACCACGCGGGGCTTATACAGGGTTCCGCCGTTGGCGACGGCGGAGACGGCCATCACCTGCTGGAGCGGAGTCACGGCAATGCCTTGGCCGAAGGCGGTGGTGGCCAATTCGGACTCATAAAGCCGGCGGCCGAAAAAATACCCCTTTGCCTCGGCGGGCAGATCGATCCCCGTTTTCCGGCCGGTGGAATCGGTGATCCGCCCGAAGCCGAAGCGTTCGATATACCGGATCATCCGATCCTGCCCCAGCCTCTGTCCCAATAGCACAAAGGCGACGTTGCTGGAGCGATACACCCCTTCCCGGTAGGTGATCTCCCCCCAACCCCGGCCGCCATTCCAGTCGCGAATCAGGCGTCCTCCCACCCGGATCGACCCCGACTCAAAAGTCTGCTCCGGATGGAACATCCCCTCTTCGATCGCCGCGGCCAGGGTGACGATCTTGAAGGTGGATCCGGGCTCGTACACGTTGCTGATGGCGATGTTGACGTCGTTAACGCCCGTTTCCAGGGTGGTGGCGTACTGTTCTGGATCAAAGGTGGGGCGATTGGCCATCGCCAATACATCGCCGTTCCGTGGATCGACGACAATCGCCGTCGCCCCCTTGGCACGGTAGCGTTCCATCGCCTGTTCCAGAACCCGCTCCACATGAAACTGGATTTCCCGATCCAGGGTGAGAATCAGGTCCTTGCCGTGCCGGGGAGGACGGAATTCCTCCGGCCCGTCGGAAAAACGGATGCCCCTGGTATCCTTTTTAAAGCGAATCTCCCCCGGTTCCCCCTTCAGCTGATCGTTATAACGCTGCTCCACCCCTCCGACCCCGCTGTTGTCCAGATTGACGAAACCGAGGACGTGGGCGGCGAGGCTCCCCTCCACATATTGCCTTCCCACCGTGGGGATGGCGTAGATGCCCTCCAGCTTCAAATCCATGACCCGCTTTTGTACATCCCGGGAAACCTTGTAGGTGCCCCCGCCCATCAGTTTCACGTGTTTGAGCCCCTTGTTGCTCAGCTTCCGGTACAGGTCATCCCGGGGAATGTTCAGTATGGGGGACAATTTTTCGGCCGCTTCCTTCGGGTCCTCCACCTGGGTCGGGTCGGCGGCGATGATGTACTTCACGATGTCCCGCACCAAAGGCTCGCCGTTCCGGTCGGTGATCGACCCCCGGCTCGGTTCGATCAGCTCCTGTTTCTCCCAGATCTTTTCGGCCCGCTTGCGAAGATCGGAAGCATCCACCGTCTGGATCCACAGCAAGCGAAGGGTGATCGAAAAAACCAGTCCCAGGATCAAAAAACAGACCAGCAGAATGCGAAACTGGATGGTTTTCCGGTTTCCCTCCATCTCGACGACTCCCTTCACCCCTGCTTATCCCGGTCCGCCTGTTCGCTCAGGTTTTTCCGGTCGCCGGAGGAGGGAAAAGGCTTCACATTTTCCGCCGGCACCATGCCTTTCATCTCCGCAAACCGGCGAATCCGTTCCCCGCTGCTCAGCATGTTCTTCTCCGCTTCCAGCTGCCGGTTGATCTCCTGGATCCGCTTGGTCTCTTCTTCCACTTTTTGAATTTCCACGTTCAGTTCCGTCACTTCCGCATATTGTGAAATCACCAGGGCGGCCAACGCGACGCATACTACCACGCTGAACAAATACAACAATTTCTCTCCGGCGGGCAATCCCCTCGCCTGCAGAAGCCGCCTTCTCTTTTTTTCGACAGCGGTCTCTTCAAAGGCGACCGCTCTGGCGGCGCTTCCCCGGTTCTCCATCATCTTTGACCCTCCTATATCTTTTCAGCGATGCGCAATTTCGCCGATCGGGCCCGCGGATTCTGTTCCACCTCCCGCGGCGAGGGGAGAATCGGTTTTTTTGTCACCGATCGGAGAAATGGACGCTGATTGCAAACGCAAACGGGAAAGTCCGAAGGACAGACACACCCCCGTTCTCCCGCTTGAAAAGCACGCTTGCAGATGCGGTCCTCCAGCGAATGGAAGGAAATCACGCAAATCCTTCCGCCCTTGCGAAGCCGCTTGATCGCCTGGTCCAGGGCCGAGGAAAAGGCGCCCAGCTCATCGTTGACGGCGATGCGGATCGCCTGAAACGAGCGGCGGGCGGGATGGGGTCCGCGACGGCGGGCAGCAGCGGGGATGGATTCCTTGATGATTTCCGCCAGCTCCCGGGTGGTCCGGATGGGAACGCGCCTTCGCCGCTCGACAATGCGCCCGGCGATCCGACGGGCGAAACGCTCCTCGCCGTATTGCGACAAAATTCGGGCAATCTCCTCCTCCGGCCATGTGTTGACGAGATCATAGGCCGTAAACTCGCGGTCGGGGTCCATCCGCATGTCCAAAGGAGCATCCCGGTGATAGCTGAATCCCCGTTCCTCCCGATCCAGCTGGGGGGAAGAGACTCCCAAGTCAAAAAGAAATCCGTCCGCTTCATCAATCTGAAGTTCGTCCAGGATTTCTTCGAGGCGGCGG
>Ga0079224_100005883_pt1 | contig 16164 bp, 14 predicted proteins | sample Stecom2015_FD_80414 | JGI IMG/M metagenome (GOLD analysis project Ga0079224, IMG submission 80414) | Agricultural soil microbial communities from Utah to study Nitrogen management - Steer compost 2015 | ecosystem: Environmental > Terrestrial > Soil > Agricultural land | place: USA: Utah...
CATGCTCGCCGAACGCGAGCCACGGCGCATCCTAGCGCCACGACGGCGAGCGAACCAGGCGGCGAGCGCCCAGTCCGCCTACACGGGAAGCCGGCTGGCGGTCTCCTCGATCGCCAGCCGGCTCCGTGAAACCTTCAGGTCCGGACCGGGATCCCTACCAACCGATCGCGTAGGAGATGCGGCGCGAGTCCGCGCCACCGATCAACATGCCGTTGGCCTCGTCGACGACGATCGTGCACAGCGACCCGGCACGCGGCGTCCAATCCGGCCACTGCTCGATCTTGTGGCCGCGGCGAGCCAGCTCGGCGATCACGTCGGACGGAATGCGCCCCTCGGCGTTCATGACGCCCGGCGCGTAGGGATGCGGGTGGTCGGAGCGCGGGTAACTGTAGCTGGCCACGCGCGGCGCCTCGATCGCCTCCTGTGGGTCCATCCCGAAGTCGATCAGGTTGACGGCGAGCTGGACCATCGCCTGGGGCTGCACATCGCTGCCCGGCGTGCCGTAGGGCGCGAACACCTTGCCGTCCTTCATGATCAGGCCCGGACTGGGCGTCAGCCGCGGGCGCTTGCCCGGTTCGAGCGAGGCCGGGTGATCGGGATCGAGCCAGGACTGCTTGCCGCGCCCCGACACGATGAAGCCCAACCCCGGGATGACTGGCGAGCCGCTGGCGCCGTCGCTCGGCGTGGCCGAGAACGCGTTGCCCTCCTCGTCGACGACGCACAGGTAGCTGGTGTCTGGCTCGACGCGGCCGGCAAACTCGCGCGGCGCGACATACGGCCGCGGCGACGTCGTGCGGCTGTCGGACTGGTATTTCCACGGGTTGCCCGGCTCGGGCATACCCGGGAAGGCCTGCTCCATGCTGATGCGATCGCGCCACTCGGCCGCGTAGTCGGAGTGCAGGATGCCATCGATCGGGACGTCGACGAAGCGGGGATCGCCGTAGTACGCATGACGGTCGGCAAAGGCCGCATTGAGCGCCTGGATGATCAGGTGCAGCGTGTCGGCCGAGTTGTGACCCATCGACGCCAGGTCGTAGCCCTCCAGGATCTTGAGGGCGTGCGGCGCGACCGCTCCTTGACACCAGGTGCGGCAGGCATACACGTCGTAGCCACGGTAATTCACGCTGACCGGCTCCTCGACCTCGACGCTGAAGTTCTTGAGGTCGTCGAGCGTCAGGAAGCCACCCTGCTCCTGGTGGAAGGCCGCGATCCGCTCGGCGATGTCGCCCTTGTAGAAGCGGTCACGCGCCGCCTGGATGCCCGCCTCGCGCCCCAGGTGCTTGGCGCCTTCCTCGGCCTCGATGAGCATGCGCAGCATCCGGCCGAGATCCTTCTGGACGAAGCGCTCGCCGATGTCCGGCACCCGCCCGTTCGGCAGGAAGATCTCCCGGCTCGAAGGCCACTGGGCGAGCGTCTCCGCGTCGGCTTCGATGTTAGAGCGGAAGAAGAAGAATGTGGCGAAGCCCTCTTCGGCCAGCTGAATGGCTGGCGCCGCGACATCGGCGAAGGACATCGTCCCGAAGCGCTTGAGCGCGGTCAGCCAGGCATCGATGGCGGCCGGCATCACACAGCGATGGACGCCGTAGGGAATGTCGCCGCCACACTCGTTCAGGAAATACTCACGGTTCGCGGCCTGCGGCCAGGTACCGAGGCCGCTGATGCTGAAGACGGCGCCCTCATTGGCGCTGTAGAGGATGATCGGCGCGACGCCGCCCATGTTCGTCATATCCGGCTGGAGGACGTTGATGCACAGGCCGCCAGCGACGCCCGCGTCGATCGCGTTGCCGCCCATCTCGAGGATGCGGGTCGACGCCATCGTCGCCAGGTAATGCCCGGTCGACGCGACATAGTGGCTGCCGGTGATCGCCGGTCGATAGGTCTTGGGAGGGGGGAAACCCGCCATGGTCTACTCCTTCTATCCAACTGCTAGCACGTGAATCCGGCGGTGTCTCGCGGTATCTTTGGTGACCATCCTCTCCAGGTGTTCAGCTCGCCGCGCATCGCGGCGCCCTTATCCTTCGTGGCTGAGCTGTGGGTCGAGGATGTCCCGCAGGGCGTCGCCCAGCAGGTTGACGCCGATGACGGTCGCCATCAGCACGATCCCCGGGAACGTCGTGATCCACCATGCAACCGAGAGATACTGTCGCCCCTCGGAGAGCATCAGCCCCCAGCTCGAGGTGGGCGGCTGAATGCCCAGACCGAGGAAGGAGAGCGACGCTTCGGAGATCACCACGCGCGCGATCGTCAGCGTCGCGACCACCGTGATCACGCCGACCAGGTTCGGGAAGATGTAGCGTACGATCAGGCGCCCATTGGTGGCCCCGATAGCCTCGCCGGCCGTGACGAACTCGCGATGACGAATCACCAGGACGTCGGCGCGAATGACTCGCGAGAAGAACACCCAACTCGACACCGCCAGCACGATGATCAGGTTCCTGAAGCTCGGGCCGAGCATCACCATCACGGCCAGCGCCAGCAAGATGGACGGGAACGCCATCTGCACGTCGACGATGCGCATGATGACCGCGTCGGTGTAGCCACCGAAGTAGCCCGCCAGCACGCCGAGCACGATCCCCAGTATCGATGCGGCGATAGTGGCGAACAGGGCCACGAGCAACGAAACTCGGCCGCCGTAGAGAATGCGCGAGAGCATGTCGCGGCCGAGCTGGTCGGTGCCGAGCGGGTGGTCCCAACTGCCGCCTGACTGCCAGGCGGGCGGCGCGAGTTTGTCACGTACGTTCTGCTTCGCGGGGTCGTGCGGCGAGATCAGCGGCGCAGCGATCGCCGAGAGCACGATCACGATCAGCAGCCCGGCTCCCAGCCGCGCCTTTCCGTTACGGAGCAGGCGCGACCAGTTGCTGGGGCGTTTGCGCATCCCGAGACCGTGGACGACCACGCCAGCGTCGGCGGCACCATGTGCCGGCGTGGCGTGCTCCGGTGTTGCGGTTGTCAGGTCACGGTCTGTGGCTTCCAACGCTCTAGCCCTTCTTAGTCCACCCGGACACGGGGGTCGATCAGCCCGTACGAGAGATCGACGAGCAGATTGACGACCAGGATCGTCAAGGCAAAGAAGAACGTGGCCGCCATCACGAGTGGAATGTCGCGGTTGTTGATCGCCTGGACCGCCAGCCGCCCGACGCCGGGCCAGGCGAAGACCGTCTCGGTGATGACCGCGCCGCCCATCAGGCTGGCGAACTGAATGCCGGTCGCCGTGACCAGCGGGATCAGCGCGTTGCGCAGGGCGTGGCTGTTGATCACCACGAACTCGCGCAGCCCTTTGGCGCGAGCAGTGCGCACGAAATCCGCATTGAGCACGTCGAGCATCGCCGAGCGCAGCAGGCGCGTCTGGTAGGCCGCCGAGTGCAGCCCCAGGACGATGGCCGGCATCAGCAGATGCTTGAGCGAGCCGCGCCCCGAAGCCGGCAGCCAGCCGAACTTGATCGAGAAGATCATGATACCGAGGATGCCCGCCCAAAAGACGGGCATAGCCTGGTTGCCGAACACGAAGATGGCGCTCAAGCGGTCGATCATCGAGTCGCGCTTGACCGCCGACCAGATGCCCAGCGGTACGCTGAATAAGAGCGTCACGACGAGTGCCGCGATGGTCAGTTCGAAGGTCGCCGGCACGCGCTCGACTACCAGTGAGAACGCCTCCTGGTTATAGAGATGCGAGGTCCCGAAATCGGCGCGCGCGATCGACGATAGGTAGCGCACGTACTGCACCACGATCGGATCGTCGTAGCCGCGCCGCTCGCGCAGCTCCTGAATCTCGTCCGGCGTGGCGTCGGGCCCCAGCATCGCCGCAGCGGGATCGCCGGTGAGCTGGATCAGGAAGAACGTGACCAGGCTCACCCCAAACAGCACGAAGATGCCGTGGAAGAGGCGCTGGATGATGTACCGCTGCATGGTGGGCGCCTCCTAGTCTTCGAGGCTTGCCGGGTAGAGGTAGATCATCTCATCGGGGCGCGCGTTCCAGCCCTTCAGCTTCGACGTTGCGCCGTACAGGTCGTGCTGGGTGTACAGGAACAGCCAGGGCGCCTCGGGAATCATGATCTCGAGCAACTGGTGATAGAGCGCCAGGCGCTCGTCCTGATCTTCGGTCTGCCGCGCCTTGTCGATCAGCTCATCGACCTCGGCGTTCTGCCAGTAGATCCCGCGGCCGCCGGAGTGAACATTGAGCGAGAGGTTGTAGTCCGCATCGGCCGTGTTATTGGCATTGCTGAAGAACCCGATGTCGAGATCCATGCCCGGCTCGCCGGTCCCGAAATAGGTGTCGAAGTACGCCTGGTACTCCGAGAAGTTCAGATTGACAGCGAAGCCGACTTCTTCCAGCTGGGCTGCGATGTTCTGGACGACCTCTTCATCCTTGAGGATGCGGCCGACGGCGCTGAAGATGTTGACCTCGGGGCGGTTGTTCTCGTCGTAGCCAGCTTCGGCAAGCAACTCGCGGGCGCGATCCGGGTCGTAGGCGTAGTAGTTCTCGAGGTCCGGGTTATAGCCGAAGACCTCGGGGCCGAAGGGCTGGCTGGTCGGCGTGGCGTAGCCGTCGAGAATCCCCTCGACGATCAGATCCTTGTCGACCGCGTAGTTCGCGGCCTGGCGCACGCGCACGTCATCAAAGGGCGCCTTCAACGTATTCAGGACACAGAAGATTGTTCTCAGGCTGTTCACCTGGTAGAGCTGCGTGTCCGGGTTGGATTCGATCTCGGGCACCAGCTGGGTCGGCACGTTCGTGACCAGCCCCGCGCCGCCGGTCTGCACCTCGGCAATGCGCGTGGAATCCTCGGGAATGCCACGGAACACCAGCGTCTCGATCTTCGGCGGTCCCTGCCAGTAATCCTCGTAGGCTTCCATGATCACCCGGTCGCCGCGCCGCCACTCCACGAACCGGTACGGACCGGTGCCCATTGGGTTGGCGTCGAACCCCTCGTCGCCGAGCTCCTCGACGACCGCCTTGGGGACGATCGGGACCAGCGTCAGGCGCAGCGGGAAGGTCACGTCCGGCTCCGAGAGCTTGATCTGGACGGTGCGCTCATCCAGCGCCTCGACCGACGTGACGGTGCGCGCGTAGCGCAGCAACTCGGATTCGGTGTTGGGGTCGCTGATGCGCTGGATGGTGAACACCACATCATCGACGGTGAGTGGGTCACCGTTATGGAACGTCACGCCTTCGCGAATCGTGAAGTTGAAGGTCGTGGCGTCGACCTGCTCCATCGACTCCGCTAGATGCGGGTAGGGCTTCATATCGTCGCCACGGAAGAGCAGCGGCTCCATCATGTGCACGACAACGTTGAAGGTGAGCATGCCGGTCGACATCGAGCCATCCAGGCTGGTGATCTCCGGCCCCTGGGCCACGACCAGCTCGCCGGACGGCGCGCTCGCGCCGCCATCGTCGTCGCTTTCGTCACCCTCGTCTTCCTCCGGCGCCGCTTCCGTGGGTTCGTCCTCCTCGGCTTCGTCCTCGTCAGCGCCGCCATCGCTTTCGGTGGCTTCGGCGGCTTCAGTGGCCGTTGGCTCGTCGTCCCCGCCGCCGTCGCTCGATCCGCCGTCATCGTCGTCATCATCGCCGCCACAGGCCTGCAGGAGCGCTGCGATGACCGGCATGCTGAGACCCAGCGCCGTCAACCGCCGGATGAACTCCCGGCGTGAAATCTCGCCACGCGTGAGCGCTGCCATGAGACCTTGTACCGCAGGGTCAGTCATTTCGCTTTCTCCTTCACGTGCATCGTCACCCCTCGCAGGCACGATGCAACTCATCCCGACCGGGGTTCTGAGCGCCGGCTGCTTACGCGCGTCTCCCCGCGCAACGCGCGTGCCGGTCAGAGCAATCGGGCGGTGTCACTGATTTCCGTCTCCAACCCTCCTGTTCAAGCTCGTCCGTACGGCGCTCATGCGCTGACCGGCCCGCCGGACCAGCTAGCGCTCGTCGGGCCGTACCGAGGTAAGCGGCTCCAGCGCACGTTCCAGCGCGCCGGACTCCAGTAAGTTCAGAAATGACTGAATGTCGTCCTTCATGCGCTGCGCGGCGAGCTCGGCATCGCCAGCGGCCAGCGCTTCGAGAATCCTCCGGTGGCTCTCCAGCCCTTCGCGCGAGAAGCGATGATGCTGGGCTTCCTTCAACGCAGCGCGGCGCAGCGCCGCGCGAATCCGCTGAATGTGCTGGAAGGTGCGCCGCATCTGCGACATGAGCGTCTCGTTGCCGGTGCGGCGCACGAGGTAGAGGTGGAATGCGTCGTTGGAATCGATAAAGCCACTCAGGCCGTCCAGTTCGACTGCCGTGGCCGCCTCCTGGATGAACTGCTCCAGGTCGCTCAGTTCCTGATCGGTGAGGTTGTGACCGGTTTCGCGCACGATCGCCGGTTCCAGCCAGATCCGGATCTGGTAGACCTCGCGGATCTTTTTCATGGGGAAATGGCTGACCTGGCTCTGGCGCCCATTTGGACCGGCCACGACCAGGCGCTCACCCTCCAGGCGCGCCAGCGCTTCGCGCACCGGGGTCTTGCTGATGCCCAGTTGGGCGGCGAGCTGATGCTCGATGAGCGGAGTGCCGGGTGAGAGATCCAGGTTGAGGATGGCCTCTTTGAGAACCCGGTAGCACTCCTCGGAGAGCGTACTGGGCTCCAAACGAGTCAGCGAATGGGACAAGGGGTCTGCCCTTTCAAATACGAAAGCTGCCGCTTGCTGGTATGGACAAGATATCTGAGATTCAGTGTATGGTATACCATTGGAGCCGTCAATTTCACGAGGAGGCCTGATGGGCGCGTCAACGAGCCGGAAGCTACCCAGCGGTTGCGTCTTCCAACGGCTTGACCCATGGCCGAACGAGCCGCGCCGGCAGCGCAGCGTGAGATGAAGCGGTAGAAGCGCACCTGCCTGTGCGACGAGCGCGGGCAACCCGGATACGCCCGGCAGTTGGGAAGGACATGAGCGTTGACAGTTGGTTCAGCATATCTCCGCGGCGCCCGGATCGTCGTGATTGGCGCTGGGGCGCTTGGCTCGGTGAGCGCCTATCGACTTGCTCAAGCCGGCGCCGACGTGACGATCGTCGAGCGGCGCTTCCCCGGCTCGGGCACAACCGGCAACTCGTTTGCCTGGCTCAACTCCTTCGGCAAAGTCCCGCGCGACTACCATCGGCTCAATGCCCGCTCAATGCGCGAGCATCTGGACCTCGCGCGCGAGCTGGATGGCGACTGGGTGCATATCGACGGCGGGCTCAACTGGGCCCACGCCGACAACGCCCAGCATGCCAACCGGCTCAAGGAGACGGCCCGCCGGCTGCATGAGTGGGGCTACCGCATTGAGGTATTGACCCCGGAGCAGGTGATGGGCGAGCTGGAGCCGGATCTGTTCATCGATCCCGATCGCGTGGAAGAGGTCTATTACTCGCCTAACGAGGGCTGGGTCAACGGCGTCGGGCTTTGCCACGGAGCGGTCAGCGCCGCCGTGCGCCGCTACGGAGCGCGCATCGTCGATGACGAGGTCGTCGGCTTCGACGTGCGCGCCGGCTCGATCGAGGCGGTCAAGCTGGCCGGCGGCGGCAGCCTGCCCGCCGACGCCGTCATCAACGCCGCGGGTCCGGACGCCGCGCGTGTGGCGAAACTGCTGGGCATCGAGCTGCAGATCCGGCGCCAGCCGGGCGTTCTGGTGGTCACCGAGCCAGCGCCGGTGAACCTCAAGGCCGTCGTCCACGCCCCCGAGACCTTCGTCCACGCCGACGGCGGCTGGCGCCTGCTGCTCCACCGCGAGGACTACGACGCGCTCGTCGAATCGGAACAACCGCTCGACAGCTCACACCCCCACGGCCAGCAGGCCGTCGAGAACGCGACCGCGATCCTGCCCGGCCTGCGCGACATCCGCGCCGAAGGCATCCGCATGGGCATCCGGCCGATGCCGCGTGACGGACACCCCATCGTCGGCTTCGAGGAGAGCGTCTCCAACTTCTTTGAGCTGGTCATGCACAGCGGAGTCACGCTCTCGGCAACCATGGGCACGCTCGTCACCGAGACCTTCCTGGGCACGCCACCGGTCGAGTTGGAGCCGTACCGACCTGCGCGCTTCGAGGAAGGCGCGCCGCTCCCGGCGGCGGCGACCAACGAGTAGGGCGCGGCCATGCACCCAGGCGACAGCGGGCAATGCGAGTTGGCGCCGGGCGGGAAGAACGTCTACGGGATCCCGCTCGGCATCCTCATGCTCCAGACCCGCTTCCCGCGCATCCCGGGCGACGTCGGCAACGCGAGCACCTGGCCCTTCCCGGTCATGTACAAGGTCGTGACCGACGCCTCTCCGGACGCGGTCGTGCGGAAGCTCTCGGACGCCGAGTGGCTGGAGCCGTTCGTCGAAGCGGCACAGGAACTGGAGCAGGCCGGGGTCGACCTGATCACCACCGGGTGCGGCTTCCTCGTCCTGTTCCAGGAGCAGCTTCAGCGCCGCCTGCGCGTGCCGTTGCTGACCTCGAGTCTGCTCCAGGTTCCGTGGGTCGCCTCACTCCTGCCCCCGGAGAGGCGCATCGGGATCCTGACGGTCGAGGCGCGCTCGCTGACCGAGCGGCATCTGCGCGCGGCCGGTATCACCGCCCCCGGCAAGCTGACCATCGTGGGCATGGAGGAGGTCGGGGGCTACTTCACGAATCAGTTGCTGGACGACCGGCCCGAGCTGGACGTCGCGCGCTGCCGCGACGAGCACGTCAAGGCCGCTCAGTTGCTGCTGCAACGCGATCCCAACATCGGCGCGATCGTCCTGGAATGCACCAACATGCCGCCATACGCGGACGCCATCCGCGCCACGACCGGGCTGCCTGTCTACGACCTCACGACGCTCGTGCGATGGGCGGTGATGGGAGTCAAGACCTGAGGCGAAGCGCCAATCATCGAAGCTGACCAACCTCAACCGGACGCCGTAGACTGAGCGAGGCGGCTACCTGTCGTGCTCCAACATCCGGGGAGGACGCATGCATGCCAAACCCGCGACGGTGACCGAGAACACCACGCCAACCGCCAGCTCGGCGCCGCCGTTCAAGCAGATGCGCTGGATACCCGGCGGCGAGTTCCTGATGGGCGCGGAGGGTTTCTACCCGGAGGAAGGGCCCGTCCGCAGGGTGCGCGTCGACGGTTTCTGGATAGACGAGAAACCGGTGACGAACGCCGAATTCCGCCGCTTTATCAAGGCGACCGGTTATCGCACTGTGGCCGAGCGCGCGCCCGACCCGGCCCTCTATCCCGACGCTGATCCAGCGCTGCTCGTGCCCGGTTCGCTGGTCTTCCAGCGGCCGTCGCATCGGGTGCCGTTGGATGACGCGAGGGCCTGGTGGGCTTACGTGCCGGGTGCCTGCTGGAAGCACCCAGAGGGACCAGGCAGCTCGCTGCACGGTCGCGAGCGCCACCCGGTCGTCCACGTCGCCTACGAGGACGCGGCGGCCTATGCCGCCTGGGCCGGCAAGGAGCTGCCAACCGAGCCAGAGTGGGAATTTGCGGCGCGTGGCGGGCTGGACGGCGCAGTTTATGCCTGGGGCGACGAGTTCGCGCCCCGCGGGCGCATGCTGGCGAACACCTGGCAGGGCCGCTTCCCGCATGAGAACCTGCTGACCGACGGCCACGAAGGCACCTCCCCGGTCGGCAGCTTCCCACCCAACGGCTACGGACTCTATGACATGATCGGCAACGTCTGGGAATGGACGGGCGACTACTTCACGCCCCGCCACACCCTGGGCGCTGCGGACAACTGCTGCGTCCCCAGCAACCCGCGCGTCGACACGCCGGAGGCGAGCTTCTCCGGCGCCGGTCCGGACGCGCACATTCCGCGCAGAGTCATCAAAGGCGGCTCCTACCTCTGCGCGCCCAACTACTGCCTGCGCTACCGCCCGGCCGCGCGCCAGCCCGAAACCGTCGAGACATCGACCTGCCATATCGGCTTTCGATGCGTCGTGCGGCCCGCGCCGTCACTGGATCGCTAACTGCGCCTGACTAGCCCTCGTGCCGTTCGATAACGTCCCGGCGCGTGGACGTGCCTGGCGGCTCACCGCCAGGCACGAGCCGGGGTCAGGCCCGCCTGCCGGGCGAGACGCGCCGCAGCAGCATCAGGAGCGCCAGCGCCGCCGCGAAGGCGATGACCAGCGAGCCCAGCCAACTGACCGCTTTGAGATCCAGCAGGTCGGCCACGAAGCCGCCCACCCAGCCGCCGATCAGGCCGACGATCAGCGCGCCGGCCCACTCCATGGGCGTATCGGGGATCGTGCGGTAGACGACGAGAACGGCCAGAAAGCCGGCGACCGCGCCGAGCGCCAGCCACAGGATGATGTCCATACGTCCCTCACTTTCGCCAGGTCGTCGAGCAGGGTGTACCGGGGCGGTGATGGAACGTTGCATGCATTCGAGGCATGCTGCCGGTTCGAACAACAGACAGAGTATGCCGTTAACGCGCCGGGAACATCGAATCACTCAGGCGTTCATATATTCGCGGCCATCTCATCGTTCGCCGGCGGGAGGGTCTTGCGCAGGACGAAGTAACCGCCGATGCCCGAGAGAATCGAGGCGACGATCACGCCGATGCGAGCGTCGGTCGCGAAATCGTCGACGCGGAACGCCAGCTCGGTGATGAAGAGCGACATCGTGAAGCCGATGCCGCCCAGCCAGGCGACAGCGAAGATCTGCCGCATATTGATCGCCGACGGTAAGCGCGCGATGCCAGACCGGGACGCCGCCCAGGTGAACAGGGTAATGCCCAGCGGCTTGCCGACAACCAATCCGGCGAAGACGCCCCAGGTTATCGTGCTGGTGAGCGCCGAACTGAAACCGTTGGCGATCGGAATGCCGGCGTTGGCGAATGCGAAGATCGGCAGCACCAGGTAGGTAACCCAGGGGTAGAGGTTGTGCTCGTAGTGGATCAACGGCGTCTCGACCTGCTCGGTGAGGTCCTCCAGTGCCTGGATGACCGCCTGCTGAGGCTGGTTACTGAGCATCCTGGGCGAGATGTCGCAGGTCAACTCGAACTCATCCATCAACTGCCGACCGCGATCCAGGAACTCGCTCGGGTTGATCCACGAGCGCGCCGGGATGGTGAACGCCACGACGACACCGGCGATCGTGCCGTGCACTCCCGATTCATAGACGGCTAACCAGGTAGCCACGCCCAGCGCGGCATAGATCGGCCAGCGCACGTATCCGGCGAGGTTCACGAAAATCAGCGCGAGCACCAGAATACCGGCGATGGCCAGCGCTTCGAGATTCAGATTCGCGGTATAGAACAGGGCGATCACCAGGACGGCCACGATGTCGTCGGTGATCGCGAAGGCGGTCAGGAATACCACGAGGACCGGCCGCACGCGGCCGGCGAACAGACTGAGGACGCCCAGCGAGAAGGCTGTGTCCGTTCCGATGGGGACACCCCAGCCACGCGTTCCGTCGCCGCCGAAGGTGAACAAGAGATAGACCAGCGCGGGGACGACCGCGCCACCGATAGCGGCTGAGATCGGCAGGGCCGCCTGGCGCGGGTAGCGCAGTTCGCCGACCAGGATCTCGCGCTTGATTTCGAGCCCCAGGACGAAGAAGAACAACGCCATCAGGCAGTCGTTCACCCAGTGCCGCAGCGATGTCGTGATGTTGTAACCAGCGGTGCCGATCGTGAAGTCAGTTTCCCATAAGGCGGTATAGGAGTCCGACCATGGCGAGTTCGCGAAGATGAGTGCTGCGGCGGTGCCCAACAACAGCAGACCGATGCCCGAGACACTGGTCCGGACGTAGTCCTCCAGCGGCGTCAATAGTAGGCGAAGCGGGCGCTCCTGAGCCGTGCCGGTGATGTCGCTGACGCGTGGGGGCTCCTCGCCTAGTTCAGTGACACGCTCGGTCCAGATACGGCGCTCATCCGACTCCACCCAGCGCTGCAAGTCGTGGCTGCTCTCGAACCGCAATATGATGCGGTACGGGACGCCCGGGCGCACCGGGCGCACGACGCGCACGTCGCGGAAGCCGGGAAAGACGGAGGCGGCCCCGCTGATGCCGCGTAGGTACTTCTCAAAATCCTCTTCGCGCCCTGGCTGGACGTGTTGAACGACGCTAATTGAGACTGCGGAATCATCGTTGTTGATGACCGCCGCATCCTGCTGCGTGCCACCTTCGTATTCGTTGCTCACCCTACCCCCGAAATGGCGTCAACCGTCAAGAAAATTGCTAATGTTGCTGGTAATTCTGCGTAACCCGCCCACGCCGAACCGCGGGACGATTTCCATCTCTAGTGACGATACATCAAAATAGGTCCGTGACGAAGCACGGATCTGACATTTCTAGGGGGCATCACGCACATTCCGGGCGCCATCGTTATCGCACTCGTCGTCCTGGCCCGCTTCGCCGTGCCGCTGACTATCCCGCGCTATCCCTTGCCTGGCATTCTTTGCGCGCTGGTGCTCGACGCGGTCGACCAGACGGTGTTCCAGTGGCTGGATGTCTCCGATCTCTCGAACTACCAGTCGTACGACAAAGCGCTGGACGTCTACTACCTGGCGATCGCCTACATCGCGACGCTGCGGAACTGGACAAACGCCTACGCCTTCGAAACCGGCCGTTTCCTCTGGTACTACCGCCTGGTGGGCGTCGTCGCCTTCGAGCTGGCCAGCTGGCGGCCGATGCTGCTGATCTTCCCTAACGTCTTCGAGTACTTCTTCATCTTCTACGCCCTGGTGCAACTGCGCTGGGATCCACACCGCCTGTCCCGCGACGCTGTGCTCGCCGCGGCCGCGGTGCTCTGGGTCGGCGTGAAGCTGCCGCAGGAATACTGGATCCATGTCGCAAAGCTGGACACGACCGACCTGATCAAGGAGCACTTGCTCGGCGCCGGGCCTGGGACGACCTGGGCGGCCGCGATCGGCGATAACCTGTGGGTTTTCCCGGCCGTGGCGGTCCTGGCAGCCGGCGCGGTCCTGCTGGCGCGCTGGATCGCCCGGCATCTACCCCCGGCGGACTGGCGCCTGTCGTTCAGCGCTGCCCTCGATGTCCCTGCAATGCCCGCTGAGGCGCGCCGGCCGCTGGAGCGCCAGCCCAAGAGCTGGCTGGCCGAGAAGATCGTGCTGGTCAGCTTGCTCACAATCATCTTCGCCCAGATCCTGCCGGGCTTCGACGCCAGGCCGCTGAGGATCGTAGCCGGCGTGGCCGTGGTCATCGTGCTCAACTCGTTCGTCACTCATTGGTTCGCCGGGCGGGGGACGCAATGGAGCTCGACGCTGGTGGAGTTCCTGGCGATGTCGGCGATCAACTTCGGGACGGCGACCATCTACATCTTCGTGACGCCCGGAGACCGGGCAGTCGGGGCGCCGGCACTCATCTTCCTGACGCTCATACTCACGCTGATCGTGACGCTCTACGACCACTATCGCCCGATCCACGACTACCAGCTCGCCCGCCAGCGACCCGCGCCGGGAGTTGCGCCGCCCGGGCCCGCGATTCTCGCCACCGACCCAACCAATTGAGCTTCGCGGCTGGCGCTCAGGCCCCGCTTCGCAGCCGGTGGCCGGCCAGCCAGCCGCCATCGAGGACCATCGCGGAGCCGGTCATGAAGGCCGCCTCATCCGAGCACATCCAGACGACGGCGTTGGCGATCTCCTCCGGCCGCCCCAGCCGACCGATGGGCTCGACGCTCAACATGGCGGCGCGCGATGCGGCGCTCATGGTCTCGCCTCCGACCATCGCCGTCTCGACGAATCCGGGGCAGATCGCGCAGACACGCACGCCCCGGCCCGCGTAGTCGAGCGCGGCCGCTTTGGTCAGCCCGAGAATGGCGTGCTTGCTGGCGACATAGGCCGCCTGGCCGGGGATGGCGACGTGGCCGAGGGCCGAGGAATTGTTGACGATGACGCCGGAGCCCTGGGCGAGCATCGGAGGCAGCTCGTACTTCATCGCCAGCCACACTCCGGTCAGGTTGACGTCGATGATCCGGCGCCACTCCTCTTCTGTGTACTCGCCGGCCGGGGCGCCGGACCCGGCGATGCCGGCATTGTTGAAGGCATAGTCGAGCCGGCCGAAGCGGCGCAGCGTCTCGGCGACTGACTCCTCGAGCTGGCGCGCGTCGGTGACGTCGGCCCGCACGAAGGCGCCTTCGCCTCCCGCCTCACGGACCAAGCGTAGCGTCTCGTGGCCGTCTTCGACGCTTCGTCCCAGGCCCACCACGATCGCGCCGGCCCGGGCGAAGGCGACGGCGGTTGCGCGTCCGATGCCCCGGGTCGCGCCCGTGACCAGCGCCACCTTCCCGCGCATGTCAGTTCCAGTCATCGCGTCCCCTCTCGAAAAGTCCGGCCGCTCGCCGGAACCAATGTCGGCGAGCGGCCGGTGTTGCTACTGCCCGCACCTAGCTAGTGGGCAGCGGCTGATTCTGCGCCGGGAGTGCCGGAGCGGGCGCCTGTCCGCCGCGCCAGGCCTCGAAGGCCAGCAGCGTCAGGGCTCCGGCCCCGATGACGGCCGCCAGGAACTGCACCAGGCCGCCGATGAACGGCAAGATGCCGATCACGTTCAGCAGCATAACGCCGCCAAGCGCCGCCAGGTACGGGTGGTCGATCTGATCGAGAGCCTGGCCGCGGCTGGCAAACTCCAGACCGATGCGCGTGCCGGCGACCACGTAGCCCAGGGCCAGCATGACTGGCATGAGCAGCGCCAACAGGGTGACCCCGATCGGGATGCCGAAGAAGGACAGGAACGCGAGCAGCGCTAGCATTGGGATCAGGATGCCGCCGAGCAGCGCCGCCAGCAGGGTGGGACCCGGCCGCTCGGTGATCAGCCGCGCCGAGCTGACGAGCTGCCGCCCGCCGGCCGCCGCGAAGAGCAGCGCGATCGCCAGCGTCAGGAGCGTCAGCCCGACCCAGATGAAGGCCGAGAGCATGAACGTATCCCAACCCGACCAGGTGATCGGGCCACGCTCGCGGATCGAACCGTCGACGGTGGTGTCACGATGGCGCATCAGGTCACTGTCGAACAGCGTCATGTCGCCGGTGACGCGCGCGCCGCGCAGCAGCTCGACGCTGCCGCCAAAGGCCACGACGTCACCGTGGACTGTGCCGGAGATGCGCGCGTCGCCATTGATGACGATCAGCGCCTCGGTGACGCGCCCGGCGATATTCACGTCATCGCCGATCGAAACGATTGTGCCGGCGGTCTCGTCATGCGCCAGGTTGATCGGGCCGTTGATGCGCAGGAGAAAGTCGTCGTCACGGTTGTGATTCCCGTGCGAGTCGGCAACAGCCGTGGCCGGGAGGAGTGCGATCAGCAAGATGCCGATCAACACGAGTATGCGACGTAGCATCGTCGTTTCCTTCCGGTTCGGGTCCTCAGGGACCCGAGAGCCAGGGCGCGGTGACGCGACCGCCGTGGTTGGCGGGCGGGGCGACGCGCCCCGGCCTTAGTCTTCCTTGACCTTGATCTTGCGGACGGGCTCCGGATTCTGCTTCGGCAGGCGCACGCGCAGGACACCGTCACGCAGGCTGGCCTCAGCCCTGTCGGCGTCAACGGCTACCGGGACCAGAACCTTCCGCTCGACACTGCCGATCTTGCGCTCGCGCCGGTGCCACGTCCCGGTGGTCTCTTCCCGTTCCTCGCGACTCTCGCCGCGGATGGTCAGAGTCGAGCCCTGGAGGTTGATCTCGATGTCCTCCATGCGGATGCCGGGCATCGTGGCGGTCACGATCAATTCTTCGTCCGTCTCCTGCATGTCTACAGGGACCGGCAAGTTCTCCCAGAGCTCGAACGGCCAGCTCTCGAGCTCGTCCAGGAGGCGATCGAAGCGTTCGCGCAGTGTTAGAGCTTGCCGCACCGGCCTATCCGGAACTGTGAGCATGGTCTGACTCCTTTCCGAAGTGTCTGACTCAGACCGGTTGCAACCGGTCACCCATATCTCCGCTTCGTAGGCTACGCCGCGCCCCATTACAGCCGTGATTATCGAAGCCCTCACGCTGTTACAAGGTCGTTACGATCCAGGACTATTCGGGGGGTGGCGCGATGTCGCGGGCGTCACTGCGCGGTTCCCGGCTGGAATTAGAGCGATGGCCACCTCAATTGAGGTGGCCACCGCGGTTATCGTGCGTCTGGAGAGCGACGTTCCGCTGGCGATGGAAGAACGCCAGCGGTGTCAGCTGGCCGGGTTCGGATTGACGAGGAAAACCGGGCGATCGGCCTGGCGTACGACGCGTTCGGC
>Ga0079224_100005884_pt1 | contig 16162 bp, 12 predicted proteins | sample Stecom2015_FD_80414 | JGI IMG/M metagenome (GOLD analysis project Ga0079224, IMG submission 80414) | Agricultural soil microbial communities from Utah to study Nitrogen management - Steer compost 2015 | ecosystem: Environmental > Terrestrial > Soil > Agricultural land | place: USA: Utah...
ACCGTTGATGATCTTGGGGTCGTTGCGCTCCGCCGGGGTCATGGAGCGGATGATCGCCTCGATGCGCCCGATCTCGGACTCGTCGAAGTTGTCCAGCGCCTCGCGGTACTGGCCCATGTTCGGCAGCATGCCGAGCATCTTCTTGATGCTGCCCATGTTCTTGAGCTGCTGCATCTGGTTCAGGAAGTCGTCGAGGGTGAAGTCCTCCCCCGCGGCGAGCTTCTTCGCGGCCTTCTCGGCCTCTTCCTGATCGAAGGCCTTCTCCGCCTGCTCGATGAGCGTGAGCACGTCCCCCATGTCGAGGATGCGGTTGGCCATGCGGTCCGGGTGGAAGCGCTCGAAGTCGTCGAGGCTCTCACCGGTGGAGGCGAAGAGGATGGGGCGCTCGGTGACGCCGGTGATGGACAGCGCCGCACCACCGCGGGCGTCGCCGTCGAGCTTGGAGAGCACCACGCCGGTGAAGCCCACGCCGTCGCGGAACGCCTCGGCGACGCGCGCCGCGTCCTGACCGATCATCGCGTCGACCACGAAGAGGGTCTCGTGAGGGGTGACGGCGTCACGGATGTCCCGCGCCTGCTGCATCATCTCCTCGTCGACGCCGAGGCGGCCGGCGGTGTCGACGATGACCACGTCGTGCTGCTGGAACTGGGCGGTGGAGACGCCGTTCATGGCGACCAGCACCGGGTCGCCCACACCGTTGCCGGGCTCGGGCGCGTAGACGGGGACACCGGCCCGCTCGCCGACGACCTGCAGCTGGGTGACGGCGTTGGGGCGCTGGAGGTCCGCGGCGACCAGCAGCGGGGTGTGCCCCTCGGACTTCATCCACTTCGCGAGCTTGCCCGCGAGGGTGGTCTTACCGGCGCCCTGGAGGCCCGCGAGCATGATCACGGTGGGCGGGTTCTTCGCCCAGTGCAGCTCACCGGTCGCGCCGCCGAGCACCTGGACGAGCTCGTCGTTGACGATCTTGACGACCTGCTGGGCAGGGTTGAGCGCCTTGGAGACCTCTTCGCCGAGGGCGCGCTCGCGCACCGCAGCGGTGAACTCCCGCACGACGGAGACGGCGACGTCCGCGTCGAGCAGGGCCCGGCGGATCTCGCGGATCGTCTTGTCGACGTCCGCCTCGGTGAGGCGGCCGTGGCCGCGAAGGCCCTTCAGCGACGCTGTGATGCGATCGGAGAGGTTGTTGAACACGAAGCGCTTCTCCTTGGTCGGATGGACCGCCCCAGTGTAGTGCGCCCGTCGCGGCGGCACCCGAGCGTGCGGGCGGGTGCACAGGAGAGAACCGCCACCCGCCCGCGCGCAGGGCGCCGACGGGCCGGCTCGCGCCGTCGTGCACCCGCGCGCACGGCTCACACGTCGGCGGCCTCCATGAGGGCGGCGACGATCCGGCCCACGCCCGGCGGGTCCAGGGCCCGCCCGTGCTGATCGGTCAGGTAGAGCACGTCCACGGCGCGGCGCCCCAGCGTCATCACGTGGGCGCTGCGCACCTGCAGGTCGTGCAGGGTGATCGTCTCGGCGACGTCCGCGAGCAGGCCCGGCCGGTTGCGAGCGTTGACCTGCACGACCGTCGCCTCGCGGGAGGCGCCGGGCAGGAGCGTCACCACGGGCGCGTCCTCGGTGGTGCGCGGGGGCGGGCTCGGCGGGAGCTCGAGCACGCGGGCATCGGCCCGGTCGCGGTGGGCGAGCTCGCGGTCCAGGGCGGTGCGGATCACGGAGGGGTGCGGGAGGTCGGCGGGGAGGCCCGCGACCCACCAGGTGTTCACGGCGATGCCGTCCTGGGTGCTCATCACGGCGCTGTGCACGTCCAGGCGCAGGCGCACCAGCACGCGCGCCATCGCGGCGAACACGCCGGTGCCGTCGGGCGCGCCGACGCACAGCTGGGAGATCGGGGCGTCGTCGAGCGGGGCGGGGATGATCACCTGGGCGCTGCCGCTGCGGCGCACTGCGGCGAGCACGGCGTCCTGGGCAGAGCGCTGCGGCGCGAGGAGCGGCCGGGGCGTGCCGGCGCGGGGACGCAGTGCGTCGCGGGCGAGGTCGGTGAGATGCTCGACGAGGTCGGCGCGCCAGGCGGACCAGGCCGAGGGTCCGGCGGCGATCGCGTCGGCCTCGGTGAGGGCGCGCAGCAGCTCAAGGGTGTCGAGGTCCTCGTCGACGGCGGTCAGCAGATCCCGCAGGGTCGCGGGGTCGGCGAGGTCGCGGCCGGTCGCGAGCCCCACCAGGGTGAGGTGCTCGCGCACGAGGGTCGCGATGGTGCGGGCGTCGGCCGTGTCGAAGCCGAGATGACGGGCAGCGGCCTCCGCGAGCGGTGCCCCCTCGGCGGCATGGTCGCGCCGGTCCGGGCGCTTGCCGAGGTCGTGCAGGAGCGCGGCGACGAGGAGGAGGTCGGGGCGGCTGACGCGGGCGAGGTGCCGCTGCGCCTCGATCACGGTCTCGATCTGGTGGCGGTCCACGGTGAAGCGGTGCACGGCCGAGCGCTGGGGCCGGTTGCGGATCTCCGCCCAGCCGGGCACCCAGCGGGAGAAGATGCCCTTCACGTCGAGGGCCTCGTACGCCTCGGCGAGATGCTCACCGGCCAGCGCGTCCACGAGCACGTCCCGCTGGACGGGCAGGAGCGGGGCCGACGGCGTCTCGGCCATGCGGGCGAGGGTCGCGCCGGCCAGCGGCAGGCCCGTCGTCGCGGCGTGGCGCACAGCGGCGACGTCCCGCAGCAGGTCGCGGGAGGACGGGTCGATGGACACCTCTCCGGCCTGGACGACCACGCCGTGGCCGACGCGCTCGAGGGCGGGCCGACGGTCCGTGCCCGCGCCTCGGGTCGCGATGCCGCGCGGGGAGGTCGCGGCCTTGGCGGCGCGCACCGCCCTGTGCAGCTCCCAGGTCACGTTACGAGCCGCCTCGGCGAGGACGGTGTGGTGGTCGTCAGCGGTCGTGTGGCCGGTGAGCGCCGCGACGGCGTCCTGGTCGGCGCGGCCCAGCCGAGTCCCGGAGGTGCCGGTGACGGCCTGGAGCGCGTCGCGGGCATCGCGCAGCGTGCGGGCGGCGGCGTCGACGACCTCGTGGTCGTGGTCGGCGAGCCAGCTCTCGGCGAGCGCCCGGATGACGGTGATGTCCCGCAGCCCGCCGCGATCGGACTTGAGATTCGGCTCGGTGGAGTGGGCGAGGGAGCCGTAGCGGCGGTCGCGGTCCGCGGCGAGGTCCACCACCTCCCCGACCCGCCGGCGGGCCTCGCGCCGCCAGGTGGCGCGGACCCGGGCGGCGGCGTCCGCGACGAGCTCCGCGTCCCCGGCGATGAGCCGCAGGTCCAGCAGGGAGATCGCAGTGCGGAGGTCGTCGCGGGCGACCTGCGCGCACTCCTCGGGGCTGCGCACGGAGTGGTCCAGCGAGGTGCCGGAGTCCCAGATCGGGTACCACAGCGCCCCGGCGAGCTCGGCGGCGCGGGCCTCATCCACCCGCGATCTGTCCACGAGGAGGACGAGGTCGAGGTCGCTCGCGGGGCCGAGGGAGCGCCGGCCGAGCGATCCGATCGCCGCGAGCGCCGCCCCGCTCCCCCGGCCCCCGTTCTCCTGTCCGGCGCCGCTCCCCCGCCCGGGCACGGTCTCGCCGGCTCGCTCCCACAGGCTGCGCAGCCAGTCGTCGACGAGGTCGGACTGGGCGAGCCTGCGGGAGGGGCCGGCGGAGGGATCCGCGAAGCCCTCGTGGAGCACCTGGGTGATCCGGCGGGTGGAGAGCTCCTCAGAGGGCATCCGCCCCCCGTTCCCCTGTGCGCACGCGCACCGTGGTGCCCACGTCGGTGGTCCAGATCTTCCCGTCGCCGATGCGGCCGGTGCGGGAGGCGGCGAGGATCAGGTCGATGATCGCGTCCTCGTCGCTCTCCAGAGCGAGCACCTCGATCTTGATCTTGGGGATCGTGTCGATCGTGTACTCGGCGCCGCGGTAGACCTCGGTGTGTCCGCCCTGGCGGCCGTAGCCGGCGACCTCGGTGACGGTGAGCCCGGTGACGCCGTACTCGCGCAGCGAGTCGGTGACGGCCTGCAGGGCGTGGGGCTGGACGACGGCGGTGATCAGCTTCATCGGGACTCTCCTGCGACGGCGGGACGGGTGGGCTCCTCAGCGGTCTCGCCGGCTCCGGCGAGATCCGCGGTACGGCTGGCGGAGTTCTCGGCGCGGCCGACGGGGGCCGGGTTGCGGGGTTCGGGGCCGGGGTCCCGAGACGGGAAGGCCGGGGTCGAGGAGCGGTCCCGGCGGGTGGCCAGGGCGCCGACCAGATCGTATCCGGCCTCCGCATGGTGGGTGATGTCGATGCCGGCGCGTTCGTCCGACTCCGGGATCCGCCAGCCCATGGTGCGGGCGAGGACCAGGGCGATCACTGCGGTGATCGCGCCGGAGAAGGCCATCGCCGCGAGCGCCACGAGCACCTGGACCAGCAGGAGGCTGATCCCGCCGCCGGTGAGCAGTCCCCCGTCGGCCGCGAGGAAGCCGATGCCCACGGTGCCGACGAGACCGCCCACGAGGTGCACGCCCACGACGTCCAGGGAGTCGTCCACGCCCACGAGGTGCTTGAGGGAGACGGCCAAGGCGCAGGCGACGCCGGCGGCGAGGCCAAGCACGATCGAGGTCAGCGGCGTGAGCGCGGCGGCGGCCGGGGTGATCGCGACCAGGCCCGCGACGACGCCGGAGGCCATGCCGAGGGAGGTGACGTGGCGGTCGCGGATCCGCTCCACGAGCGCCCAGCCGAGCATCGCCCCGGCGGTCGCGACCGTGGTGTTCACCCAGGCGAGGCCCGCGGTGCCGTCGGCCGTGCCGGCGCTGCCCGCGTTGAAGCCGAACCAGCCGAACCACAGCAGGCCCGCGCCGAGCATCACCAGCGGCAGGTTGTGGGGCTTCATCGGCTCGGTTCCGAAGCCGCGGCGGCGGCCGACGACGAGGGCGAGGACGAGCCCGGCGATGCCGGCGTTGATGTGGACGACGGTGCCGCCGGCGAAGTCGACGGGCTCCGCGATCGTGGCGAGCGGCCCGTCGGCGCCGAGCAGGCCGCCGCCCCAGACCATGTGCGCCAGCGGCGCGTAGACGGCGGGGACCCACACGGCGACGAACACCATCCAGGTGCCGAGCTTGACGCGGTCCGCGATCGCCCCGGAGATGAGGGCGGCGGAGATGATCGCGAAGGTCATCTGGAACCCGGCGGCGACGTAGAAGGGCACGCCGCTGCCGGCGAGGAGGGACTGCTCGTCGGTGCCGGACAGGCCCAGGAACTCCAGCGGGCTGCCGAACAGGCCGCCGATGTCGGTGCCGAAGGCGATCGAGTAGCCGGCCAGCACCCAGGCGACAGCGACGACGGCCATGGCGCTGAAGGACATCAGCATCATGTTCAGCACGGTGCGTGCACGGACCATGCCTCCGTAGAAGAGGGACAGGCCGGGGGTCATGAGCAGCACGAGGGCGGCGCTGGTGAGGATCCAGGCCGTCGCCCCCGTGTCGAGGGTGAAGGGCTCCATAGCGGTCTCCGAAGGTGGAGGGACCGGCGGCCGGGAGGGAACTCCGCGGCTGCCGTACGGCCGGGCGGGCCGTGCTCACAGAGTGCGGCCGAGGCTAGGGATCACCTAGGTGCGAGGGGCCCCGTGACCTTTCCGTGACCGGAGGGTCCGCGCCGTGGGACGAGCCAGTCGCGGGATGAGCCGTGGGACGACGAAGGCGGCACACCTTTCGGTGCGCCGCCTTCGCGGTGTGGTCGTACAGGTTCTGCGTCAGGCCTCGAGCAGGGCGTCGACGAAACCGTGCGGGTCGAAGGGGGTGAGGTCGTCCATCCCCTCGCCGAGGCCGACCATCTTCACGGGCACGCCGAGTTCGCGCTGGACATTGACGACGATGCCGCCCTTGGCGGTGCCGTCGAGCTTGGTGAGCACGATGCCGGTGATGTTCACGGCCTCGGAGAACACGCGCGCCTGCTGCATGCCGTTCTGGCCGGTGGTCGCATCGATGACGAGCAGCACCTCGGCGACCTCGTCGCCGTGCAGGGCCTTCTCGGCGACGCGGCGCACCTTGCCGAGCTCGTCCATCAGGCCCTTTTTGTTCTGCAGGCGCCCGGCGGTGTCGATGATGACCACGTCCGCTTCCTGCGTGATGCCGGTCTTCACGGCGTCGAAGGCGACGGCGGCGGGGTCTCCCCCGTCGCGGTCGGAGCGGACTGTGTCCACGCCCACGCGCGAGCCCCAGGTCTGGAGCTGGTCCGCGGCGGCGGCGCGGAAGGTGTCCGCGGCGCCGAGGACCACGCTGCGCTCGGCGGCGACGAGGACGCGGGCGAGCTTGCCGACGGTGGTGGTCTTGCCGGTGCCGTTCACGCCGACCATGAGGATGACCGAGGGGACGGTCGAGCCGTCCGGTGCCTCGCGGCGGGTCGCGGCCAGGCGGCGGTCCATCGCCGGGTCGATGAGGGTCAGCAGCTCCTCGCGCAGCGCCTCGCGCACGGCCTCGGTGTCATCGGTGCCGAGCACCTGGATGCGGCGACGGAGGTTCTCGAGCATCTCGTCGGTCGCGTCGGGGCCGAGGTCCGCCAGCAGCAGCGTCTCCTCGATCTCGTCCCAGGTGTCCTCGTCCACGGCGCTGCCGCGGGTGAGGAGGGTGAGGATGCCGCGGCCGAGCGCGCCGGAGCGGGAGAGGCGCTCGCGCAGGCGCACCATGCGGTCCGCGGGCGCCTCAGGGGTCTCGATCGCGGGCCCAGCGGCGGAACGCTCCTCGACCTCGGCGGGGGCCTCGGGAGCAGCGGGCTCGGCGGGTGCGGTATCGATGGCCGGGGCCGTCTCCGCAGCGGGTGCCTCGGCGGTGGCCGGAGCAGCAGCGTCAGCAGGCGCGGAGTCGGCGGGCGCAGGCTCAGCCGGCGCAGCAGGGGCGACGGGCTCCTCGGCGGCGGCGCCGGGGCCCTCCTCGACGACGCCGGTCGCGCCGGCGGTCTCCTGGTCGAAGGGGACGTCCTCGGCGGCGGGCGCGTCGGCAGCCTCGACCGGAGCAGCGCCGGCTGCAGCAGCGTCAGCAGTGGCGGAGCCAGTGGTGGCGGCCGACGGGCCGGCACCGTCCTGCGCGGCCGGAGCCTCACCCTCAGCCTCTGGGGTAGCGGGGCGCGTCGGCGCGGGGGCGGAGAGGGTGTCGGCCCAGGTGGGGGCCGCGGGGCGGTCCTTGACCGCGGTCGACGTGCGGGCGGCGGGGGCGCTGCCAGCGCCGTCGGCCGGGGTGTCGTCGGTACGGGTGGTGTCGTCACCGGACCGGGTGCGGCCGCGGCTGCGCAGGTACGCCCACGCACCGGCTCCCAGAACGAGGACACCACCACCGCCGCCGGCGATCAGCGCGAGTAGGGCATCGGGATCCACGGGTCACCTCCGGGGTCGGGAAGCCGGCGAAGCGGCGAGAACAGCTGCCAGTCTAGGCGGCGTTCCGGGGCGCCCCGGGGCGGGCCTGGGAGTGAGTGCCCTGGGCGTCAGCGGGGGTCCGACGGGTCTGCCCTGGAGCAGGCTGGGCGGTCCGGGCGCTGGCCTCGGTCGCCGGTGCCGTGCTGGGCGCGGTGCGTGACGTCTCCGGGCGGGCAACGGCGGCCTCGGCGCGCTCCGTGCGGGAGCTGTGACCTCGCGGGGCGGCGGTGGCGTCGTCCCTCTCGCCACGCAGGTGCGGGAGCGCGACCGCGGCGAGGATCGCGACAGCGAGCGCAAGCGCGAGGAGCAGGAAGAGGACAACGATCACAGACACACCCATGAGTGTCATTGTGCACGCCGCACGCGACGACGCGCCGCTGCTTCTTCAGCTGCGGCGCGTCTCACGCCCGAGGGGGCCCGGCGTGGCCGGGCGGGGGCTCGTCAGCCGAGCTCGGGGAACCAGATCGCGATCTCGCGGGCGGCGGACTCCTCGGAGTCGGAGCCGTGGACGAGGTTCTGGATCACGGGCAGGTCCTGCTCGCAGGAGAGGTCGCCGCGGATGGTGCCGGGCGCGGCCTCGGTGGGGTTGGTGGCGCCGGCGAGGGAGCGGAAGCCGGGGATCACGTTGACGCCCTCGGCGACCACGGCCACGAGCGGGGCGGAGCCCATGTACTCGACGAGGCCGGGGTAGAAGGGCTTGCCCTCGTGCTCGGCGTAGTGGGCGGCGAGCTCCTCCGCGGTGGCGGTGCGCTGGGTGAGGGCGATGATGCCGTAGCCCTTGGCCTCGATGCGGCGGAGGATCTCCCCACGCAGGCCGCGCTGGACGGCATCGGGCTTGAGCAGGACGAGTGTGCGCTGTGCGGTCATGGCCCCAGGGTACCCAGGAACTCAGGCGTCCCTGTCCCCCGGCTCAGCGCCGTCCTCATTCCCGTTCTCAGAGCTCTGCCCCTCCGCGGCCCACACCGCGGAATCCACGCCGTCCTTCTCGCGGTCCAGGCGGTGCCCGGTGAACACGGAGTAGATGAACAGGGCGGCGAGCGCGGCCCCCACCAGCCACATCGCCCCGATCTGCAGCCCCAGGAGGATCATCGGGAGCTGCAGGGCGATGCCCAGCCAATAGGCCCAGGCGCCGCGGCGCAGGAGCCCGGAGCAGGCCACCATCGCGAGCGCCGTCAGCAGCCCCCAGGTCCAGGTGAGCACCCGCTCGTCGGGCACCAGCTGGTGGGCGACGAGCGCGGCGAAGAAGAGGACGAACGCCTCGATGATGAGGATGGTCGCGGCGAAGGCGCGCTGCGCGCCGTGCGGGCGCGTGGACGGGGTGAGATCCAGTGCCATGCTCAGGCCTCCTCGGGGACGCCGAGCAGGTCGCGCACCTCGGCGGCAAGGGTCACGGAACCGGCGACGACCACACCGCCGAACTGGTCCCCATCGGTCTCGGCGAGATCCACGGCGGCCTGGATCGCGTCCGGCAGGCTCGCCTGCTCCAGGACCCGGTCCTCGTCGTCGAAGACGTCGCGCGCGATGTCGGCGAGACGGTCGGTGGAGATCGCCCGCGGGGAGCTGGACTGCGAGATGACGACGCTGTCCAGGAGCGGCTCGAGGACGTCGAGGATCTCCGCGGCGTCCTTCTCCTGCAGGATCCCGACGAGGCCGACGGTGCGGGTGAAGCGGAAGTTCTCTCGGACCGTGTCCACGAGGGTGAGGGCGCCGGCGGGGTTGTGCGCGGCGTCGAGCAGGATCGTCGGCGCCTGGCGCACCACCTCGGCGCGGCCCGGGGAGGTGACGTCGGCCAGCGCGGTACGCAGCAGGTCGCCATCCAGCGGGGTGGTGCCGTCGCCCAGCAGCGCCTCCGCGGCGGCGACCGCGAGCAGCGCGTTGCCGGCCTGGTGGCTGCCCAGCAGGGAGAGGAACAGGTCCTCGTAGCGTCCGGCGATGCCCTGCAGCGAGAGCATCTGCCCGCCCACGCCCGGGGTGCGAGAGAGGACACCGATCTGCTGGTCCTCGACGGCGGCTTCGGCGCCGACGGCGATGATCCGCTCGCGCAGCACATCGGCCGCGTCCTCATAGGGCTGGCTGGCGAGGATCGCGGTGGCGCGCGAGGTGAGGATCCCTGCCTTCTCCCCCGCGATCTCGGCGATCGTGTCGCCGAGGTATTCCTGGTGGTCCAGGGAGATCGGGGTGATGACGGCGACGTCGGGATCCACGGCGCCGGTCGCGTCCCAGGTGCCGCCCATGCCGGTCTCGACCACGGCGACGTCGACCGGGGCGGAGGCGAAGGCCTGGAAGGACATGGCGGTGAGGTACTCGAAGAAGGTCAGCGGCGGGCCACCCTTCTCCGCGGACTCCGCGTCGACCATCAGCGCGAAGGGCTCCACGTCCCGGTACGCCTGGAGGAAGCCCTCCTCGTCGATGGGGACGCCGTCGATGGCGATGCGCTCCACGGGAGAGCGCAGGTGCGGGCTCGTGGTCCGGCCGGTGCGCAGCCCTGCTTCGCGCAGGATCCGCTCGAGGATGCGGGCGGTGGTGGTCTTGCCGTTCGTGCCGGCGATGCGGATCGAGCGGTAGGAGTTCTGCGGGTCGCCCATCAGCTCCATCACCCGGGTGATGCGGGTGAGGTCCGGCTCGATCCGGTTCTCCGGTGCGCGCTGCAGGAGCGCCGCGTAGACCTCTCGCAGCTCGGGCGACATGGTCTGACGGGTCGGACGGGGCACAGGTGCTCCTCGAAGGGGGTGAGCGGGCGGGTGACGGGCCGGTCCAGTGTACGAGGGGCACCTGGGACCACTCGCCCTCCCCAGAACGCCCTCGTCCACACTCGCGCCGCCTCGTCCGCTGGGGCGGTGTTCGCCGCTCTAGCCTCGCTGTCACCGGGAACGATGGGGAGCACTGCCCATGGCCCGACCGGGCCGCGACGGTGAGACTGGCACCACCGGTGCGTCGCGCCCGGGTCTCGACGATGAAGGGGAGATCGACGATGGCACCGCTGACAGCCCACCTCGGGCAGGCCGCGCGATGGGTCCAACGGGAGGGGACGGGCCCGGAGCAGTGGAATCCCGTCTATCGCGCGCTTGCGAAGGACACGCTGACGGAGGAGCACGCGGAGGCGTTGCCCTCCGCCGAGGAGCTCGAGCTGCTGGCGCGTCAGCTGTGCGCGCCAGCGCTGATGGTCCTCGCCGTCACCGAGGGCGCCTCGACCGGCCGCCTGCGCATCGCGCTCTCCCCCGAGGAGGCGACGCTCGAGCACTCCACGGGCGAGGGGCCCTCCAGCTGGTGGTCCGCTGCGCCGTCCGAGGTGCCGACGGCGGTGCTCGCCCTGCTGAAGGGCACCGGCGCCGAGGTCTCCCCACGCCTCGCGGTCGCCGCGGAGGACGCTGGGCTGTGCCTGAGCGTTGAGCAGCTCGAGACAGTCCGTGCCGAGCTCACCGCAGGCTCCTCCCCTGCCGCGGCCTTCGCGGCAGTACCAGGTCTGGATCCGCGCCTGCGCGATGCGCTCACCGCGACCGGGCCGCGTCTGAGCCTGTCCCTCACCCTCCACGACCCGACTCCTGGCACCGACCGTGAGCCAGGCAGCCGCCAGGAACCGGTGAACTGGTCACGGCTCTGGGTGCGCGGGCAGCTGGGCCTGTATCGGACCGATCAGACCGGCGCCCCGATGCCGACGGTCCATCCCGTCCCGGACGGTGACGTGCTCGGCACGGTGCTGCCCATCCTCGAGGAGGGCATGCGCTTCGCTGCAGCCCAGGGCACTTCCGGGGGTGCCCGGTGAACAACTTCTGGGGGATGGACACCGCGCAGCTGCGCGAGCACGCGGACCGCCTGCTGAGCGCTTCCGAGCAGCTGCGCCGGCTGCGCAGCGGGCTGGATGCGACCGTGCAGGCGGTGTCGTGGACCGGCCCGGATGCAGAGGCTTTCCGGCAGTCGTGGCGCCGCGGCGCCTCGGACCGCCTGGAGCTGGTTGCCGCCGAGCTGCAAGGGTTCGAGGGGCAGGCGCAGGGCGAGGCCGACGAGCAGGACGGCGCCTCCGAGCCCGACGGCGCAGCAACCGAGCCTGCCCAGAACCCGTCCACTCTGCCCGCGCAGGAGCCGGACACCACGAGCCGCGGCTACCTCCACGAGGACAACCCCTGGCTGCCGGACTGGCTCGAGCGCCCCCTCGAGGGCACAGCCTCCGGAGTCGCCGGGATCGTCTCCGACGGGATCGGACGGGGATTCGACACCGGCACGCGCGCCCTCGAGAAGGGGCTGGACCTGTTCGGGGTGAACACCGACGGCATCGGCCAGTTCCGTCGCGACGCGGAGCACTTCGGCGGCATCGTCGAGGACTGGGCGACCGGTGAGCGGGTGCCGACGATCGCCGAGCTCGGTGCCGCGGGTCTGCTCGCCGCTGGGTCCGCGGGGGTGGGCGTGCATGAGGCCGTCACCGGTGAGGACACGGCGTTCCTCGATGACCGCCCTGGCGGGATCGTCGACTCCGTGACGACGGACGACACCCCGACCCAGAGTCCGCAGACTCTCCAGGACCTGGTGCTCGACAACAACTCGCTGCGGATGTCCAACCCTGACGGCACTCCGCTGGAGAACGGGCAGATCGGGATCCAAGAGGTTCGCAGCACCCAGGGCGGGGAGCCCTCCTACATCGTCCAGATCCCGCCCACGGAGGGCGCGGACATCAGCGATGTGCCCGGCGCCTACGGCGGGCAGGGAAACTCCCGTGACTGGGGCTCGAACCTCCGCCTCGTGGCCGGGCAGCATCCCGCCGCGATGGACGACGTGCGCGCCGCGATGGAGGCGGCCGGCATCCCGCCGGGGGCGAACGTGATGATCGTCGGCCATTCGCAGGGCGGGATCGTCGCGAACCACCTCGCGGCCGACCCCTCCTTCAACTCCTCCAGCGGAGAGCCGGGCACGTACAACATCACCCACACCTTCTCGGTGGGCTCGCCGGTGCAGACCGTCGTGCCCGCGCAGGGGACGACCGAGTCTGTCAACGTGAACCACGAGGCGTCGGTCGGTTTCGGCGGGTTCGGCGGCGACCTCATTGCCGTGACGGACCTCGAGGGGCGACAGGTCGATGGCGGGACGCTCTCGGCGCCCAACCGTCATGAGGTGACTCTGGACCCGTATCCCGGCACAAGCGTGAACCCGATTCCTGTCCTCGAGGCGAACCACAATTCCGTAGGCCCGAAGGGGGAGGCCTCCGGCGGCTATGCCGGTTCGGTGGAGCACGCGATCGGAACCGATCCCACGCTCACCGCACTCCAGGAGGACCTCACCGGTGCATATCTCGGGGACGGCACCTACGTCTCGCGAACCCAGGTGGTGACGGTGGGCCGTGGGGAACCGTGAGCGGCAGAGACAGCCCGGCCAAGATCAGTCCAGCCCGTACCTCGCATAGAAGGACTCCGCGGTGATCCGATCCCTGCGAGGGTTCTCCGCCTGGATATCGGGGTCGAGGTCGGAGGGGGTGAGTTCTTCTCCCCCGTCCAGGACACCAGTGATCCACCCGACGCGAAGACTGCGTGCCTCGGCGTCAGCGAGCTCGTCGTGGACCACCGTGATCACGGCGCGCATCGACTCGTCGAAGAGCGACCGTCCCGCGTCACGCTCCGCCGTCCTGAGGGAGATCGTCCCGCCCAGGAGCCGCTCGAAGTTCGCGCCGTCGTCAGCGCGGCGACTCCTCCCAAAACTCCTCGTCTGCTCACCATGCTCATCCTCTCGCCGGACAGTGTGTCCGGCGCTCAGCCCAAGCCGTAACGGGCATAGAAGGCATCAGCACTGACATAGTCCAGACGAGGGTCCTCGACTGGCATGTCGGGGTCGAGATCGAGGGCGTTGAGCTCCGTCCCGTCGGGGAGCACCCCGAAGATTCCACCGACCTGCATTCTCCGCGCGATCTCCTCATCGAGGCCGTCATGGATCACCGTGACGATCGCACGCATCGCCTCGTCATAGACAGCGAGCCCGGTCTCACGATCTGACTCCGCGATCTCGATCCGCCCATGCACCAGGCGCTGGAATCGCGAGCCGACGTCCTGCTCGAGGGTGACGGAGGTGACCCCGTCCACGGCGGCGGCCGCCTCCTCCGCATCATCGGAGACGTCCTTGACTCCCAGCCCACAACCGCTCAGCATCATCGCTGCCGCGGCAGCGATCCCGCCGAGCGCTCCCCGTCTGCTCACCATGCTCATCCCCTCATCGCTGACCTCGGACCAGCATGACATCGGCGACCCGTACCCGCACCGGACACCAGCTTTCTGTGGATGAACGGAACACGCCCCGGGCGCAGCAGTGCTGCGACCCGGGGCGCGGGATCTCGGTGCGGTGCGCCCGCTCAGGCTCGGCGGACCGAGACCGTGACGGCGCCGCCGGCAACCTTCTCGCTCGCGGCGTGCGCACCCTCGGCGGGGGCTGCCGGGACCTCGAGGCCCACGGCGAGCACCTCGCCCGCGACCAGGTCGCGGTGCGCGGCGACGGCGGCCGTGACCGCCTCGTCCCCGTCGACGGTGAGCAGGATGCGGTCGGAGATGTCCAGGCCCGCCTCGCGGCGCGCAGACTGGATCGCCCGGACCACGTCGCGGGCGGTGCCCTCCCCTTCGAGCTCGGGCGTGACCCGGGTGTCCAGGGCGAGGAAGTCCCCGCCGCGCAGCACGCCGACGGTCCGGCCCTCGAGCGCCGCGGACTGCCCGGCGACGAGGTCGAGGGAGTACTCCCCCTCCTCGAGCACGATGCCGCCGGAGACTACGGTGCCGTCTTCGGCCACGGACCAATCGCCGGTCTTCGAGCCCTTGATCGCGCCCTGCATCTGCTTGCCCAGTCGTGGCCCGGCGGCGCGGGCGTTGACGCTGAGCTTCTGCTCGACGCCCATGCCCTGCGCCTCCTCGCTCGTGACGTCCAGCAGGCGCACGGCCTTGACGTTGAGCTCGTCGGCGATGATCGCCGCGAACGGCTCGAGCGAGGCGGGCTCGTGGTGGACCACGGTCAGCTCGGCGAGCGGGAGGCGGGCGCGCAGGCCCTCCTTCTTCCGCAGCGCGTTGCCGGCGCTCGCGATCGCGCGCACGTCATCCATCTGCTTCACGAGCGCATCGTCGCGGGGGAAGAGGGAGTCGTCGGGCCAGTCGGTCAGGTGCACGGAGCGACCGCCGGTGAGCTCCTTCCAGATCTCCTCGGCGACCATCGGCAGCAGCGGCGCGACCACCTGGCAGAGGGTCTCCAGGCAGGTGGCGAGCACGTCGATGGCCTGCTCATCGCCCTCCCAGAAGCGGTCACGGGAGCGGCGCACGTACCAGTTGGTGAGCATGTCCAGGTGGTCCTGGATCTGCTCGGCCGCGTCGGCGATCGCGAGCGAGCGCAGGGACTCGCGCACCCCGCGCACCAGGTCACCGGTGCGGGAGAGCAGGTAGCGGTCCATGACGTCGGTGGAGTCGAAGCGGGCGCTGCCTCGGTAGCCGGCGGGGCGGCCGGCCGCGTCCTTCTCCCCCGCCGCGTTCGCGTAGAGAGCCAGGAAGTACCAGACGTTCCACAGCGGCAGCACCACGTGGCGCGTGGCGTCGCGGATCTTCGGCTCATCGACGATGAGGTTGCCGCCGCGCAGGATCGGCGAGGACATGAGGAACCAGCGCATCGCGTCGGCCCCGTACTTGTCGAACATCTCGCGCACGTCGGGGTAGTTGCGCAGCGACTTGGACATCTTCTGGCCGTCCTCGCCGAGCACGATGCCGTGGCAGATCACCGAGGTGAAGGCAGGCCGGTCGAACAGGGCGGTGGACAGCACGTGCATGACGTAGAACCAGCCGCGGGTCTGCCCGATGTACTCCACGATGAAGTCCGCGGGGTTGTGCGAGTCGAACCAGTCGTGGTTGTCGAAGGGGTAGTGCACCTGCGCGAAGGGCATCGAGCCGGAGTCGAACCAGACGTCGAACACGTCGGTGACGCGGCGCATGGTGGACTTCCCCGTCGGGTCGTCCGGGTTCGGGCGGGTGAGGTCGTCGATGTAGGGGCGGTGGAGGTTCACCTCGCCGTGCTCGTCGCGCGGGAGGGTGCCGAAGGCCTCCTCGATCTCGGCGAGGGAGCCGTACACCTCGACGCGCGGGTGGTCCGGATCGTCGCTCTTCCACACCGGGATCGGGGTGCCCCAGTAGCGGTTGCGGGAGACGGCCCAGTCGCGGGCGCCCTCGAGCCAGCGGCCGAACTGGCCGTGCTTGACGTTGCCGGGCACCCACTCGATCTGCTCGTTCAGCTCGAGCATGCGCTCGCGCTGATCGGCGACCTTCACGTACCAGGAGCTGACGGCCTTGTAGATCAGGGGGTTCCGGCAGCGCCAGCAGTGCGGGTAGGAGTGCACGTAGCTGGACTCGCGCAGCAGCCGTCCGGCGCGCTGGAGGTTGCGGATGATCGGGCGGTTGGCCTCGAACACCTGCAACCCGGCGATCTCGTCGAGCGCGGTGCCGGAGAAGTAGGGCAGGAACTGGGCGCCCTCGTCGACGGAGACGATGACCGGGATGCCGTAGGCGGCGTTGACCTGCTGGTCGATCTCGCCGTAGGCGGTGGCCTGATGGACCACGCCGGTGCCGTCGTCGGTGGAGACGTAGTCCGCGACGGTGACGATCCAGGCGTTCTCGGTGCCCCACTTCGCGCGGTCCTCGGAATAGACCGTCCACAGCGGCTCGTAGGCGAGGTGCTCGAGCTCGGAGCCGACGTAGACGCGCTCCTCGAGCGCGGCGGCGGCCTCCTCGGCGCTCGCGTAGCCGAGCTCCTTGGCGTAGGAGCCG
>Ga0079224_100005886_pt1 | contig 16161 bp, 16 predicted proteins | sample Stecom2015_FD_80414 | JGI IMG/M metagenome (GOLD analysis project Ga0079224, IMG submission 80414) | Agricultural soil microbial communities from Utah to study Nitrogen management - Steer compost 2015 | ecosystem: Environmental > Terrestrial > Soil > Agricultural land | place: USA: Utah...
CACCACCTACAGCGGACCGGTCGCCGCGGGCCTGGCGACGCTCGCGTCCTTCACCTTCTTCGGCCTGCAGCTCGGCACCCCCGCCGAGGAGCTGCGGGTACGCGTGAAGGTGATCCAGGAGGGATACGCCGAGATCGCCGAGAAGGTGGAGTCGGAACTCTCCGAGCGCGTGGCCGTCGGACTGCACGAGAAGATCAGGAACGGTTTCCCCTCGTCCTACCGGCGCGCCCTGGCGGAGTCGCACACCGTCGCCGACCTGGTCGGCCGCGTCCGGCAGCGGGCCGACGAGGCCCGGTCCAAGTACGGGATCACGGTCCCCGCCGCCGAGGCGGCCATCCGGAAGGCGGTGCGAGCCGGCGGTCTCGGCGACACCGAGCAACGCGTGCGGATCGCGGGCACCGACCGGGCCGCCCCGCCCGCGGACACCACGCTGGAGCAGGTGCGGAAGACACGAAGCACGATGAACCTCCACGACAGGACGGGAGAGATCGACCTCGTCGAGGAGGGGCGGCGGAAGGTGGTCCTGCAGGTCGAGAAGCTCGTCAGCGAGCGGATCGTGGCGCTCACCAAACCGCTGACCGAGGCGGTCCCCCTCCTGGACCCTCTGCTGCAGGCCTTCGTCGAGGCGGTCGACAAGACCGTGCAAGACAGGATCGGGCAGGCCTACGACCGGGCCATGCAGACGGCCATGCGGGAGCCGCGGAACCTCGACGCCGTCCTCGAGCACGAAGCCCGCACCCTCGTCGAGGAGACGAACGTCGAGCCGTTCATCGATCACGTCGCCGAGCAGGCCCGGGAGCTGGCCGCTGAGCAACGCAGAACGCTGTCGGCGCTGAAGAAGGGCGAATCCCTGATCGACAGGCGCGTGGAGCGGCACCGCGCCCGGGAAGCACGCACGGCGCGGCGGCAGCGGGTTCCGCGGCTCAACCTCCGCCCGCTGCCCGAGCTCCCCCCGCTGCTGGATGCGCCGAAGCCGCTGCCCCGGTTCTTCCCCTATCCCGACTACCGCCCGCACTATCCGTACCGCCCGCCGTACCAGGACCTCCCGCACCGTTTCTCCCCGCCTAGACCGGTGATTCCGAAGCCTCCGCCGCCGCGCCCGCCGAGGATCTTCATTCCGTGACCCGCGGGTCATCGTTCCGCGGACGGCGACGCGGCCCTCACGGCCGCCGGACGCCGCTGCGGTCCTCACGCGCACGCCATGCGGCCGCGGCCGAGACCTCGGGTCTCCCGCGCCGTTCGCCTCCATCCACCGGCGGAGCGCCTGCGGCCGGGACGCGCCGGACGCGGGAGGACTCGTCGAGCAGCCCGTGCATCCGGTGGAACACCGCCGGGCGCGGGAGGCGCCGGGCCTTCGCGGAGCACGCGTTCGAGGCCGGCGCGGTCAGAGGTTTGAACTCCCTGTCCCCGTCCGGCAGGATTAGCGACCGATCACCTTCGACCTGGTTCACCCGTGCAGGTCACCGGGCATGTCCCGGTCCGCTTCCGCGGGCGGCAGGGCGGGGAAGGGGCCGGTCGCCGCCGGAGAACCGGTCGCTCCTCCGGCACGGGGATCACGGAGTCGCAGGTCGGCCTGCCGGAACGCATCAGGCCTGCCCGAATCCGCCGACAGGAGGAATGCAGTGATTCGTCGAGTGAACGCCCCGGGGCTGTTCCCGCCGCCGGACTACGCGCACGCGGTCGTGGTGGAGGCCGGGCAGGGACTGGCGTTGATGGCGGGAGCCGGACCGCGGGACGCGGAGGGCAACCTGGTCGGAGCCGGTGACTTCGTCGCACAGACGCGGCAGGTGCTGGACAACCTGCAGGTCGCGCTGGAGGAGATCGGCAGCGATCTGACGCATGTGCTGAGCACGACCGTCTACGTGGCCTCCGACAACGGCGAGGACCTCGTCAAGGTGTGGGAGGTCGTCCGCCGTTCCGGTCTCGCCGCCGGTCCGCACTCCTCGACCCTGCTGGGGGTCTCCTGCCTGGGCTACACCGGCCAGCTGGTGGAGATCACCGCCGTGGCCGCGGTTCCGGACGGCGCGTGATCCCTTCGCGCCGGAAGGGGCGCGCCCGCGTCGCCGCATCACCGTGCTCGACGTTCTCGGCTCGCTCCACCCACCAGAAGTCCCAATTCTCCCGAGTTGTCCCTTTCGGGTGAAGATAGGGTTTTCTTGAAGTCAGGTGTCGGGTGGATGGCATACTCGCCGGATGCCGTTTCATATCCCTCGTGAGAACACCCGCTACATCGACGGAACCGTGCCGACGCTGCTTCTCACCTCGGACGAACCGGTCGAGCGGCTGCCCGTGTTCAACCTCGACGCGGGCGAACCGCCGCGGTGTGACGGCTGGCAGTTCCTCACCGGCATGACCGTCATGGTCATCGACGGCCCGGAGGAGGCCGGGCTCCTGATCGAAGGGATCGCCCACCCGGAGGAGGCCGAGGAGCGCCTGGCGTGGCTGGACTCCGTGGAGCGGGCCGGCGGCGCGGTGGTACTGGTCGCCGACGAGCACCCTCCGGCGGACGACTGGCCGACCCTGGCCAAGAGCGGTAAGGCCCGCGGCGGCTTCGTCCCCGCCCTCCCGCGTCCCGTCTGATCCGGGACAGACCCCACCACCACCGGACCGGCGCGGGCCCCGGGCCGAGAGAGCGACCGGGGCCCGCGAAACACCTCCCCTCCCCGCTCGGGGAAGCGCCGGCGTCGCGGCGAGCCGGCCGCCCTCCGGATCGCTCCGCCGCCCCCGGCAGGAGGCGCGGGTCTTCGCCGCCGTCCCGGCCATCGGGCGAGGGCCTGCCCCCTCACGCACGCGCCGCCCGGGCGGCCCGGTCACTCCGAGAAGGTGTCGCCGAGGGACTCCAGGAGGGTCCGCAGGACGCCGATGAGGTGGTCGCGGTCGTCGGGCGAGAGGACGGACAGCAGACCGGTCTCGTTGGCGAGGTGGACGGGGAGGATCTCGTCGACCAGTTCCCGGCCCCGATCCGTGAGCCGGATGCGGACGCACCTGCGGTCATCGCTGTCGCGGACCCGCTCGACCAGGTTCTTGGCCTCCAGCCGGTCGATCCGGTTGGTGATCGCCCCCGAGGTGACCATCGCCGCTTTGAGCAGACCGCCGGCCGTCAGCTCGTACGGCGGGCCGGCGCGGCGCAGCGTGGCGAGCACGTCGAACTCGTGCTGCTCCAGCCCGTAGCGGGCGAAGACGTCTTTGAGCCGCCGCTCCAGCAGCCGAGACAACCGGGAGATCCGGCCGATGACCTCCATCGGCCATACGTCCAGGTCAGGTCGCTCCCGCCGCCACTGCGCGACGAGCGCGTCCACCGCGTCTCCCATCCTTCACCTCCCGACGGCCACCCACCTATCTCAACCATAGGATTCTCAACGTTAACAGATTTGACGTTCAGGGTTTGATCATGTTGTTATCTTAACGCTGAGATTTTCCCTTAGGAAAGGATCTTGATGGCCACCCTTGCTCCGTCTCCCCCGGCGCCGACCGTGCGCGCCTGGCGAGCGGGCGACCTCGTGCTCGCGGCCGTGGCCCCGGCCAGCTGGGGCACCACCTACGTGGTCACCGCCACGATGCTGCCGCCGGACCGGCCGATGCTCGCCGCCATGCTGCGCGCCCTCCCCGCCGGGCTGGTGCTGCTGGCCGTCACCCGCCGCCTGCCCCGCGGATCGTGGTGGTGGAAGTCCGTGGTGCTCGGCATGCTGAACTTCGGAGCGTTCTTCCCCCTGCTTTTCGTCGGCGCGTACCGGCTGCCGGGCGGTGTCGCGTCCACGATCGGCTCGATCCAGCCGCTGGTCGTGGCGGTGCTGTCGCTGCTCGTGCTGCACGTACGGCCGAGCCGCGCCGTACTGGGCGCGTCGCTGGCGGGCACCGGCGGTGTGGCCCTGCTGACGCTGACCTCCGAGGCGCGGCTGGACCCGATCGGCGTCATCGCCATGCTGGTCGCCACCTCGCTGATGGCGCTGGCGATCGTACTGACCAAGAAGTGGGGTCGCCCGCTGGGCGCGGACGGCCGCCCCGAGTCGCCACTGGTGCCGACCGCCTGGCAGCTCACCGTGGGCGGCCTGGTGCTGGTGCCCGTCACGCTCGTCGTCGAGGGCATGCCCGGCGCGTTCACCGTGCCGAACGTGCTCGCCTTCGCCTACCTCGGGATCGTGGGCACGGCCCTGGCGTACGTGCTGTGGTTCCGCGGCATCGAACAGCTGGCCCCCACCTCGATCTCGCTGCTCGGATTGGTGAATCCGCTGGTCGCCACGGTCGCCGGGTTCCTCGTGCTGGGGCAGACGCTCACCGGCTGGCAGATGCTCGGCTTCGTGATCGCGCTGAGCGCGCTCGTCGCCGGGCAGGCGTTCGACCGCAAGAACGCCTGACGCGGAGCCGGTGCGGATCCCGAAGATCCCCGTGGAACGGCCGGAGCCGCCGGCGTCCAGCCGGCGGCTCCGCGCTCCGGGTTTCAGCCTTTGTCGGCCGAGGCCTGAGCCATCAGCTCGCGTTCCTCGCGGGTGACGATGAGCCCGGACGGTGCGACGATCTTCGACCTCTCGTACGGCGCCTCGGTGCTCGGCAAGGGCTCCGGACTCCGGAGCGCCTTGATCCACACACGTGCCGCGTCCGCGATCACGATGACGATCAGGATGGCGAACAACGCGGCCAGGATCCCGTCCACCGTGGAGTTGAGGATGATCTGATGCATCTCGTCCACCGACTTGGCCGGGGCGAGCAGCTCCCCCTGGTCCAGCGCCGCCTGGTAGCGGGCACGCTGGGCGAAGAAGCCGAGCGTCGGGTCGCTGGAGAACACCTTCTGATAGCTCGCCGTCAGGGTGACCGCGGCATCCCAGGCCAGCGGCACAGCGGTCACCCACGCCCACTTCAGCCGCCCGCTCTTGATCAGCAGGGTGGTGGCCACGGTCAACGCCACCGCGGCCAGAAGCTGGTTGGCGATGCCGAACAGCGGGAAGAGCTGGTTGATCCCGCCCAGAGGGTCGTTGACACCCTGGTAGAGGAAGTATCCCCAGGCCGCCACGACGATGGCGCTGGTCGCCACCAGGCTGGGCCACCAGCTCACCCGGCCGATCGGCTTCCACAGGTTGCCCAGCGTGTCCTGCAGCATGAACCGTCCCACGCGGGTGCCCGCGTCGACGGTGGTGAGGATGAACAGCGCCTCGAACATGATCGCGAAGTGGTACCAGAAGGCCTGGAACGCCTCGCCGCCGAGGAATCCGGAGAAGATCTGCGAGATGCCGACGGCCAGCGTGGGCGCGCCTCCGGTGCGCGCGATCAGCGTCTCCTCCTGCACGGCGTCCGCCGCGGCCTGGAGCTGTTCGGGCGTGATGACGAAGCCGAGGTTGGAGACCGCCTCGGCGGCCGACTGGACGGTGGTGCCCACCACTCCCGCGGGCGAGTTCATCGCGAAGTACAGGCCCGGGCTGAGGATGGACGCCGCGGCGATGGCCATGACCGCCACGAACGACTCCATCAGCATGGAGCCGTAGCCGATCAGCCGTACCTGCGACTCCTTCTGAATCATCTTCGGCGTCGTGCCGGAGGAGATCAGCGCGTGGAACCCCGACAGCGCGCCGCAGGCGATGGTGATGAACACGAACGGGAACAGGGAACCGGCGAACACCGGCCCCTCGCCGTTGAAGGCGAAGTCGGTGAAGGCGGTGTTCTGCAGGGGCGGCAGCGTGACGGCGATGCCGACCGCGATCAGCACGATGGTGCCGATCTTCATGAACGTGGACAGGTAGTCACGCGGCGCGAGCAGCATCCACACGGGCAGGACCGCCGCGAAGAACCCGTACGCGATCAGCCACAGCGCCAGGGCCGACGGGCTCAGCGTGAAGAACTCCGCCCAGCTGGACTGCTGCACCCAGCCGCCGGCCACGATCGCCAGGATCAGCAGGCCGACCCCGATCAAACTGGTCTCCACGACCCGTCCCGGCCGGACCACCCGCAGGTAGAAGCCCATGAACAGGGCGATCGGGATGGTCATCGCGATCGAGAACACGCCCCACGGCGATTCGGCCAGCGCGTTGACCACGACCAGGGCCAGCACCGCCAGCAGAATGATCATGATGGCGAAGACCGCGATCAGTGCCGCCGCCCCGCCGATCGGGCCGATCTCGTCACGCGCCATCTGGCCGAGGCTTCTGCCGTTGCGGCGCATGGAGAAGAACAGGACCACCATGTCCTGCACGGCACCGGCGAAGATCACGCCGGCGATGATCCAGATGGTGCCGGGCAGGTAGCCCATCTGGGCGGCCAGCACCGGCCCCACCAGCGGGCCCGCCCCGGCGATGGCGGCGAAGTGGTGCCCGAACAGGATCCGCCGGTCCGTCGGCTGGTAGTCGATGCCGTTGTTGAGCCGTTCGGCAGGGGTGGCTCTGGTGTCATCGACGCCCAGCACCTTGTGCGCGATGAACCGGGCGTAGAAGCGGTAGGCGATGGCGTAGGAACCGAGGGCGGCGCAGAGCAGCCAGACGGCGTTGACGTTCTCCCCTCTGGACAGGGCTAGGACGGCCCACCCGGCGGCGCCGATGACGGCGACCGCTGTCCAGATGATGATGGAACGCAGCTTCACCGATTACCTCCCATGGATGGGACGGCCCAGGCAGCAACGGAGTCCGGCGTCCGGTGGCAGATCGGTGGTGAAACGCCGCCAGCGCCACAGCGGGCGGCAGTCGATCGTCACAGGAAGGTCGGCCAGGTGCACCCAGGCTGAGGGGTGGGCGAAGACCAGATCGTTCCCGAGCCGACGTGCCCGCCGGGGTAGCTTCGACCGCCGTATCGGTCTGACCGAAAACTCTCCCGCGTCCGCGCAGCAGATTCCGGTGAGGTGCCAGTCGAAGAAAACCACTTCATCGTCGCGGAGCGCGTCATGGGCGGCGGCCGTAAGCGTGATCCGGGACATCTGATGCTCCTGACAACATGGTGACTCAGAAGCTAACGACGCCCTTACCCTTCTTGGCAAGTGCCGAAACTTAATTTTTTTGGACAAACGTCACGAAAATCTTCCTTTTAAGGAAAGAGTTGGACACAGCCCTAGACATGGGCACAACAATGCTTTAATGACGACCCGGTGCCGCGCCGCCGCATGCCGTCGGCGTGCGGCGCCGCACGCCACGGCCGCACACCTCCCGGCTCACCACCGTAAACCGTTCGGTTTACAGGAGGCGGAGCTGGGTGTCGCGGGGCTTCCTGCGCGGCGCGGACTCGCCGAGCCTCTCGCACACATCGGACGGGATGTCGGCGAGGAACGGGGACGGCGTGGCCTTGGCCGCCGCGCCGTTCCGACTCCGCTCGGCGGCGTGGGTCAGGTACAGGTGACGCTGGGCGCGGGTCATACCGACGAACATCAGACGACGCTCCTCGCGCACCTGCTCGTCGGCCTCCTCATCCCCGGGACCGCCGCTCCCGTCCCCGCGGGAGCCGCCCCAGCGCAGCGGCAGCAGGCCGTCCTCGCAGCCGACGATGAACACCACGGGGAACTCCAGACCCTTGGAGGCGTGCAGCGTCAACAGCGAGATCCGGTCGGCGCGGGGATCCCAGGTGTCCACCTCGACCCCCAACGCAAGCTCGGCGTGGAACCGCTCCACGTCGTCGCCGCACTTCTCGGCGAGCGGACGCAGCAGCTCCATCGCGGAGTGGATCTCGGCGGCCCGCTCCTGCAGCTCGGCCGCCGGCAACCGGTCGATCAGCGTCGCCGCCGCCCGCCGCAGCCGCTCGGTGATCGCCACCGGTCGCGCGGCGGAATCGGCGTCCCCCGCCGGCCCCCCGGCCCTCCCCGCGGGATCCCCGGGTGCAGCGGGCGCGTACGCCAGCTCGGCGACCAGTTCCCGCACCCCCGGCCGGTCGAGCAGCAGGTCGTGGGAGCGCTTCTGAAACGGCAGGCCCGCCTGGGTGAGCGCGCTCATCACGGCGCGGGCCTGCCGGTCGGTCCGGTAGAGGACGGCGAAGTCGGAGAAGCCCAGCCCACCGGCTCCGTCGGAGTCGACCCGGCCGCTGTCGAGCGAATGGAAAGACGCCCCGCCCAGCAGGCGCTCGATCGTACGGGCGACGAACGCCGCCTCGGCCTGCTCGCCGGCCGCCTGGTGAACGCCGATCAGGGCGTCGCCGTGCTCCCCCATCGGGCGCAGCTCCCGGCCGGGGACGAGCGTGGCCGGCGCGACCACGCCCGCCGCGCCCGTCAAGATCGCCGGCGCGGAACGGTAGTTCCGGGTGAGCCGGATGGTGCGGGCTCCGGGGAAGTCCTGCTGGAAGCGGAGGAAGAAACCGACGTCGGAGCCGCGGAAGCGGTAGATCGCCTGATCGGGGTCGCCGATGGCGGTGATGTTGCCGTCGGGCGGGGCGAGCAGACGCAGCAGCCGGTACTGCTGCGCGTCGACGTCCTGGTACTCGTCCACCGAGATCCACCGGTACCGGTCACGGTAGGCGGCGGCCAGCGCCGGGTCGGCCTCCAGCAGCGCGGCCGGAAGCGCGACGAGGTCGTCGAAGTCCACCAGATCCTGCTCGCGCAGCGCCTTGGTGTAACGGTCGGCGAAGTCGTCCGGCTCCGGCTGCGGATCCGTCTCACCGGCGCGGCGCAGCGCAGACATCCGGGCGAGCAGCCGGCGGGCCTCCCGCTCGTCACCGGTCAACTCGGCGGCGATCGCCACCTGCCGGGCACGGTCGGCGATGCCGAACCTCGGGCTGAGCCCCACCCGTTCGTGCTGTTCACGCAGGATGCTCACGCCGAGCGAGTGGAAGGTGGCGATGGTCAGCGCGGGCGCGTGCCGCGGCGCGAGCGCGGTCAGCCGCTCGGCCATCTCCTCGGCGGCGCGGCGGGTGAAGGTGATCGCCAGGCACTCCTCGGGCGGGACGCCCCGCTCGGCGACCAGATGGGCGATCCGGTGGGTGAGGGTGCGGGTCTTGCCCGTCCCCGGCCCCGCGATGATCAGCAGCGGGCCGCCCTCGACCGCGGCGGCCTCGCGCTGCTCGGCGTCCAGGCCGTCGAGCAGCCCGCCCGTCTTCGGCGCGGCGTTCGCCTCTCCCGGCTCCGGCTCTCCTCCGGCCCGTTTCCCGGCGGCGCGGTCCGCCTCCCCCCTCCCGGCGGTCCGGTCCGCCCGCTCCTTCCGTTCCCCGGTACGGCGGGCCGCGTCACCGGGCGAGCCCGCCGCGCCGGACGGCTTCGCCGCGGAAGGCGGCGGGGCGGCGAACAGGGCGTCGTCGTCGAACAGGGACGGGGTGTCCGTCGAGGTGAGCCGGGACACCTCGCCGGGGGCGAACACGCGGATCACGCCGTACTCGCCGTCGTACCCGGGCTCCCGGATCACCTCGCCCCGGCGCAGCCGCCGCACGGCCTCGGCGAGCAGGGGCGAGCGGGCCTCGATGTCCTCCACCGGCACGTCCTGCAGGATCGCCAGCTCCGGGCCCAGCGCGGCGACGAGCTTGTCGATCTCTCCGAGCACCTTCTTGCTCTTCGGCCCCGTGCCGACGATCTCGCTCATGATCTCCGGCAGGGGGACGAGGCTGCAGAAACCCGCGGCGCCTTCGGGACGGGCGCCCTCGGGGCGGTCGGCGAGGTCCTCGACCCGGCTCAGCACGCCCACGGTCAGCGGCCTGCCGCAGGAGGGGCAGCGTCCGCCGTGCTCACGCGTCTCCCGCGGCTCCATGCGCACACCGCACTTGCGGTGCCCGTCGACGTGGTACTTGCCCTCCTCGGGGAAGAACTCGACCGTCCCCGCGTGGCCCTCGCCGGTGCGCAGCGCGTCCCGCACCGCGAAGTAGTCCAGCTCGGTGTCGAACACGGTGGCCTCGCGGCCGAGCATCGGCGGGGAGTGCGCGTCGGAGTTGCTGACCAGCCGGTAGCGGTCCAGGCCGGAGATGCGCCAGTTCATGGCGGGGTCGCTGGACAGGCCGGTCTCCAGCGCGAAGATGTGGCCGGCCAGCTCGCCGTAGCACTCCTCGATCGTGTCGAACCCCGACTTGGAGCCGAACACCGCGAACCACGGCGTCCACACGTGCGCGGGCACCAGGTAGGAGCCCTCGCCGCTCTCCAGGGTGATCTCCAGCAGGTCGCGGGAGTCCAGGCCGAGGATCGGACGGCCGTCGGAACCGAGGTTGCCGATACGGCCGAGCCTGCGGTTGAACTCCTCGGCCGCGGCGAAGTCCGGCACGTACACCAGATGGTGGATCTTGCGGGTCCGCTCGCCCCGCTTGTAGATCGTGGAGATCTCCACCGAGAGCATGAACCGCACGGTCGCGTCGGCCACGCTGGGCGGCAGGCTGCGCTTGATGTCACGGTCCACGTCGTCGCGGAGCCGGAACAGCCCCGGTTCGGCGGGCACGAGGGTGTCCTTCAGATGATCGAACCATGCCGGGTGGGTGAAGTCGCCGGTGCCCACGAGCGTGACGCCCTTGCGCCGGGCCCACCAGGTAAGGTGCTCCAGATCGCAGTCCTTACTGCAAGCCCGGGAGTACTTCGAGTGAATGTGCAGGTCGGCATGGAAACGCACCCGTGCGATTCTGCCACGGCCCTCGTCTCCTCGACGACGGAACGGAGCGGGCGCGGATGATCACTGTGCTGACCGGGGCGGGGATATCCACCGAGTCGGGCATCCCCGACTACCGCGGGCCGCGCGGACTGTGGCGGACCGACCCCGACCACCTCAAGCTCGTCACCATCGACTACTACCTCGCCGACCCCGACATCCGCCGCCGATCGTGGGAGTTCCGGCGGTCCAGCCCCGCGTGGGACGCCGACCCCAACGCCGCCCACCTGGCGCTGGTGGAGCTGGAGCGGGCGGGCAAGCTGGACCGGCTGATCACCCAGAACGTCGACGGCCTGCACCAGAAGGCCGGGTCCGACCCGGGCAGGGTGCTGGAACTGCACGGCAACATGTGGGGGGTCGTGTGCGTGGGCTGCGGGGCCCGCTCGACCCTGCGCGAGGCGCTGGACCGCATCGACGCGGGTGAGGACGACCCCTCCTGCCTCGCCTGCGGGTCGATCATCAAGACGACCACCGTCATGTTCGGCGAGGCCCTGGACCAGAACGTGCTGGCCGAGGCGGTCGACGCGGCCGAACGGTGCGAGGTGTTCCTCGCGATCGGCACGTCGCTGCAGGTGCAGCCCGCGGCCGGGCTGGCCGGGCTGGCCGCGGAGTCCGGCGCCCGGCTGATCATCGTCAACGCCGAGCCCACGCCGTACGACGACCTGGCCGCCGAGGTGATCCGCGACCCGATCAGCGTCGCCGTCCCCCGCCTGCTCGCCCGCCTGTGACGGTCCCGCCCTCGGCGGCCCCGGCGGATCGCGGCGGCCGGGCCGTCAGCGGACGGCCGTGGTCGCGGACGGGACGGGGACGGTTCCGTCCGGAACGAGCACGGCCTCGGCCGGGGCGGGGAAGGCGTGGCGGGGTTGGGCGCCGGAGAACCAGGCGCCGATCGCGAACGCCGCCGTCGCCTCCAGGTACGGCGCGCGGGACAGTCCGCCGCACGGGAGGGGCGCGCACCCCATCGACGTGATCAGCGCGGCGACCCGGTCGAGGGCGGCCGGGTCGTCGCCGCAGTACGGCACCGCCAGCGGCTCCCCCTCGAACACCGGCGGGTCCAACGTCCAGACGCTCGCGTGGCACAGGTGGAACGCCTTGACCACGTGGGCGCCGGGCGCGGCCTCCGTCATCCGCCGGGCGACCGAGGTCGCGCCGTCCGTCACCAGCATCGGACCGTCCGCGCCGTGCACGACGGGATTCGTGCAGTCGATCACCGTCCGCCCGGCGAGGTCACCGGCGAGCCCTCTCACCAGGTCCGGCGCCGCGTCCGCCGGGACCGCCACGAGGACGATCTCGCCGTGCGCCGCCGCCTCCGCGAGAGCGCCGTGCCCCGCCGCGCGGACACGGGCCGCGGTCGCCGCGGCGGCCCCCGGGTCCCGCCCGCCGACGACCACGTCGTGCCCGGAACGGACCCACGCGCCGCCCAGCGCCGTGGCCATGTTTCCGGTGCCGAGAATGCCGATCCGCATGGTTCTCCCTCCTGCTCGCCGCCGTGGCGCGCCGACCGTGACGGTAGACGGTCCGACGCGCACCGGACGGTGTGCGTCGGCCGGGGCAGGATGGGGACATGGGAGAGCAGCCGACAGGACCCGAGTTCCCGTACACGTCCGACTGCCAGGCGCGGGTCGCGTTCGAGGTGCTGGCGAACCGCTGGGACAGCGTCGTCGTCTACACGCTCGGCGCGTTCGGCCCGATGCGCCCGCGCGCGCTGCTCTCCCGTATCGGCGGGATCAGCCCCAAGGCGCTCAACGAGGCGCTGCGCCGCCTGGAGTACAACGGGCTCGTCGAGCGGCGCCCCTACGCCGAGGCGCCACCGCGCGTGGACTACGCGCTCACCCGAGTGGGTGACGCGCTGCTGGAACCCATGCGGGCCATGGGCGAGTGGGCGGTCCGGTACACGGATGACGTGCTCGCCGCGCAGGAACGGTTCCGACAGCGGCGGTCGCACCGCCGTACCGGTCCGGCTCGCCCGCTATGACGTCCGATCGCCGCCAGCGAGCCGGAGCGCGATCGGGGCGAACACCACCGTCATCCCCCCGGACAACGCGAGGACGAGCACGGCGGCCCCGGCGTCGGGCGCGCCGTCGAGGAGGCCCCGCGCCGCCTCGATGAGGCGCGTCACCGGGTTGACGGTCACGAACTCCCGCACCCAGGCCGGCATGGTCTCCGGCGGCGCGAACGCCGAGCTGACGAAGGTCAGCGGGAAGAGGATCACCGTGGACGTCCCCATGACGGCGGCCGGGGTCCGCACGGTGAGACCGACGATCAGCCAGAGCCGGCTCAGCGCGAAGCAGAAGACCAGCAGCAACGCTATGGCACCGACGACGCCGGCGAGGCGCCGGACGCCCGGTATCCGATCAGCACCGCGATGCCGAGCACGAACGCGGAGGCAAGGCTGTAGCGCAGCATGTCCCCCAGCAACGCGCCGACGAGCGGCGCCGGACGCCAGATCGGCTGCGAGCGGAAGCGGTCGAAGGAGCCCCGCTCGATGTCGGTGTTGAGGGTCACGGCCGTGTACATCGTCATGAAGACGACCGTCTGGGCGAGAATCCCCGGCAACGCGTATCGCAGATACGCCTCCGGCGTGCCGATCATCGCTCCGCCGAACACGTACGTGAACATCGGCGTCAGCATGATCGGGAACAGCGTGGCGTCGAGGAGCTGCTCGGGAACGTGCCTGATCTTCAGCAGGACGCGCCACGCGAAGGTCAGCGTCGCGCGGAGCGCACCGGCCCCCGTGTCCGGCGGCGGCGCGCCGGCGACGGCGGAGATCAGCCGGGTGTCGAGTTCGGACGCCGTGCGCTCGGCCGCCTGGTGGATGGTCACGTCTATGCCTCCCTACGGTCTGGCGCGGGGCCGTCGGCCGGTTCTCCGGTGAGGGCCGGGAACACCTCGTCGAGACTCGGCTGGCCCAGCGCGTACTCGCAGATGCCGAGTCCGCGTTCGCTGATGGCCGCGAGCGCGCCCGCGACCGCGGCCGGCTCGTCCACCCGCAGGGAGAGCGCGGCGGGGTCCGGTTCCAGAACGGGGGCGGCGCCGAGCATGTCCGCGAGGAGCCGGGCGACCTCCGGGCGGTCGGCGCTGGCGGCGACCCGCACGCGCAGCGAGCCCGCGCCGACCAGGGCCTTGAGCCGGGCGCTCGTGCCCTCGACGATGACGCGGCCGTGGTCGACGACGGCGATGCGGTCGGCGAGCTGGTCGGCCTCTTCGAGGTACTGCGTGGTCAGCAGGACGGTGGCGCCGACACCGACGAGCGCTCGTACGCTCTCCCACACCTGGCCGCGGCTGCGCGGGTCCAGGCCGGTCGTCGGCTCGTCGAGGATCAGCAGGTCGGGCCGGACGACGAGGGAGCCGGCGATGTCGAGCCTGCGTCGCATACCGCCGGAGTAGGTCTTCACCTCCCGCTTGGCGGCCGCGCCCAGGTCGAACGCCTCCAGCAGATCGGTGGCGCGCTTCCTGGCCGCCCTGCCCCGGTATCCACGCAGGCGGGCGAGCAGGATGAGGTTCTCCAGCCCGGTCAGGTCCTCGTCGAGGGACGCGAACTGCCCGGTGAGCGCGAGACGCGCCCTGACCAGGGCCGCCTCGGCGACGACGTCGTGGCCCAGCACGCGGGCGGTGCCGCCGTCGGGCCGGAGCAGCGTGGCGATCATCCGGATCATGGTCGTCTTCCCCGCCCCGTTGGGTCCGAGCACGGAGTAGACGCACCCCGTGGGCACCGCGAGGTCCACGCCGTCGACCGCCCGGTTGGCACCGAAGACCTTGACCAGGCCGCGGGTTTCGATCGCCCATGTCTCCCGGCTCATGCCACGGCGCCTTCCCCGCGCGGCAGGTCTCCGCGGAAGGCGAGGACGAGGCGGGCCGCGCGGAACGCGATGCCCTCCTCGTCGCAGGCGCGGCTGTGGTCGATGGCGGGATGGCGGTGCCGCGGCGGGCGCACGCCCGGCGGGATGCGCCCCGGCGGGTGCGCCGTTCCTTCGATCGGCGATGTCATGAGGGCAGCCTGTCCGGTGCCGGAGCCGCCCGTCTTGGACGAATGTTCAGGCCGGATGTTCAGGCGGCGCGCGCCAACGCCCAGGCCGTGCTGTCGACCGTCCACAGCGGGTCGGCGGCGATCGTGCCCGGCGTGCGGCCGGTGAACTTGAGCACCTCGCGGTGGAGGTGGGACTGGTCGGCGTAGCCGATCTCCGCGGCGACCTCGGCGACGCTGGCGGTCGTGCCGAGCCGGCGAAGCGCCCGGTCGAATCTGACGATCATCGCCGCCCGTTTCGGCGTGACGCCGATCTGCGCCTTGAACCGGCTCCAGGACCGCGTGCGGCTCCAGCCGTACCGACCGGGCAGGTCGCCGATCGGCACCCGCCCGTGGCCGGCCCTGATCCGCCGCCACGCGTCGGCCACCTCGGGGTCGACGCGGAACGAGGAACGGCGGCGCTGGGCGAGCGCCTCGCGGACCAGCACGAACCGGTCCTCCCAGGAACGCGTCTCGATCAACCGCGCGCGCAGCCGATCCGCGTCACGCCCCCAGATTTCGGTCAGGTCCAGCGGCGCGCCGTTGAGCTCCGCCGGGGACACGCCGAGAAGTCCCGGCGCCGCCAGCGGATCCATCTGCAGTTCGATGCAGTCGACGGCGCGTCCGGCCATCCGGGCGGCCGGCGGGGAGACGCCGACGACGATGCCGCCCTCGATGGCATCGCCGTCGAGGGGTTCGAGGTTGCCCGGGGTGCAGTCGATCACGATTCCGATCGCCGGACCGGGGAGAATGCGCTCCTCGAACCTCCCGCCGGAGCGGTCGCGGAAGCCGACCACCTCGACGCCCGGGACCGCGTGCCCCTCGGCGGGGACCGCCACCTCCCAGGCGCCGTGGCGTCGCGACGTCGGCGCGATGTCCGCTCGCATGCCCGCGAGCATATCTCCGGGTGTACGCGCTCCCTCACCGGCCGGGGACGCCGTCTCCGGGATCACCTCCCGTCTGCGGTGCGGCGGCGCCCGAGGCGAGCAGGCCGACCAGGCGGGCGACCAGCCCTCGCACCCGCTCGTAGGGCGCGTCCTTCAGCACGGGCGAGCCGACGACCGAGCGCATCACCCCCATGCCGAGCAGGAGCGCGCCCACCAGTTCGGCGCGCAGTCCGGCGTCCTCGCCCTCGATGCGGCCGGCGAGGTCCTTCAGGTAGTTCTCGCACAGCTGGACGCGCAGCTCCTCGCGCGCGTCGGCGTTTCCGGCCGAGCGCAGCATGCCCAGCAGGGGGTGCTCGCCGTCCTCTCGCAGGTCGGCGAAGACGATGTCACGCAGCATCACGTCGGTGACGTGGACGACCGGGCGGCGAGGATCCGCGGTCAAGCCTGCGGGGATCTCCACGCGCATCGCCTCGGCGTACAGCTTCCTCTTGGAGCCGAAGTACCGGAAGATCAGCGCCGCGTCCACGCCCGCGTCGCTCGCGATCTCCCGGATGCCGGTGCCGTCGTAGCCCTGGCGGGAGAAGCGCCGCCGGGCGGCGTCGAGGAGGGCGGTACGGGTGGCCGCGCGGTCGCGGCGGCGACGGCCGGGGGGTGGGGCGAACTGGTCCATGAAGTCAGCATAAGTCATCAAATGTTGACTTGACTGATGATCGCCACCTAACCTCCTTGTCATCAGTCGATGACTTGGAGCGGGAGA
>Ga0079224_100005888_pt1 | contig 16159 bp, 16 predicted proteins | sample Stecom2015_FD_80414 | JGI IMG/M metagenome (GOLD analysis project Ga0079224, IMG submission 80414) | Agricultural soil microbial communities from Utah to study Nitrogen management - Steer compost 2015 | ecosystem: Environmental > Terrestrial > Soil > Agricultural land | place: USA: Utah...
CCTTTGAGAACTTTCCCGAGAGCGAGGTCGAACGCACGAATCACCTGCTGCATCTCGTCGGGGTTCGCCTCTTCCCAGGCACCGAAGTCGCTCGCAGCCACGATCTCCCGCTCCGGCATTTTCACCAGCTTGGCCTGGATTCTGACCTGCACCTGCGGCGGATCGCGGAAAGCCTCCATCTGGAACTCCCGCAGCTCCGTCTTCAGGACGAAATCCGCCCGGAGCCCGATCGACTCACGGCCCACCGACACGATTTTTCCGGTGTTCTCGAACGATTCCGTCATGAGCGTCTGCACCATCAGCGGTGCTCGGTCGCTCCAGCTCGAACGGGCGTAATACTCGAAGATTGTCGGGGCCGGCATGATCCCGATCCTGACCGTATTGAGCGTGGCTGGCGCGAAAGGCGTCTCGAGCACGAGCTGCCACTGGACCCGAGGCAGATCGGCCGCAAAAGTGCTTTTCGGAGTCAGCGTATAGAGCGTCGGCGGCGGGCCGCTGCCGGGTATAAAGCGCTCGCAAGCGCCGAGAGCGGAGATCGCAGGCACCGAGGCCAGGACCGCCAGCACACGTCGTCGGCGGAGGCTGGGTGACGCCTCGTTCGGCACGCTCATCTGTTTATCTCGCTTCATAGCCATCCTGCTGCCTGCCGAACAGGAAGCGGGCGGGATCCCGGCCCACTTCCGTCGTGACCCTGTTGAGCCCGGCGACGAGCAACCGCAACTCGCTCAGGAACGTGGACAACTCATAGAGCCCGGTGCTGGCGAAATCCCGGATCGGCTGTCGGTTCTCCTTGACCATCGCCTCGACCTCACGCGCAACGGAGGTCGCCGTCCGTGCAGTGGTCTGGAGCTCCCAGACCAGCGCATTCACGTCTTCCGCCGTCTGCAGACCGGCAGATTCCAGACTCTTCACCGCGCTTTCGACCGATCGCAGCGCCCCCACCAGATTCTTGGACAAATCCTCGGAGACCTCGCTCACCGCGCGGCTCGCGGTGTTCAGATTATCGATCGTCTCTGCCGCCCCCGACACGATCTGCCGGATCTGCGGCGCCTGATCGGCCAGCGCCGCGGAAAGATCGCGGACGTTGCGCAAGGTGTCGGAAAATGCCTCTCGGTTCTCGACGTTCAACAGGTCGCTGGCCTGATGGATCATCAGCTGTATGCTCTCGAGCAGCGCCGGCGCGCCTTCGAGGACGCGCTCCAACCGCGACGACTGGGATTCGATCACCGGCCTTTCCTGATCGCCGACCGGCTCCAGCGGCGGTGCTGCGGTCGAGCCGCCGCTCAGCATTACCACCGACCCCCCGGTTATGCCCTGGAGCTCCAGGCTCGCGCGCGTATCCGTCTTTACCGGCGTTTCTTCCGCGACACGGATGGTGACGCGAATTCTTTCAAGGTCCTCGGGCGCGATCCTGATCTCCTCCACCTGGCCGACCGTCACACCGCGGTAGGTAACGGAGCTGCCCTCGTTCAGGCCGGCGACCGAGCCCTCGAAATAGATGTCGTACGTGTCGAACCGGCTCGCCGCCTGGAACTTCCCGAGCCAGAGCACGAAGCCGATCAGCCCGACGAACATCACGACGACGAACACGCCCACCATCAGATAATTGGCCCTGGTCTCCATACTCAGCCCATGCTCCGTTGAAGGCCGTGTTCGGCGGTCTCGCGTGCGGCGCGGCCGCGAGGACCACGGAAGTACTCGCGTATCCAGGGGTGGTCGTCCTGTATGAGTTCGTCGATCGTGCCGACGCGGGTCCGCCTGTCAATCAGCACTGCGATCCTGTCGCAGACGGCGTAGAGGCTGTCGAGGTCGTGCGTCACCATCACCACCGTCAGCCCGAGCGAGCGTTGCAGGTTGCCGATCAACTCGTCGAAGCGGGCAGCACCGATCGGGTCGAGACCGGCGGTCGGTTCATCCAGAAACAGAATCTCGGGATCGAGCGCGAGTGCGCGGGCAAGACCGGCGCGCTTTCGCATTCCGCCGGAAAGCTCGGCCGGGTACTTGTGCGCTGCATCAGGCGCGAGCCCCACCAGGCCGAGTTTCACCTCAATCAGCTGGCGTCGGAGCGCGCGCGGCAGATCCGAGTGCTCCTTCATCGGAACCTCGACGTTCTGCGCGACCGTTAACGAGCTGAACAGCGCACCGTCCTGGAACAGCACGCCCCAGCGCTGCCTGAGCCGACTCATCTCCGCGGCGGAGAGTTCGTCGACGTTACGTCCGAGCACGGTGATCTCGCCCGCCGCGGGCCGGATTAGACCGATGATCGACTTGAGCAGGACCGACTTGCCCGTCCCCGACCCACCGACGATGCCCAGGACCTCACCCGCCTTCACGGTGAGATCGAGGTCTTCGTGGATCACGGTAGTGCCGAACTGTGTCCTGAGGCCGCGGACCTCGATCGCCGGCTCGCCGGATGACCTGCTTCTCCCGGTCATCCGCGGTCAGACCCCGATCATCGAGAAGAAGATCGACAGGAAAGCATCGAGGACGATGATCAGGAACACTCCTTCGACGACCGACTTCGTCGTCATCCTGCCGACCGATTCAGCGCTTTGTGAAACTTGCAGTCCCTCGTAGCAGCCGACCACGGCGATGACAAAGGCAAACAGCGGCGCCTTTACGAGGCCGACCCAGAAATGGTCGATCGGGACGGCGTTGTGCATCTGGGTGATGAACTGCGAAAAGCTGATGTCGAGCGCGAGCGTCGCCATCGATGCCCCCCCGATCAGTCCGAGCACGTCGGCGTAGAACACCAGCAACGGCATCACCAGCATCAGGCCGAGCACGCGCGGCAGGACCAGAACAAACAGCGGATCCAGTCCAAGGGTGGAGAGAGCGTCGATCTCCTGATTGACCTTCATCGTCCCAATCTGTGCGGCGAATGCGCTTCCCGAGCGCCCCGCCACGATGATCGCCGTGAGAAGAACACCCATCTCGCGCAGCACGCCGACGCCCACCAGGTTCACCGTGTAGATTTCTGCACCGAACCGAGCGAGCTGATCCGCGCCCTGATATGCCAGGACCACTCCGATCAGGAAGCTGAGTAGCCCGACGATCGGCAGCGCGTTCAGCCCCGTCGCCTCCATGTGGGCCACCAACGCGGGGAAGCGCACACGCCGCGGCGAGGCCGCGGCGCGGAGCAATGCGACCACCACGGCGCCGAGAAATTCGAGCAGGTTGCGCCCCTGCTCCATCACGGCGACGGTCGCGCGGCCGATCCGGACGAGCAGCGCCGTGAGCGCCGAGGGCCCCTTCGGCGCTTCGGGCGCCACCATGATCGCTTCCGCGACCGTATCGAGAAGCCCCCGGAACCGTGCGTCGACGGAAGCCAGCTCCACGGTCGCGCCGCGGCCCTGCAGAGCCTCGACGGTCCGCAGGATCAGCCATGCGCCGCTGGTGTCCATCTCTTCGACTTCGGCGAGATCGAACACGACCTCGGAGGCACCGCCGGCACCGAGATCGGCGACCTTGGGGTCGAGGGCGGCCGCATGCTCGGTCGTCCAGGAACCGCGCAGCAGAATCCTGGTCGACGGGCCGCTCTCGGCAACTTCCACCGGTTCCGGCTGGCTCTCGCGAAGCCTCATCTGCTCGTTGGCCGCCATTGACCGTCGTTGCTCTCTCGCCCCCTGTGCGCTGAGCCACTGATTAGCACACGGCTTCGCGCGAGAGAAACTTGCGGTAAGGCCGTGGCACTCAGGCGTCGAGCGCGCGCCGCGCAGCGGCTTCCACCGTTTCGGGAGGTCCTTCCGCAGATACCTTGTGCCAGTCGAGCCGACCGAGCTCGTAACTAACCTGGCGGTGCACGATTTCCGCGGTGGCGTCCGAAGCGTCGCCGCTCCGCCGCTCGACGCGGTCTGCCATGACGTGGAGCGGCGCCTCCAGCCATAGCCCTCTGAAGCCGACACCGAGTTTGGCGGCAAGACGCTGCACCGCCTCCCGCTCGTCCACCCGCGCGAACACGGCGTCGAGGACGACGGCGTGCCCCGATGCAAGCACCCGCCCTGCTATTGCGATCATCCGTTTGTAAACAGCGCGCGTCCAATCCTGAGAATAGAAGGACTCATCCAATCGCTGGCTCTCCGGCACGCCCGCAAGCCGCTTGCGGATCACGTCGGAACGGAGATGCACGGCTCCCGGCGCCGGACCCACTTTCGGGGCGATGCGTCCGGCGAGGGTCGATTTGCCGGTGCCGGAGAGTCCGCCCACCGCAACGAGACGCGCCGGGGGCGGCCTCAGATAGGCTTGTGCCGCCTCAAAATACTTCTGTGCTTCCCGTTGCAGAGCAGCGAGGCGGCCCCTTTCGCCGGTAGCGTCGGCGGTGGCCGCCTTGACCTTCGCGCGCACCAGCGCCCGGTCTGCCAGCAGCAGTGGCAGCACGCCGAGCCCATCCAGATCGTCGGTCTCGACAGCATATTGCGTGAGCAGCAGGGCCGCGAAGGCGCGCAGGCCGCGGTGATCGAGGTCCATCAACATGAAGGCGAGGTCGTGCAGCACGTCCACCCAGGAAAGCGCCTCGTTAAACTCGATCGCGTCGAAGAGCGTCGGGCGACCTTCCAGCAGACAGACGTTGCCTAGGTGCAGATCGCCGTGGCATTGGCGGACGAAGCCCGCGCGCTTCCGTGCGTCGAGCACCGCCGCGGAGCGCCCGAGCTGCGCGTCGGCCAGCTGCCGCACGCGCTCGACCGCGTCCGGCGCAAACCATGTGGGGCGTTCGCTCAACTCCTGAAGGGACTCGGTCAACGTCGCACGGACCGCCGCTTCTCCGCCGTACGGGGAATCGTCGCCGGCTCGTTCCGCATCGGCGTGAAATCCGGCGATGGCGGCGGCGAGATCGATGACGATCTGCCGCGTCAGGCGGCCTTCCTCTGCCATCCGATCGAGGAGCGCCTCTTGCGGAAAGCGCCGCATGAGCACGCACCATTCGACCGGCGTTCCCGCCCCGCCGAAAGAGAGACGGCCGCCCGAGCTCCGCGTGATCGGCTCGACCGACAGATACAGCCGAGGTGCCGTGCGCCGATTGAGCCGAAGCTCGGTCTCACACGCCCGGCGCCGCTTCTCCAAAGTCGAGAAGTCCATGTACGGGAACTCGACCGCGCGCTTTATCTTGCAGACCCGATCGCCGGCCAGAAATACCAGAGCGCCGTGGGTCTCGATTCGTGAAACACGGTCCGGCGACACCCCGGCCCAGGCGCCGCTCGCCAGGAACTCGACGACCGCACTCTGGTCCTCCGCCTGGTCCGGCATCGCTCTCTACCTCCTGCTCGCGCAATGGACGGGGCTTGTCGCGGACGGCAATTCCCGTACTCTGCCGCCGCTTCATCCTCACGCACAAGGTGGCCCGATGAACTCCAGCGGCGCGACCCGCGGCGGCATCCTCTACCTCGTCGTCGGTCCGAGCGGCGTCGGAAAGGACACACTTCTGGAGCGCGCGCAGCCGCAATTGTCCGCCACGCACTACTTTGCACGCAGGGTCGTAACCCGCCCCGCCGACGCCGGAGGGGAAGACCATGAGGCTGTCGGCGAAGCCGAGTTTGCCGCAATGGCCGCCGCGGGAGCTTTCGCGCTTCACTGGTCGGCGCACGGCCTCCACTACGGAATCCGGGAATCCGACGCCCGCCTGCTGACGGAGGGAACGCACGTGGTGGCGAACGTCTCGCGTGCCGTGGTCCAGCCGGCCCGGCTCCGGTTTCCGCGTCTCCGGGTCGTGCATGTGACCGCCAGTCCCGCCACGCTTCGGGAACGGCTGCGGCAACGCGGACGGGAAACTCCCGAGGAAATCGAGTCACGGCTGCTCAGGGCCGCCGCCGACGCTCCGACCGGGGCCGAGGTGCTCACCGTCCGCAATGACGGTGAAATCGAAGACGCGCTCGCGCGCTTCATCGAGGCCCTGACGGCCGCTCACACGGCGGATTGCTCGAACCTTCAGCCGGAGATTTCTCCGAGAGGGTAGCGCGCAACCACCCGAAAATCCCCAGCCGGGTCGAACTGTCCGAACACTGTGAGCGCGTCGAGGACGAAGCTCGTGCCGCAGACCGGATCGAACGTCTCCTGCAACGCTGGAAGGACGCTCTCGCCGGTCTCCGGGGCGAGAGGTCCGGTCAAGGTCATATGAAACCGGAACTCTTCCATGACGTACGGGTAGCCCCAAGCGAGGAGCAATTCCTCCTGCCGGCGCGTCAGATCTCTCGATCGCCGTCTCGCGAGCTCCGCTTCGCCGGGGGGAGCCCGGAAGCGATCGAATGTGACGACACAGTCCGCGGCGAGCGCCTCTAGCTCCGGCGATGCCCGCTCCGGCACAAGGGCGAGAAACCTTCCGAGACGCGCTACCCGCAGACCGGGGAGAATGATCCGGGGCCGGGCTGCGGCGAAGCTCTCCACCGCCGTCAGCAGCTCCGTCGCAGTGCGCCCTTGCGGGAGCCGAAACGGCGGCTTCAGCGTCGCGTGGAAGCCGTAGCGCCGCGGTTCTGCGGTGATCTCCTCCTGTGCGGCAGGAGTTATTTCGCCGACACCGGTCGGCGGGTAGCGCGTTCCGGTGTAGGCGCAGCGGCCGAGCCAGCGGGACGCGAGACGATTCAGCGCCGAATCTTCCGCCGGTGCGAAGTAGACGGCGTACCGTGCGCCCGTCACGCCCGCGCCCTTTCGACGGAGTACGCGAGCCGGAGTGGTCCGGGGGCAGCAGAGGCCAGGCGGAGGAGGATCATGATCAAGGTCACCGATACGATCTCGATTCAGGAATCTGAAATCGAAGAGATCTTTATCACAGCGGGCGGACCAGGCGGCCAGCATGTCAACAAGGCGGCGACAGCCGTTCAGATCCGCTTCGACGCCGCCGGCTCGCCTTCGATCGGCGAAGAGGTGCGTGCGCGGTTGCTGAAGCTCGCGGGACGACGCCTGACCAGTGAGGGTCAGATTGTGATCACGGCGCGGCGATTCCGCAGTCAGGCCCGCAATCGGGAGGAGGCGATCGAGCGGCTGGTCTCCCTCATCCGTCAGGCAGCCGTGCCGCCCGAGCCGAGGAAACCGACCCGCGTCCCGCCCTCCGCGCGGAGGAAGCGGCTGCAGCGAAAGCGCCATGCAGCGCAAGTCAAGGCACTGCGCCGTGCGCCTTCGACGGACAATGCGGGCGAATAGGCCGCTTATCGTCCGAGCGGGAACCAGCATTCAAAGCGATAGAATCGACCTTTCCATGTGATAGACTTAGATATTCTGGCGAACATCGGGCCTTGGGACATAACGCGCGCCGGGAACGTGCGGGATCATTTGCAATGCCGGAGGTGATCGAGAGCCTCATCGACGAGCTGTCCGCGGCATCGACCTCCGAAGACGTCTATCACGTCCTCGACCGGCGCCTGGGCGAGCTCGGCTTCGAGCGCTTCGCATATCATGTTCTCATCTCGTCGGAGGGTGCGAGGAAGCCGATGTATCTCGGCACCTATCCAGACGCGTGGGCTCGCCACTACATCGCCAACGACTATGTCAACGTCGATCCTGTGATGCCTCAGGCGACCCGGGGCATCCTGCCGTTCAATTGGGCCGATCTCTACAAGTCGCTCGCACAGAAGAGTCGTCAGCGCAAGGTGATCGACGAGGCGGGCGACTTCGGCTTGCCGAACGGCATTACCGTCCCCGTGCACGGTCCCGGAAAGGGAGTGGCCACCCTCAACGTGGCCGCGCAGATCCCCGGGCGGGAATTTAACGAGCTTTGGCGGCGTCATCGTCATGAGCTTCACCTGATTGCAATGTACAGCCATGAGGCCATCGCCAGGCTTGCGAGTCAGGGCAAAAGCGAAGCTCAGCCACATCTGGCACCGCGCGAGCGGGAATGCCTACTGTGGACCGCACGCGGCAAGACGGCATGGGAAATATCAACGATTCTGAACATTTCACAGGAAACCGTCGTTCATTATCTCAAGTCTGCCTCGTCGAAGCTCGGCGTTCACAACAAGACGCATGCCGTCGTGAAAGCCATTCTGATGGGGCTTGTCGTTCCATAGACACAGGGACCGCGCCTCCTTCGGTCCCAATGCCCGTTGATATAGCTCCGTAGAGCCCCCCAATTCTGGCGGGCTGCCGTCTCGGGTCGTTGCCGGTCTACTCCGGGCCACGAACTCGTGACGGAGGGGGCATTGATAGACTGTCTGACGCCTGCGGATTGGGACCGCAAAAGCCACCAAATATTGGATATGCACAAGCTTCGGTGCCGCGTCTTCAAGGGGCGGCTCGACTGGGAGGTCTCCGACGAGAACGGATACGAGTGGGACCGCTTCGACATGCTCGATCCGATCTACCTGCTTGCGCACGACGAGAATGACCGCCTGGTCGGCACCTGGCGCATGCTGCCGACGACCGGCCCCTACATGCTCCGGGATGTGTTCCCGGTGCTTCTGGATGGCACGCCCGCGCCGTGCAGCGAGAAGATCTGGGAAGGCAGCCGCTTCGCCGTCGACTGCGACTATGTCGGCCGCTCGGGACTAGGCGCCGTCAGCAGGATCACGAGCGAGATCTTCTGTGCCGTCGTCGAATTGTGCCTCGCGCACGGCGTCGAAGAGGTCGTCACCGTCTATGACGCCCGCATCGCCCGCCTCCTGCCCCGGATCGGCTGCGCCCCGAAATGGCGCAGCAGTATCCACCGGATCGGCAAGACCCTCACCATGGCCGGTCGATTCGACATCAACGAGCAGGTATTGCAGCGAATCAGGGACCTCGGCGGGATCGAAGGACCCGTCATCCGGAGCGCTCCGCGCCCCGACGAGTATTTCCGTGTCCCCGCTTCTCTGCCGGTTTACGCGAACTCGGACTTCCCGCAACGACAGGCTGCTTGAGAAACGTGAGGTTCTTGTGATGAATCAGCAGTTCGATTTCGACGATTACATCTGCACGCCGGAAGCGCTCAAGGGATGCCTCGACTATCTCTACCGCCAGGCGATGATCGCCAACCTCCGCCTCCCTGCCCACTTCATCGGTGCCGCGGCGGAAGCGACTTCGGCGCTCATCGAGAAGGATGCTCGCGGAGAGCGCGGGGGCCCGGCCGATCCTCGCCCGCGCGCAGTCGGCGACTGGTGATCACGGGGCGCCGGCGTGACGGCGCCTCGCATTTCGAGCCCTGGAGCGGCGTCTCGTGAGCTCGGCCGCGGCGAAGGCCGGTTCGATAGGACGCGGGCCGCGCGGCCTTCCCCTGATCGGCGTCGCGGCGAGCTTTCGGGGAGATCCGCTGGGCTATTTCGTCGACCTGATGCACCGGTACGGCGACGTGGTCTGGTTCAGGGTCGGGCGTGCGCCGGTGGTGATGCTCAACCACCCGCGCGCCATCCGCCATGTCCTCCAGGATAACCACCGCAACTACCACAAGAGCGCTTTCTACAGGCCGCTGAAACCGTTGCTCGGCCGGGGCATCTTCCTATCGGAGGACGCGACATGGCTCGAGCAGCGCAGGCGTGCGCGGCCTTCCTTCGCCGGCCCCCGCTTCGAGTTCATGGCCGCGCGCATCGTCGATGCCACGACGGACATGCTCGCCCGGTGGCGCGCCGAAGGAGCAGGCGCCACGATCCGCATCCTTCCCGAGATGATGCGCCTGACGCTCGACAGCGCCGCCCGCGCCTTCTTCGCGACCGAGTTGACCGATCAGCACACCCCCGTATTCGACGCGCTGACGGTGATGCTGCGCCAGGCCGAGCGGCGGGTCTGGGCGACGCTCCCGGTGCCGGACAAGCTCGCAATGTATGCGCGACCGTCCTATCGGCGCGCGGTCGCCGATCTGGATCGTTTCGTCTGGGCATTGATCGAAGACCGGCGACGCGATCCGCTCGGCGAGGATGACCTGCTCACCCGCCTGGTGCATGCCTACGAGCCGGTGGACGAGCACGACCAGACGATCCTGCGCGACGAAGTGGTTTCGATCGTGACCGCGGGTCACGAGACGACGGCCTGCGCCCTCGCCTGGGCGCTCTGCCTGCTGTCGCGGCACCCGGACGCTGCCGCGCACCTCCGCAGGGAGGTGGACGAGGTGCTCGGAGGTCGGGCACCCACACTCGCCGATCTGGAACGGCTGGACTACACCCGCATGGTCTTCGAGGAGGCGATGCGCCTCTATCCGCCGGTCTGGACACTCTCGCGCGTCGCTTTGGAGGACGACGAAATCGACGGCGTCCGCATCCCGGCCGGCACCACCACCATGCTTTGCCCCTATGCCGTGCATCGCCATCCCGCGTTCTGGACGGCGCCGGAGACGTTCGACCCGGAACGTTTCGCGCCGGGTGCGGACCGCGACCGTCCGCGCCACGCCTATTTCCCGTTCGGGGGCGGTCCGCGCGTCTGCCTCGGCAATCGCTTCGCGATGATGGAAGGCCAGGTGATGCTCGCGATGCTGGCGCAGGCGGTCGACGTGACGCTGGAGCCCGGGCAGTCGCTGGAGCCGGAACCGATGATCACGCTACGTCCGCGGGAAGCGACTCTCATGCGGCTGCATTGGCGTGAGCCGACCGACGCGACGCACTCGGCCCCCCCATTCGCCGCCGGCATCTAACTGCTAACCCACACCCACTGATTCGCCTGTTCGAGCGCTCGTGCGGTGCGGCCGCTCAGTCTGGACGGATTAATACCATGGTGTAGGCTTGTTCTGCCCGAGACCAAGCAGGGAGGAGGCGATGCCCAGAAAAGCAGGCGGCCCCCGATGAGCGAGCGTCTTACGAAGTCGGCGACCCGGAACATCTTCTACGGCGGCTCCGCATTCTTCATCATCGTCTTCCTGGCACTGACGATCCATAGCCACCTCTACATCACGGGCACCAGCACCAAAGCCGAGACGCTCACGGAGAGCGTGGCGCGCGGCAAACATGTCTGGGAAAAGAATTCCTGCATCAACTGTCACTCGTTGCTCGGAGAAGGTGCCTACTTCGCTCCCGAGCTCGGCAACCTTTGGCAGCGCTGGGGCGGTGACGAGGATCCGGAGGCCGCTCGGGAAATCCTGAAGGCCTGGATGGAATCGCAGCCGAGCGGCATTCCCGGTCGCAGACAGATGCCCAACTTCAACCTGACGGATCAGGAGTTGAGCGACCTGGCCGATTTCCTCGAATGGACCAGCACCATCGACACCCAGGGCTGGCCGCCCAACGACGCCGGCTGAAGGGGGGAACCTGCATGCGCTACCAGACGCAGCGGATCGCTTATCCGTATTTTCTCGGCGCTCTCTTCCTTTTCGCCGTTCAGATCATCTTCGGTGTGCTGGCGGGCATCGTTTACGTCCTTCCCAACTTTCTGGCCGAGATACTTCCCTTCAATATCCTGAGAATGATCCACACCAACGCGCTGATCGTGTGGTTGCTGATGGGCTTCTTCGGTGCCGCCTACTACCTCATTCCCGAAGAGGCGGAGCGCGAGATCGAGAGCCCGATTCTGGCCTACGTTCAACTCGGCCTGCTGATGTTCGGCACGCTGGCGTCGGTGGTCGGCTATCTGTTCGGAATTCACGGAGGCCGCGAATTCCTCGAGCAGCCCATGTGGGTCAAGCTGGCTATCGTGGTCGTGGCGCTGATCTTTCTCTACAACATATCGGCCACCATACTGAAAGGCCGGCGGACGGCGATCACGACCGTGCTGCTCCTCGGAATGTGGGGCATCGCCTTCTTCTGGTTGTTCGCGATCTACAATCCGATCAACCTCTCGCTCGACAAGCTGTACTGGTGGTACGTCGTCCACATCTGGGTCGAAGGCGTCTGGGAGCTCGTGATGGCCTCCATTCTCGCCTTTCTGGTCATCAAGATGACCGGCGTGGACCGCGAAGTCGTCGAGAAGTGGCTGTACGCGATCGTCGGCCTCGCCCTGTTCTCGGGTCTCCTCGGCACCGGCCACCACTATTTCTGGATCGGCGCTCCGGGGTATTGGCAGTGGATTGGCAGCATCTTCGGCGCCCTGGAGGTGGCTCCCTTCTTCGCGATGGTGATCTTCGCCTTCACGATGGTCTGGCGTGGACGGCGGGACCATCCCAACAAGGCCGCGATGCTGTGGACCCTCGGCTGCACCGTGGGCGCATTCTTCGGCGCCGGCGTGTGGGGCTTCATGCACACGGTCGCCCCCGTGAACTATTACAGCCATGGCACCCAGGTCACCGCGGCGCACGGGCATCTCGCCTTCTTCGGCGCCTACGTGATGCTCAACCTCGCGATCATCACCTATGCCATGCCCCATCTGCGGAACCGGCAGCCGTATAACCAGGTCCTGAATATGTGGAGCTTCTGGATCATGACGTCGGCCATGGCGTTCATGACCTTCACGCTCACATTCGCCGGCGTCGTCCAGGTCCATCTGCAGCGGGTCCTCGGCATGTACTACATGGAGGTGCAGGAGCAGCTGGGGCTCTTCTATTGGATGCGGCTCGGCGCCGGGTTGTTCGTGGCATTCTCGGTCATCTTGTTCCTCTACGCCGTGCTGGGGCCAGCTCGCGAGGACAGGCCGGCGCGGTTGGCGGCTGCGCCGGAGCCGGCGGAATAATGGTGGGTGACCCGATGTCCAGCGGTTCGCCGTGTCGGGGCGGAGCATGAAGGCTCTTGACCGAGACGGCACGGCGGATGCAGGTGCGGCGGTTCCCTATTACGAGCCCGCCGGCGACGAGTGCGAGATCTTCGAGCACGCGTTCCGCAAGCGCCTGCCACTGCTGCTCAAGGGGCCGACGGGCTGCGGCAAGACGCGCTTCGTGGCGCATATGGCGGCCCGGCTGGGGCTGCCGCTCCACACTGTTTCCTGTCACGACGACCTGACGGCGGCCGATCTCACCGGCCGCTATCTTCTGAAGGGCGGGGATACCGTATGGGTGGATGGACCGCTCACCCGGGCGGTCCGCCAAGGCGGCCTTTGCTATCTTGACGAGGTGGTGGAGGCGCGGAAGGACGTGACCGTGGTGATCCATCCGCTAACCGACGATCGTCGGATTCTGCCGCTGGATCGAACCGGTGAGCTGCTTCAGGCGCCACCCGACTTCATGCTCGTCGTCTCGTACAACCCGGGCTACCAGAGCGTTCTGAAAAGCCTGAAGCCGAGCACTCGTCAGCGATTCCTGGCGGTGGACTTCGATTTCCCCCATCCGGACACCGAGGTGACCATCCTGGCGCGCGAGAGCGGACTTCCCCGGGAGCGCTGCGTCCCGCTCGTACGCCTCGCCAATGCATTGCGCGATCTAAAGGGGCAGGATCTGGAGGAAGGCTTGTCGACCCGCCTGCTCGTCTATTGCGCGAGTCTGATCGCCGACGGCGTCGACCTGGACCGTGCCGTCCGGTGCGCGATCATCGAGCCGTTGACGGACGAGCCGGACGTCAAGCAAGCGCTCGTACGCGTCGCGGAGATCACGCTCGGGTAGAAGGAGGTCGCTCTGTTCGAGCCCGAGGAAAGCATCGGACTTCAGTGGCACCGGTTCGTCGGTGGCGTCTCCAGTTACCCGCGCCACCCCGGGGCTGCGGTGGAACTGGAGGGCATCCGGGGGCGTCTGGCCGTCATGTTCCGGGCGCTGGGTGGAGATCGTGGCGTCCGCATCGCGGGCGGCAGCCAGACTTCCTCGACGCACCGGCTCGGACTGCGCCAGCGGATCGGACTCGGTGTCGAGAAGCTGAACCGGGCGATTCTGGACGACACCACTCTGCAGCTCCCCCCTGTCTTCGACCTCTTCCCCGCCAGCGCCGATAATCATCGGCTGTACGAATGGCTCACCGTCTGGTTTACCGTCGCAGGGAAGCCCTGCGCCCTCCCCGCCGACGGCCTGCAGGCCGATATCGAGCGCCTTCGGCGAGCTGCGGCTACGACGGAACGCGTGCTTCGCCGATGGCCGGGGCTGACCGCGATGCATCGCCGGCTCTGCGAAGGACTGCTGGCCGCACGGCCCCGCCGGAGGCTGCCCCCTGCCGAGGCGGCGGTCGAGGCGGCAGTGCTTACCCTCCTCGGCGGTCCGGCGACCGGAGCCGAAGCGGACCGTGTGGCCGCCCTGATCGATCCGCGCGTCCCATTGACGGCCTTCCGCTCCGGACGGCGCTACCGTCCGTTCCTGCCGGTGCCGATGTGGGGGGAAGTGGTCGAGAGCCGCCCGGATTCCTCACGCGACTACGACGACCAGCAAGCCGGAGGGGATGGCCCCTCTGACGACAAGCGTCGTCAAGCGCGGCGGATGGACATCGATCAGTCGCAGCGAGACGACCCTCTCATCCTCAATCGCTTCGAAAAGATCATCAGCCTGGCGGAGATGATCAACCTGAACCGACCTGTCGAGGACGACGACACGGATTCGGCGCGCCAGGCCGCCGACGATCTCGACGAGATCACCGTAGGGCAGCACGATCGAAAGGCCGCGAGCCGGCTGAAGCTCGAGCTCGACCTCCCGCCGAGCGCTGTGGACACGACGCCGCTCATCGAGACCTGCACCTATCCGGAGTGGGACTACACGCGGCGGGTCTATCATCCGAACCATTGCCGAGTGATCGCCGAGCCGGCTTCTCTCGAAGGCGAAGACTGGCGGCCGGACGCGGCAGCGAAGCGGCGCATCCGTCGAGTGCGGCGTCAGTTCGAGGCGCTGCGCCCGCGGCGGCAGCTGCTGCATGCACAGCCGGACGGCGACGAGCTCGACCTTTCGGCGGTGGTGCGCTCGATCGCCGACCGCCGCGCGGGCGGCCCCGGAAGCGATCACGTCTATACCAGCGCTCGCACGACCGCACGCGATCTCAGCGTCGCGGTTCTGATCGACGTCTCCCTGTCGACCGACAGCTGGGTCGAGGATTGCCGCGTTCTGGACGTCGAGAAGGAGGCATTGCTGGCCCTCAGCGGCGGCCTCGCGGCCTGCGGCGACGAGCACGGCATCTTCACGTTCACGTCCCGTCGCCGGAACGCGGTGATGGTGCAAACGATCAAGGAGTTCGACGGCGTGCTGGACGCGACGGCGGTCCGCCGGATCGAAGCATTGCGGCCCGGCTATTATACGCGGATGGGTGCCGCGATCCGGCACGTGGCGCAACGGCTGGAGAAAAGGTCGCCGACGCACCGCCTGCTCCTGCTCCTGACCGACGGGAAGCCGAACGACAGCGATCATTACGAAGGCCGCTTCGCGATCGAGGACACGCGCCGGGCAATTCGCGAAGCACGACGGGCGGGGATCAAGGTTTTCGGCATTACCGTCGATCGGAGCGCCCGCGACTATTTTCCCTATCTCTTCGGGCCGGGCGCCTACACCATCTTCCCGAACATTTCCCGCCTGCCGGCCGCCCTGCCGGCGATCTATCGGCAGGTGACGGCGTGAGGAAATGCCGGATGGGGCTTCAGCGCATGGTCGAGAAACGGGAGCTAATGATGAAAAGATCGCTCGCCCTGGCCGTTTGCATTCTGCCCCTGCTCACCGGGAATGCGGCCGGGCAGGCGAATGTGGTTCCGGACACGTCGCCCCGACTGCCGCCGCAGCCGGGTCAGGGGCTGCCGCTGGAGGATGTGCGGTTTCTGGAGCGCGCGGCAGATCAAAGCGCGATAGAGGTCGAAATCGGCGGTCTCGCGGCGCAGCAGGCGTCGAGCGAAGAGGTCAGGGAACTCGGATCGCAGGTGGCGACGGATCACGAGCAGATCAGGCAGCGGCTCGTCGAGCTGGCTCAGCAGCATCGGGTCGAGGTAGAGGAGCGAGAATCCAAGGACGCCTGGCGGCCGGCGATTGAGCGCCTGCAAGGCCAGTCGGGCGAGGATTTCGACCGAGCTTATCTCGGCCTGCAGCTTGGGCTCGGGCGGCAGATCATCGAGCTGTATCAGACGCAGGCGTCCAACAGCACCGTTACCGACCTCGCACGGTTTGCGATCACCACGCTGGTGCGCCTCAAGCAGCATTTCACCACCGCGCAGGAACTCGGCGCCTTAAACGGTCTGAGCATCGAGACGGTCGAGCAACCGCCGCAGTACTGATCTCCCAGCGGATGGTGTTCGCCGGGAGGAGGCGGCCCTACTCGCGATCGGTTTGTCCGCCTGCACGGGGATGGTAGGCTGCCCCCGACCTCCCGCCATTTCGCCGAAGGAGCCTCGAATGGCCAAGTTTGAGATCGAACTCGTTCCGGCGCTCAGCGACAACTACGTCTACCTCGCCCACGACGCCGAGACGGGCGCAACCGCCGTGATCGATCCGGCGGAAGCCGATCCGGTGCTCGCAGCGCTC
>Ga0079224_100005889_pt1 | contig 16158 bp, 11 predicted proteins | sample Stecom2015_FD_80414 | JGI IMG/M metagenome (GOLD analysis project Ga0079224, IMG submission 80414) | Agricultural soil microbial communities from Utah to study Nitrogen management - Steer compost 2015 | ecosystem: Environmental > Terrestrial > Soil > Agricultural land | place: USA: Utah...
CTCACAGGGAGGAGAGAGAAATGGCGATCCGGATCTTCATCGTTGATGACCATGCGCTGGTGCGTACCGGGCTGCGGATGATCCTGTCGGCACAGGCCGACATGGAGGTGGTCGGGGAAGCCTCGGTCGGGGAGGCGGCGCTGCCACAGATCCGGGCACTGGCTCCCGACGTGGTGCTGTGCGACCTGCACATGCCGGGAATGAGCGGCCTGGAGATCACCGAGCGCGTCGTGCGGGGCCAGCCGGACGTCAGGGTGATCGTCGTTTCGGTACTCGAGGACGGGCCGATGCCGCGGCGCTTGCTTGAAGCGGGTGCGTCCGGCTATGTCGGCAAGGGCGGGGATGCGGAGGAGTTGCTGCACGCGATCCGCGAGGTCGCGGCCGGCCGGCGCTTCCTGGCAGGGAATGTCGCCCGATACCTGGCGCTGGCCGGCATCGACGGCGCTGGCAACCCCTTTGATGCGCTCACCGACCGTGAGCTGGAGGTCGCGCTCATGCTGACCCAGGGCCTTCGCCAGGGGCAGATCGCCGAGCGGCTCAGCCTGAGCCCCAAGACCGTCAACACACACAAGAGCCGGCTGTTCGAAAAGCTCGGGATCACCGATACGGTGGCCCTGGCCAGGCTGATGGGACAGTACGGGATGGCGGAACCGGCCGACGCCCTCTGAGCTCATCCAACCAGCAGTGTCCGGAAGAAAAACGGGCCGCGCGAGCGGCCCGTTTCCTTTTCCGCGACCGATCAGCTCCGGTCCGGCTTTTCAGCTTGCTCGGTGTCCGTCTCACCCTCCGACGCCGGGCGGTCGGATGGCGCTTCCTCCGCTGTGTTCCCGGTCGCAGCTTCGACCGGCTCGGCCTCCGCATCGCCCGCGGCGGCTGCGTCTGCAGGCGCCTCCCGCTCGACCGGCGGCTCAGCCGGCCCGGCGTTGCTGCCGACCGAGGCGGCTGCGTCGGCGGGCGCAGCCTCGGCGACCGGTTCTGCACCGACCGGGGCGGTTGCCCCGGCAGGGGTCGCCGCGTCAGGGGTCGCCGCGTCAGGCGTCGCCGAGGCAACAGGCTCGAACAGGTTGCCGGTCCGGGGTTCGGCGGCGCGGCTGGCGCCGTCATCGCCCAGCGTATCGGGCGCAGGGGCCGGCACCGTTTCGGCGATCACGGCATTGGAGTTGTCGTCTACGGCGACTGGAGCCGGCACGATCTGCTGAACCTCCTCCAGGCTCGCCTGCTCGACCACCGCGTCCGCCGCACTGTCCGTCACGGCCGCGGCCGCTGCATCCGCCGGGGTGGGGGCGTCGGTCGGCGCCGGCGTTGCCGCGTCCGCGGTACCGGCGGCAGCGCGCTTGGTGGCCGACTTCCGCGGCCTGCGGCTGCGACCGGACGACTTCGCGGATGCGCCATCCGAACTCGCGGATGCGCCGTCCGACTTCGCCTCGCCTGACTCGCTGCCGGCGGCCGTGGCTACCGGCTCGCGGTCGTCGGACTCGCGCCGCGGCTCGACCGTGCCGGGCCCGGCGTCACCCTCGGATGCCTCGGCGCGGCTACCGGAGATGTACCCCGAACCGGCGGTCCGGGCAGGCCGCGGCTCCGAGGTGGACTGCTTCTTCCCGGAGGGCTGCTCCCCGGAGGGCGGCTCTTCCCTGGCAGCCTGCGGGCCAGGGGTCGGCTGCTCGTTGGCGACAGCCTGCTGTTCCGGAGCCGGCTGCTGTTCCATGGCAGGCTGTTCCGGAGCCTGCTGTCCGACAGCTGGCCGCTGTTCCGGAGCCGGCTGCTTCCCTGCCGGGGCCTTGGCTACCTCCACGTCCTTGGCCGCCGGCTCGTCCTGCAGGGCCGTGGCGGCCTCGTCGGCGAAGTCGAACTCGGGGTGGGAGCCGGCTGCGGTCGCGGGCGGGACCGCCTCGATCGCATCGCTCTCGCCGGCCTCGTCCAGCCCCGCGGTGTCGGGCTGCGATGCGGCAGGGGAGTCGCCGCTGCGACGGCGGCGACGGCCGCCACGACGGCCACGCCGACGCCGGCCGGTGCCTTCGGTGTCGCCGGCGTCACCGGCTTCGCCCGCATCCCCCTGCGGTGGAGTGGGGCCGGCAAGCTTGCGGTCCTCCGCGCCTTCGCCCTCATTGACGGCGGCAATGGCAGCGGCCGCGGCGCCAGCCACGGCCAGGCGCTCGTCAGGGGCCTCCTGCTTTTCCTGTGGGCGGCCGCGGGACCCGTTGTCGGCCTGCTGTGCGACCGGGGCCGTGGCCTTCGCCTCGCGCGGCGCGTCACCGGCACCGCCGTCGGTGGCTGCCTTCTGGTTGCGGCCCTGGTCGTCGCGCTGCTGCTTGTCGCGGGCCCTTTCCTGGCGTTCGGGCCGATCGCCCTTGCGCCTGCGGCGCTCCTGGCGCTCTTCGTTGCCACCCGACTCGCGGTTTCCAGCCGTCGCCTTGCCATTGCCGCTGCGATCGCCAGTACCGTTCCCGCGCTGGGTTGCCTCGTCGCGCCGGGCACCGTTGTCACGGCCGCCCTTGGCACCACGACGGCGGCCGTTGCCGCGCTCGCCATTGCGGTTTGCTTCCTCGCGCACGGCCTCCTCGCGCTGCGTGCCGGCGGCGGCCGGGGTGCCGCGGAAGAAGCGCATTATCCGCTCCACCATGCCGATGGAGTGGGTTGGCGCGACCACCACGGGTGCCGGTGCGGGTGCCGGCGCGGGCGCGGGCGCCGTTTCACGCGGTTCGCGGACGGGGGCGGGGCGCTCGTGCTTGACGTTGGTGACGGCAGGCTTGGGAATGTTGAGGTTGGCCTTGGTCAAGGCATGGTTGGGCAGCTTGCGAGGCGTACCCCGCTGGTAGCTGGGGCGGCTGCTTTCCTCGCCCAGCTCGTTCTCGCGCAGGCGGGTGACCTCGTAGTGGGGGGTGTGCAGCTGCTCGTCGGCCACGATCACCACCGGGGCGCCGTGGCGCTGCTCGATCTCGCTCAGTGCGCGACGCTTTTCATTGAGCAGGAAGTTGGCGATTTCCACCGGGGCCTGCACCAGTACCTGGCCGGTGTTGTCCTTCATCGCATGCTCTTCGGAGACGCGGAGGATCGACAGCGAAAGCGACTCCACCGAACGCATCCGGCCCTGGCCTTCGCAGCGCGGGCAGACGATCTGGCTCGACTCGCCCAGCGAGGGACGCAGGCGCTGGCGGCTCATTTCAAGCAGGCCGAAGCGCGAGATCCGGCCGACCTGTACGCGGGCCCGGTCCTGGCGCAGCGCTTGCTGGAGCCTCTGCTCGACCTCGCGCTGGTGCTTGTTGGAGGACATGTCGATGAAATCGATCACCACCAGGCCGCCCAGGTCGCGCAGGCGCATCTGGCGGGCGACTTCGTCAGCCGCCTCCAGGTTGGTGTTGAGCGCGGTTTCCTCGATGTCGCCGCCCTTGGTGGCACGCGCCGAGTTGACGTCGATCGCGGTCAGTGCCTCGGTCTGGTCGATCACCAGGGCGCCGCCGGAGGGCAGGCGCACCTCGCGCTCGTACGCGCTCTCGATCTGCGATTCGATCTGGAACCGGTTGAACAGCGGAACGTCGTCGGTGTAGTGCTTGAGCTTGCGCAGGTTGTGCGGCATCACCTGCTCGATGAACTCTCGCGCTTCGGCGTACATCTCCTCGGTATCGACGAGGATCTCGCCGATGTCCGGGCGCATGTAGTCGCGCAGGGCACGGATGATGAGCCGGCTTTCCTGGTAGATCAGGAACGGCGAGGCCTTGGACAGGGCGGCGTCGCAGACCGCCTTCCAGACCTGGAGCAGGTAGTCCAGGTCCCACTGCAGTTCTTCGGCGTCGCGGCCGACGCCGGCAGTGCGGATGATCACGCCCATATCGTCGGGGATCGACATCGCGTCCAGGGCCCGCTTGAGCTCGGCACGGTCCTCGCCCTCGATGCGGCGCGAGACCCCGCCGGCGGTCGGCGAGTTCGGCATCAGCACCATGTAGCGGCCGGCCAGCGAGATGAAGGTGGTCAGCGCCGCGCCCTTGTTGCCGCGCTCTTCCTTGTCGACCTGGACCACGACCTCCTGGCCCTCGCGCAGGAGCTCCTTCAGGCCGGCCTTGTTCGGGTCGACGCCGGACTGGAAGTAGTCGCGGGAGATCTCCTTCAGTGGCAGGAAGCCGTGGCGGGCGGCTCCGTATTCGACGAAGGCGGCCTCGAGCGAAGGCTCAAGGCGGGTGATGCGGCCCTTGTAGATGTTGGACTTCTTCTGCTCCCGTGACGGCTGCTCGATGTCGATGTCGTACAGGTTCTGGCCATCCACGATCGCGACGCGCAGTTCTTCTGCCTGCGTCGCATTGATCAGCATGCGTTTCATCAGTCGCGTTCCTCGCGCGTGACTCCGCGCAGAACGCCATGGCGTTTGGCCTCTGGAACCTCTGCTCTGCCTGCACGGCCCGCTGCTACCGGTGTGCGGGCGCCGGTGCGCGTGCTGGCGTAGCCTTCCGATTTCCAGCGCTGCAACACCACGGCGGACCGCGGGAGCGCTTGTCTATTGCGTTGTCTCTTTCCGGGCCGGCGGCACCAGGGCATGGCCCCGTGCCACCGGGTCGTGTTCGTTCTGGTGTCACCGGAGGTCTGACCCACCGGGCGGAACAAGGTTCCCGGCGCAGGCCATTGCTACCATGGCGCGTTCCGGAACCGACCTGCTGCGGCGCCGGCGCGGCGATGGATCTCCGGCAGGCCTGTACCCCAGCAATCGACGGCAGGTCCAAGCCCTGCCAAATCAAAACCTTATCTCGCGTCGCGAGTGTAGAGCAATTCAGCCAGATGAGCCATCCAGCACGCAGCGATGCCCCCACCGGTCCGCGCATCGTGATTGTCCCGGGGGACCGGGCCGGTCAACGGCTCGACAACTTCCTGCTCGGGCACCTGAAGGGAGCGCCGCGTTCACTGGTCTACAAGATCGTCCGCTCCGGCCAGGTCCGGGTGAACGGTGGGCGGGTGAAGGCCGACCGGCGGTTGGAGGGAGGCGACGAGGTCCGCATCCCTCCGGTCCGGGTGCCGGACGCGGGCGCGCCGGGGCTGCCACCGAAGGCCTTCATGGAGGCCCTGGAAGCGGCCGTGGTGTTCGAGGATGAGCGGCTGCTGGCCCTGGACAAGCCTTCAGGGGTCGCCAGCCACGGTGGCAGCGGGATCAGTTTCGGCGCGATCGAGACCATGCGGGCGGCGCGACCGGGGCAGAGCCTCGAACTGGTCCACCGGCTCGATCGGGACACCTCCGGGCTGCTGGTGATCGCCAAGAAGCGTTCCGCGCTCGTGGAGCTGCAGGCGCTGATGCGCGAGGAAGGCGGGATCGCTAAGCGGTACCTGGCCTTGCTGGCGGGACGCATGCCCGATGGCGTGATGAGCGTGGACGCGCCCTTGCACGTCGGCCTGCGCCAGGGAGGGGAGCGGCACGTACAGGCAAGCCCGGACGGCAAGCCGTCGCTCAGCCATTTCCGCGTGATCGAGCGGATCGGCGGGCACTCCTATTGCGAAGTGCGGATCGAAACCGGCCGTACCCACCAGATCCGCGCCCACGCCCGCCACATCGGCCATCCGGTGGCCGGAGACGAAAAGTACGGCGAGCCCGAGACCAACAAGCGCCTGCGCGCGAAGGCCGGGCTGCGCCGGCTGTTCCTGCATTCCTCCACGCTCGAGTTCGAGCTGGACGGGGGCAGGGTGCCCTACCTGCTCAATGCGCCGCTTCCCGCGGAACTGGCCCGGGTCCTGGACCAGCTGGCGGGAGGAGGGCGCTGAACGCGCCGCTCAGCGCTGCTCGTCCACGAGATTGCACATCTGCGGCCTTTCCACCGGCGGCCGGAATGTCACGGGTACGCGCAGGTCGGTTGCGACCGGCTCGCCGCCACGCGTGCCCGGCCTGAATTCCCAGCCAGCGACTGCGTCCAGTGCGGCCTGGTCCAGCTGCGGGTGTCCGCTGCTGCGCTCGATCCGGACATCGTGCGGGCGTCCATCAAGGCCCACCTCCAGGATCAGGTCGACCCTGCCGCCCTGGTCGTAGCAGGCGAGCTCCGGCGGGTAGTCCGGGGGCGGGGTGTGCACGGCGCGCGGCTGGGTCGGCGGGATGAGCGCCTCGGAGTCGACCGGCCGCTCGCAGCCGGACAGTACGAGCAGCATCGCCAGGCTGGCGGCTGGCACGAGGCAGGAGGGGCGGGGCTGGCGGACCATGTCCTATTCCTCCAGCGCGTCGGCACGCGCCGCGCAGATGAAGTCGTTCTCGCTCAATCCGCCGACGTCATGGGTCGAGTAGCGCACCACCACCCGGTCGTAGTGCACCTGCAGGTCCGGGTGGTGGTCTTCGCGATGGGCAATGAATGCCAGCGCGTTCACGAACGCCATCGTGCGGTAGTAGTCCTTGAAGCTGAAGGTGCGGGAGATGGCCCGGCCATTCTCCACCAGCGACCAGTCCGGCACCTGTGGCAGCAGCTCGCGCAGGCGAGCCTCGCCCAGCCGGTGTTCTTCGCCGCGCCGTGGCATGCAATGGGCACGGTCGAGGGGGATCAGGTCGTTCATTGGAGTTCCTCCGGCTGAGCGGTTCTGCAATGGCGATCGTACGGCAATGCCATGGCCGGTGCGGAGCGGCGGGTGGCGCTAGAATGGCCGGCATGATCCAGATCTCAGATTCCGCCCAGCAGCATTTCCGCCGGCTCATCGAACGCGAGGCCCTGCCGGGCCTGGGCGTGCGACTCAGCGCCGTGGACCCCGGCACCCCGCGCGCCGATGTCCGGCTCGAGTTCGCCGAGCCGGCAGACCTGCAGGGCGACGAGTGGGCGGTCGACTGCGACGGGTTCACCCTGTGGCTGGACGCTTCAAGCACGCGCTACCTGGATGGCGCGCAGATCGACTACGAGACCCGCGCAGCGGGCGGCCAGCTGCAGATCCGCGCCCCCGGCATCAAGGGCAGTGCACCGCCGGAGTCGGCCTCGCTGGTCGAGCGCGTGCGCTACGTGGTCGAGAACGAGATCAATCCCCAGTTGGCCTCGCACCGCGGCATGGTGAGCCTGGAGGAGGTCACCGCGGACGGGGTGGTGGTGCTCCGCTTCGGCGGCGGCTGCCATGGCTGTGGCATGGCCGATGTCACCCTGAAGCAGGGCATCGAGAAAACCCTGCTGCAGAAGGTCCCCGGGGTCACCGCGGTGCGCGACGCGACCGACCATGACACCGGCGCATCGCCGTACTACGCCCGCGACCAGCGCGCCTGACTGATCCGGCGCGTCGTTGATGCCCACGGCGGACGCATACATACAGGCATTGCAGCGGCGCATGCGCTTGCATGCGTACCGCACCCGCGGCCGCGATGGGCTGCCGGCGGGATGGGAAGACTGGTTCCAGCAAACGCCGCCACCCCTGGCGGCGGCGCATGCCGACGCGATCGTGGCCGAGCTCGCGCGGCGGCCACCGGTTCCGCCGCGACCCGCTGCCGGCGACCCGGGGCCGTGGCGCGCGTTTGCCGCACTGTGGCGCCAGCAATGGGAGCCCGCCGACCCCGAAGATCGCCCGCTGCGCATGTTTGCCGGCGGGTTTTCTCTTGTGTGGCACGTGTTGTTGTTCTTCGCGATGCTCTGGTTGCTGCTCACCGGCCACGTGCCCTCCACTGCAACCCGCCTTGGCGACGAACAGGTGGTCCAGGTCGAGTTCATAGGCGAGGGCACTCCGCAGCAGGTGGGTGGCGGGAGTGCGGAAGCCGCGGAGCCTGCGAGCGCGCCGGCGGCCGGGCCGGAGCCAGCGACCCGACCGGCGCCGGCCAGCGAGGCGGCCGCGGTCGTGGACGAGTCCGCGGCGCCGGACACGTCGAACCCGGGGCTTCCGGAGCCTTCTTTCCGGGTGCAGCCCGCGGTCAGCGTGCCGGAGCTGGAGGTTGAAGCCGCCGCACCGGCGGAACGTGAGATTCCGATGCCCAGCACGGCACGGCAGCCGCTGCAGGTCAGCGAGCCGGTGCCGGAGACGACGACCGACTTCCTGCTGCCACCGCCGGACCTGGAGGTGGAGCCTGCGGTCTCCACACCCGAATTGCAGGCACCGGCGAGAGCGGTGGCCGAGCGCGACATCCCGGCGCCGCCGCGCCGCCTGCAGTCGCCCCGGTTGCCTCCCCGGGAACTCGCCGGGGCGGCGCTGGAACTCCCGTCCCGCAACGTGGGCGAGCGCGAGGTGCCGATGCCTTCGACGCCCGCCTTGCCGCCGGCTCCCGAGCTTCGCCGGCCTTCACCGCCGGTATCGGAGCCGATGCTCGAGCCGGATCGGCGAGTCGCTCCCGAGCGTGCGGTCCCGATGCCGGAGCGCGTCGTCGCCGCGGATGAGGACAGCGCCGAACCGCCGGACCGGACCCGGGCCCCCACCGCGCCGACTCCGCAGCCACCGGCCAGCGCCGGCACCGCGGTCAGCGCGGACACGTCCCGGGCGCCGGCTCCGGGGAGCACGCCGGCGACGGCCGCCACCACGGGTCCTCGCCCCGACCCTGCTGCGGGAGGCTGGCCGGATCCCGCGCGTGCGGACGATTGGGGCGGCTCGGACATGCGGCGTGAGGGCGGCCAGGCAGGGCAATCGGCGGGGCTGTTCGACAGTGACGGGCGCGTGCGCCTGGCGCAGACGCCGGGCACCAGCGCGAGCGGCAATCCACCGGGCACCATCACCGAGGAGATCGAGAACCTGGATCGTGCCGGGATCTGGCTGCGCCGGCCGCCGATCAACTACGAGCCGACGTCCTTCGATCGTTTCTGGCGGCCGAACGAGACGTTGCTGGAAGAGTGGGTGCGCAGGAGCGTCACCACGGTCCGCATCCCGATACCGGGCAGCAGCAAGACGATCGTGTGCAAGACGATCCTGCTCGCGGCCGGCGGTGCATGCGATATCGAGGACCCGAACATGGTCGACCAGCCGGCCAGCGCGCGACCGCCACCGGATATCCCGTTCAAGCCCGAGCTGCAGGAAGGCAACAGCGCGGGCGGGTGAGGCCAGGCGCGGTTACGGCAGTGCAAACGAAAAATGGCCGCCCTTGACGGGCGGCCTTCGCAACATCGGCAGGTGCGGTCCTATCGGGCCGGCTGGTTCAGTTATGTGCGCCCTGCAGAGTACGCAGCTGCGAATCGCGACCGGCGAAGTAGACGCTCAGGTCTGCGATCTCCTGGTCGGACAGGCCCTGGGCCTGCATCGACATCAACGCATGTTCGCGGGTGCCATCACGGTAGGCCCGCAGCGCGTACGCGAGGTAGTCGCCGAACTGGCCGCCCAGCTTGGGGTAGGTCGGGTCGATCGGGCTGTTGCCGTCGGCACCGTGGCAGTCGATGCACGACTGGCCGGTGGCTTCGCCCTTGGTGTTCGCCAGCTGCTCGCCGGCGGCGATGTTGCCCGTGGGCATGCCCGGCAGCGCGGCGCCGGCGCTGGCCGGGGCCTCCGCGGTGCAGGCGGCGAGGGACAGCGTCGCCACGAGTGCGAACGGAGCGAGGAAGACGCGGGTATTCATCATGATCGGGCTTCCTGTGCTCAGTTCAGGCCGGAAAGGAAGGCGGCAATGTCGGCGATGTCCTGGTCACTGAACCCCTGCGCCTGGGCCTGCATGGTCGGGTGGCTGCGGGTGCCGCGCCGGTACTCGACCAGCGAGTTGATCAGGTAGGCCTGCGACTGGCCGCCGATCTTGGGCACGTGGTAGTTGGGGTATGCGTTCTTGTACCCGGCGATGCCATGGCAGCCAACGCAGGTATAGGTCAGCTGGTGGCCGCGGGCGGCGTCGCCGGCGGTGGCGCCGGGATTGTCCTGGGCTGCTGCGGGCGCGGCGAAAAAGCCGAGTGCCAAACTGGCGGCAATGGTCAGCGGTCGCATCATGTCTAGTCCGCGTTCTCTGGTTGCTGGCAAGTGGACATGGCCAGGGAGGACATGCAAGCCCCCACTCCCCGACCGCAAGCGCCCGAGTATAGCTTCTGTTCACGTTGGGACACAGCGGGGGCCGCAAGCTTCGCGACGCTGGCCGTGCGGGTGTCCACCGTGACCTTTGGCGGATGGGACGCACGTGGCAGGGTGATATACCTATCTACAACACCGGCACAAGCCGGCCCGATCCTGCACACGACTACCGGGACGCCCGATGCACCAGCCAGTCTCCCGCCGCGCATACAGCAGCGGTTTCATCCGCACCGCCATGGCCTCGGCCGTCCTTGCCCTGATTGCCGCATGCGGCGGCCCCGGCAGTGATGCCGACGGGGCATCCGCCGAAGCCGCCGAGGCTGCGCCGGTCCCGGTGGAGGTGGCCGCAGCCGAACGCCGCCCGATGGCCGCCAGTTACACCGGTACCGCGGCGCTGGAAGCGCCGGGCGAGGCGCAGGTGGTGGCCAAGACTTCGGGCGTGGCACTGGAAGTGCTCGTCGCCGAGGGTGACGAGGTCCGGGCCGGCCAGGTGCTGGTGCGGCTCGATGCCGACCGCGCCCGCCTGCAAGAGGCACAGAGCGCTGCGCAGATGCGCAAGCTGGAGGCGGACTTCGAGCGTTCGAAGGCGCTGGTGGACCAGCAACTGCTGTCTGCCGCCGACTTCGACCGTATCCGGTACGACCTCGAGAACGCCCGGGCCGTGAACCGCCTGGCTCGACTGGAGCTGTCCTACGCCAACGTGACCTCGCCGATCTCCGGCGTGGTCGCACAGGTCAGCCCCAAGCCCGGCAACTTCGTGCAGATCAACACTCCGATCGTGCGCGTGGTTGACGCCTCCGTGCTGGAGGCCACCCTGAACGTGCCCGAGCGCGAGCTGGCGACCTTGCGAGCCGGCCAGCCGGTGTCGCTGCAGGTCGACGCATTGCCCGGCCAGCGCTTCACCGGCCGCATCGACCGGATCGCGCCGGTGGTGGAAGCGGGCAGTGGCACCTTCCGGGTCATTGCCGCGTTCGAGTCCGGGGGCGTGCTCAAGCCCGGCATGTTCGGCCGGCTGCGCATCGACTACGACGAGCGCGCCAACGCGCTCGTGGTCCCGCGTTCGGCTTTGGTGGACGCGCAGGGACAGAACGCGGAGGTGCTGGTGGTCGAGGACGGCATCGCCGCGCGCCGGCCGGTCGAGCTGGGCTACGTCGACGGCGGCTGGGTCGAGGTGCGTGAAGGGCTGGCCCCGGGCGCGCAGGTCGTGGTCGCCGGCAAGACCGCCGTGCGCGACGGCGGCAAGGTCACGGTGATCGATCCGGGCGCCCCGGCGGTCGCCGATGGCGACGCGCCGGATCCCGCCGCGGCGATGGCCGGGGAGCCCGCCGGCCGGGCCGGCAAGGGCGGCAGCTCGAATTCCGCCCAGGACTGATCGGGAGTGCCGACGATGACCGACATGCGCCAGGACCCCACCCCGGCCGTGCCGCCGCGCACAGGCGGCGGCTTCGACCTGGTCGAGTTCTCGACCCGCCGCCGGGTGACGGTCGCGATGATGATGATCACCCTGGTGCTGTTCGGGCTGATCGCGCTGGGCAACCTCAAGGTCAACCTGCTGCCGGACCTGAGCTATCCGACGCTCACCGTGCGCACCGAGTACACCGGCGCCGCGCCGGCCGAGATCGAGACCCTGGTCACCGAACCGGTCGAGGAGGCCGTGGGCGTGGTCAAGGGCCTGCGCCGGCTGAAGTCGGTCTCGCGGACCGGCCAGAGCGACGTGGTGCTGGAGTTCGCCTGGGGCACCGACATGGACCAGGCGAGCCTGGAGGTGCGCGACAAGATGGAGGCGTTGCAGCTCCCCCTGGATGTGGATCCGCCGGTGCTGCTGCGCTTCAACCCGTCCACCGAGCCGGTGCTGCGCCTGGCCCTTTCCGGTAGCGCCGGCGGGAGCGACGCCGCGCTCACCGGACTGCGGCGCTATGCCGACGAGGACCTGAAGAAGAAGCTGGAGCCGGTCGCCGGCGTCGCCGCGGTCAAGGTCGCGGGCGGGTACGAGGACGAGGTGCAGGTGCTGATCGACCAGCAGAAGCTGGCCCAGCTCAACCTGCCGCTGTCGACGGTGGTCGAGCGCCTGGCGCAGGAGAACATCAACCTGTCGGGCGGCAGCCTGGAGGAGGGCTCGCAGCGCTACCTGGTGCGCACCGTGAACCAGTTCGCCAGCGTCGAGGAGATCGGCGAGATGCTGGTCACCGTGCGCTCGGCCGGCGATGGGGCCGCCGAGGCCGCGGCCGCCGAGATGGCCCGCGTCGCTGCCGCGACCGGCTCCTCGGCCGCGATGGCCGCCGCCGCCTCGGTGCAGAGCGCTTCCAGTGGCTCCGGCGCGATCGCGGGGGGTGTTCCGGTCCGCCTGAAGGACGTGGCCGAGGTCCGCCAGGGGCACAAGGAGCGCGACGCGATCATCCGCCTGGATGGCAGCGAGGCGGTGGAGCTCGCCATCTACAAGGAAGGCGACGCCAACACCGTTTCCACCGCCGACGCCGTGCATGCGCGGCTGGAGCAGATCCGCGAGCAGGTGCCCGAGGGCATCCAGCTGACCGTGATCGAGGACCAGTCCACCTTCATCCGGCAGGCGATCGACGACCTGAAGAAGGACGCAGTGCTGGGCGGTGCGCTGGCGATCCTGGTGATCTTCCTGTTCCTGCGCGATGGCTGGAGCACCTTCGTGGTCAGCCTGTCGCTGCCGGTCTCGATCATCACCACCTTCTTCCTCATGGACCAGCTGGACCTCAGCCTCAACGTGATGAGCCTGGGCGGCCTGGCACTGGCGACCGGCCTGGTGGTGGACGACTCGATCGTGGTGCTCGAATCGATCGCCAAGGCACGCGAGCGTGGCCTCGGGATCCTGCAGGCCGCGGTTGCCGGCACGCGCGAGGTCAGCATGGCGGTGATCGCCTCGACGCTCACCACCATCGCGGTGTTCCTGCCGCTGGTGTTCGTGGAAGGCATCGCCGGGCAGCTGTTCAAGGACCAGGCACTGACGGTGGCGATCGCGATCGCGATCTCGCTGCTGGTCTCGCTGACGCTGATCCCGATGCTGAGCGCGCTCAAGGGCCGGGCGCCGCTGGCGTTCCCCGAGGAGCCGCCGCGCGAGCCCTGGCAACCGCGCTCGCGGCTGGGCAAGCCGGCCGCGTTCGTGCGCCGCGGGATCTTCGGGCTCGTGCGCCGGGTGCTGTTCGGCATCGCCTGGGTGTTCGTACGGGCCTGGCGCCTGCTGGTGCGGGCCGTCTCCCCGGCAATGGGGAAGGCGAGCGACCTGGCGATGGCCCCGTACTCGCGCGCCGAACGCGGCTACCTGCGCCTGCTGCCGGTGGCGCTTGCACGTCCGGCGCTGGTGGTGGGCATCGCCACTGCGGTGTTCGTGGGGGCGATGGCCATCGTGCCTCTCCTTGGAACCGACCTGATCCCCCAGCTGGCGCAGGACCGCTTCACCATGACCGCCAAGCTGCCGCCGGGCACGCCGCTGCAGGAGACCGACGCCCTGGTCGCGCGGGTCCAGTCCCGCCACACCGGGGAGGAAGGCGTGCACGCGCTCTACGGCGTCAGCGGCAGCGGCACCCGGCTCGACGCCAGCCCGACGGAGAGCGGCGAGAACATCGGCAAGCTGACCGTGGTGATGGCCGATGGCGGCAGCGCGGACGTGGAGGCGCGGGTCACCGAGCGCCTGCGCGAAACCATGCAGGACTTCCCCGAGGCGCAGGTCGACTTCGCCCGCCCGGAGCTGCTGAGCCTGTCGACGCCGCTGGAGATCGAACTGACCGGCCATGACCTCGACGAGCTGCAGGCCGCCGGGCGCAAGCTCGCGGCGATGCTGCGCGCCAGCGATCACTATGCCGACGTGAGCTCGACGGTGGAGCAGGGCTACCCGGAGATCCAGATCATCTTCGACCAGGAGCGGGCGGCGGCATACGGGCTGACCACGCGCGACATCGCCGACGTGGTGGTGACCAAGGTCCGCGGCGAGGTGGCCACCCGCTACAGCTTCCAGGACCGCAAGATCGACGTGCTGGTACGGGCGCGCGAGGACGACCGCGCGACCATCGGCTCCATCGGCGACCTGCTGGTGCCGGCGCCCGGTGGTGCGTCGGTGCGCCTGTCCAGCGTGGCCGACGTGGTGCCGAGGATCGGCCCGAGCGAGATCCACCGCGCCGACCAGGTGCGGGTGGCAGTGGTCTCGGCCAACCTGCGCGGCATCGACCTGGGCACCGCGATCGAGGAAGTGCGCGGCATGGTGGCGGCCGACCCGCTGGGCGGGGTCGGGATGCACATCGGCGGCCAGGGCCAGGAGCTGGGCGAGTCGGTGCGCTCGCTGCTGTTCGCCTTCGGCCTGGCGGTGTTCCTGGTCTACCTGGTGATGGCTTCGCAGTTCGAGTCGCTGCTGCACCCGTTCGTCATCCTGTTCACCATCCCGCTGGCGCTGGTCGGCGCGGTGCTCGCGCTGACGCTCACCGGCAACACCATCTCCGTGGTGGTGTTCATCGGCCTGATCCTGCTGGTCGGGCTGGTGACCAAGAACGCGATCATCCTGGTCGACAAGGTCAACCAGCTGCGCGAGGCCGGGGTGGCCAAGCGCGAGGCGCTGGTGGAGGGCGCGCGATCCCGCCTGCGCCCGATCATCATGACCACGCTGAGCACCCTGTTCGGCTTCCTGCCACTGGCCCTGGCCAGCGGCGCGGGCGCCGAGGTGCGCGCGCCCATGGCCATCGCGGTCATTGGTGGCCTGCTGGTCTCGACGCTGCTGACCCTGGTGGTGATCCCGGTGGTCTACGACCTGCTGGATCGCCGCTCCGACGCTCACTACCGCGAGCGCGCCCGCCGGATCCGGATCACCCGCGGCCTGGAGGATGGCACCGGCGCCGACGGCGTGGAGCAGCCCGCATGAGCATCGCCCAGCTGAGCCTGCGCCGTCCGGTCACCACCATCATGCTGTTCGTCTCGATGGTGGTGATCGGATTGATCGCCGCCACCCGGCTGCCGCTGGAGGCGCTGCCGGACGTGTCGGCGCCGTTCCTGTACGTGCAGCTGCCGTACGAGGGTTCCACGCCGGAGGAGGTCGAGCGCACGGTGCTGCGTCCGGCCGAGGAGGCGCTGGCGACGATGAGCGGCGTCAAGCGCATGCAGGGCAACGCCACCGCGAGCGGCGCCGGCGTGTTCATGGAGTTCTCCGACTGGGACCGCGACGTCGCGATCGCCGCCTCGGAGGCCCGCGAACGCATCGATGCGATCCGGCAGGAGCTGCCCGACGACTTCCGCCGTTACTTCGTCCACAAGTGGTCGACCAGTGACCAGCCGGTACTGCAGGTGCGCCTGGCCGGCGACCAGGACCTGCGCTGGCAGTACGACCTGATCGACCGCGAGTTCCGCAGCCGGCTCGAGCGCGTGGCCGGGGTGGCGCGGGTGGAGATCGGCGGCGCGGCGGCGAACGAGGTCGAGGTGGCGATCGATCCCAGCCGGCTGCTCGCCCACGGCATCAACCTCGACCAGCTGACCTCGCGGCTGCAGCAGGCGAACTTCTCGGTGTCGGCGGGCGAGATCGAGGACGCCGGCCGCCGCCTTCGGGTCCAGCCCCGGGGCGAGCTGGAGGACATCGAGCAGCTGCGTTCAATGGTGCTGGACGAGCGGGGCACCCGCCTGTCCGACATCGCGGAGGTGAACTACCAGCCGTCGCGCCTCGACATGGGGCGGCGCCTGGAGGGCAGGCCCGCGGTCGGCCTGGACATCTACAAGGAGCGCGGTGCGAACCTGGTCGAGGTCTCGCGCCAGGTCAAGGAAGAGGTGGAGCGGATCCGCAACCGCCCGGGCATGGGCGGGATCGAGGTCAAGATCATCAACGACATGGGCAAGGAGGTCACCGACTCGCTCATCGAGCTGGCCGAGGCCGGCGTGGTCGGCCTGCTGCTCTCGATCGTGGTGCTGTTCTTCTTCCTGCGCCACTGGCCGTCGACGCTGATGGTCACCCTGGCGATCCCGATCTGTTTCGTCATGACGCTGGGCTTCATGCACTTCGCCGGCGTCACCCTGAACGTGCTCAGCCTGATGGGCCTGCTGCTGGCGGTGGGCATGCTGGTCGACAACGCCGTGGTGGTGGTCGAGAGCATCTACCAGGAGCGCGAGCGCATGCCCGACCAGCCGCTGCGCGCGTCCGTGATCGGCACCCGGCACGTGGCCATCGCGCTGTCGGCCGGCACGCTGTCGCACGTGATCGTGTTCGTGCCCAACCTGCTCAGCGACACCAACCAGATCACCATCTTCATGGCGCAGATCGCGATC
>Ga0079224_100005890_pt1 | contig 16158 bp, 14 predicted proteins | sample Stecom2015_FD_80414 | JGI IMG/M metagenome (GOLD analysis project Ga0079224, IMG submission 80414) | Agricultural soil microbial communities from Utah to study Nitrogen management - Steer compost 2015 | ecosystem: Environmental > Terrestrial > Soil > Agricultural land | place: USA: Utah...
AGTCGGGGGCACGTTGCTCAGGGTGTAACGGCTGTGATATCCATTGTGATCTGGATGGCAATCATTGCCTGTGGCCGGCTGTTATTAATGTGCGGCTGGACTACCCGTGTTGAACAAAGCTGATCCAAGAGCGGAACAAATCCGGTATAGATTGGCGATTTCATCGTATTGTTATCGTATTTCCATCGTATTTTTATCGTATCAGTACGATTAAAATACGATGGATAAAGCTTAAATTAAAGGTAATAAATACTCACTGTCCCGATTCCATTCATGACTTTACTCTTGTTTGTTGCAAAAACGGTAAAGATTTTATATTCTTGCGTTGCAAACCCGATTTACCTATGGGAACGACACGCAAAGGCATCAAGGGCCCCTTCCGGGGAAAAGTCGGCGCCGTGATCGGCAGCCGCTGGCGGGGAATCAACTACATGAAAGGGCTCCCGCGGGCCAAAAGCACAAAACGACCGCCCACACCGAAGCAGGCGGTCCAACGTCAAAAGTTTGTGCTCTTAAACAAGTTACTGCACCGGATACCGGGGCTGCTTGATATCGGATTCAGGCAGTTTACCGCAGCGGCAACCAGCGTCAATGCCGCCATTCAATACAATTTCGACGATGCATTCCTCAACGATGAAGGAAACCTCAGGCTCAATTACCCTGCACTGAAGTTCAGCCGCGGTTCCGTTTACCCGGCCGGCGAAGAGAAGGCGTGGCGGGAAAGCGATGGCATAAGGGTCACCTGGCACCCCAAGACCTACGGGGTGGGTGGATCTTTCGATGACCGTGCATATGCCTTTGCCTATTGTCCTACGAACGACATCTTCATGATACCAGCCCCCGTCATGCGACAAGAAGGGATGGCTCAGATCCTATACCACGGGGTGCCGGTGGGTGATGAGCTCCACGTCTGGCTGTTTTTTTCCGACAGCTTCGGCAAGCGCGCCTCAAAGACAGTTTATATTCCCTTGTCTGATCCACCAACGCCTTAACAACATGGACACCTTAGCGTTTTTTTATGATACCAATAAACCGAAGCAGCCTGTAAAATCCTACGGAAAGCTGGCGGTGCAGCAGCGCATGCGACTGGCAATGGCCTTTATGAACCCGCTCCGCCCTATTATCGCCGAAACCTGGCTTCACTACGGCAAAGGCAGCCGGAAAAAAGCATTCGGCCAAGCGCTGAAGAAGCTGATGGAGGATGCGCTGGAAGGTGAATATCCCGACCAGCACGTCATCCCCTCCCGGGTTACCATCAGTATGGGTATACTGCCGCCGGTACAGATTGAAGAGGTATTACTCAACAAACGGGAACTGGAGATTTATTTTTCCAGCGGAGAGAGTCCGATGGCCAAAACCAGTGACGAAGTCGTGCTGGTTGCATACAGTCCGGAAGCCGGTGTCGCGGGCCGCAATACAGAGGTGTGTATACGGGCGCAGGGACACCTTACCGTGGAGCTACCCCCGCCCTTGTGGGACGTACCCTTCCATGCTTACCTTTTTGTCCATAGCGCCAATAAAAGACAATACAGCAAGAGTCAGTACATCGGTTTACTGACCTGTGCAGAATAACCGGTCAATTTCCGTAAATTTGTATGACCTGCATTTGCGGGTGTGCTGGGCGAAATGGAAAAAAAAGAAATATCAGACCTTGAAGACATCAAACGGCTTGTTGACCGTTTCTATGGGAAAGTGCGTGAAGACCAACTGCTGAAAGACATCTTCAATGACACCATCCAGGATCGCTGGCCACTGCACCTGGATAAGATGTACCGTTTCTGGCAAACCCTGCTTTTTGAAGACGCAGTCACTTACCAGGGAAGCCCGTTCCTCCCACATGCAAAACTACCGGTCAAAAAAGAACATTTTGACCGGTGGATGAAGCTGTTTACTGAGACTGTAGACGAGCTCTTTAATGGAGAGAAAGCGGAAAATGCGAAATGGCGTGCTGCCCGCATGGCAGAGATGTTCCATCATAAAATCGAATACTATCGAAACCGCCCGGCCAAGCCGCTGTTATAAATGGAACTCTGCTGCTGAACTGCTGAACGGCACTACCGCGTCTGCACCGGCTCAGCCAGCCTATAGGTGCTTTGCTGCGTAAATGTCCTTCCGAACATATCCGTGGCACGCACTTCGATACGGTGCTCACCCACTGGCAGGTTAGCCGGAATATTCCCGCGCCACAAGTGTGTGCTGTTTACCGCATTTGACGGACGTCTTCCGGGCATCAGCTCATTTGTGGTATCCCACTTGTATAACTGCCACATAAAGTCAGGGTCCGGCATCTCCGTATAGGTCATCGGCCGCCATTCTCCCCCATCAATCCGGTATTCCACGGTATTGCCTTCATGTCCCATGAAAAAATTAGCAAAAATACCCGCCTGTGTACCGCGGCCCTGAGCCACGACTTTGGGATGGAAGAGCTTAACCTGTACGCTGTCCGGCTCGCCGGCAACTTTATAATCTATCATGTATCGATTACCGGATATCCGCAGAAAAGCATAGCCCTTCGGCGTACCGTCACGCATGGTGGACACCGGAACACCTTGTTCATTCAATTCACCTGAATACCAGTCACCTGAAGTGGTACCGGCATTATATTCGTGATGCGGCTTTGCCTGTTTCCAGCCGTCGGCTTCCCCATAAAAGTTCTGCCGCTGCAGGTGGGTATGCGCTGACATGGATAAGGTGTGGGGATAGTCTTTCAGCAGGTCAAACAGCCGTTGCCGGTCAGCATTCCGGAACGCATCCTCGTTCTCGTGCTGCAACGGTATGTGGAACGCCAAGACAATCAGTTTGTCCTTTCCAACATGCTTCAGGTTATTTTCAACGAAGTCCAGTTGGTCCTTGCGGAACCCACCCCAGTAACCTTTTCCGTCGCGCGGATCAGGATAAAGGATATCGTCCAGCACGATGAAATGTGCGTCCCCATAGTTGAACGCGTAATTCGCTGGACCAAAAGTTGCTTCATAGGTCTCATCTGCTAAAGAGTCAGCCGGCGCATCGTAGTCCATGTCGTGATTACCCATAAGGTTATACCAGGGAATACCCACCTGGGCCACCGCTTCCACATAAGGGCTATGCAGCACAAGATGGTCACCTACCAGATCACCAAGGCTTAATCCGAATTGCACATTTTTTATTCCTTCCACCTCAGCCACGACTCCCTTGGCGAAATAAGCGATTTCCTGCTCGGTATAAGCTTGTGGATCACCGAATATCAGTGCCGTGAAATCTTTCGGTTCTTCGTGCTCGATTAAAGGAAAGTCCAGGGACTTCGGCAGGCGCCCCGTTGGCTGCACACCGCCGTACTTCAAGCTCGGTGAGCCGTTCGGTTTGTGTATATAGTAAAACTGAGGCTGGTTGTTCTCGTTAAGCGGCACCGCATATCCTGATGGCTTGATCACAAAAATAATATTGTCCTCACCGACAGGCAGCTGATATCGACCTTTATTGTCCGTCACGGTAACGGCTGTCCCGTTGCTCACGGAAACACCCGCAATCCCTTGCTCACGCCGATCGCGCTTGCCATTACCGTTGGCATCGACATAAACATAACCCGACACATTGGATTGGGCATATAATGCATTGCTGACTAGCAGCATCAAAAGAATGGACGTTAAATTTCTCAAGGCAAATCCGATTTTAGTTCATCAATCAGCGTGCAAATAAACGCTATTAAATATAATGCAATGTTAAGAAAATGCTATTTTATGATTAATAAATATTCCGGAACTCAGGATGTGCTTCAATCTGCCCGTGGCTGCTTACCGGCCGCTGAAGGGGTATCACGAACCGCTCAAACAGGTTTGGTCTCACCGGCGTCTGGTGCAGTGCATCCGGCGCCAGTGTGTGATACTCGCCGATAAGCGTTAAACCCTGGTGGTTTTTTTCGATCGTCATGTAAAGGAATCCATAACAGTCATCACAGTAATTCTCCAGGCGCACCTGATGGATATCGGGTAGCATTTCCTCCACCCGCGGGTCATTGGATGCGGCTATCGGATGAAGATCAGCATATCCGCCTGCTCCGGCTACGATGTAGGGTACCACGGTACCGTCCTCGTATGACTTGGTGAACCGCTGATAGTTGTGCACATGCCCGCTGAAAACTGCATCGGGTTTCACGCCGGCGGCCTTGAAAGCGCTTTCAAGGAAGGCGATCATCGGCGCACTGGAGCCATGGTTCGTGTCTGCGGAATAAGGGGCCTGGTGAAGACACACAATGATGGCCTGCTCCGTCCCAGCGATGGCCGCATGGCGCAGCTCATCGATAAACCACAACCGTTGCTCTTCGTCAATCGTGCCATACTTCGTAACGTTAGCGTATAAGCCGATAAACCGGGCAAGCGGTGTCTCCAATGTCCAGTATACATGCGGCTGCACCATACTGCGCCGCTTGCTGTCACCCCCGAATACAATGCGGCGGCTATACGTATCGCAGAAGACGTCCATAAAAGCATCCAAACTTTGGTAAACCAGCTCGCTGTCCGGATTAACGTCCGCATCGTGATTCCCGGCAATAGCGAATATTGGGCCCGGATAGCTTTCATACGGCAAAAGAAACTGCTTCGGATATTCCCTGGCTTCACCGTGATTGTATACTACATCGCCCAGATGAAACAGGAAAGCCGGTTGTTCACCGGCATCAGCTTTAATTTCAGCTTGTGTGGTCAGGGCAGCGGCAAGCAACGGCTGGAACGCAGAGGGCCTGACGCTTCCCGTATCTCCCACCATATGAAAGCTCATCCGCTCGTGTAAGAAGCATGTGTTTTCCCCAAGGACCTTCCTGATATCTAACCGGAAGGGATAGTCTCCCGGTGGCACGGGCAACGGTTTGATCAGGTGTGCGTCATCGACCGTCCTATTTAGAAAAACCGGATTTGTTCGTTTCAACTTGTTCATGCATCAAATATAGGAAGCCCCCGTTAACCCGATATTAACAGGCCGCTAAGGAATCCGGAACCATGGCAATGGTATGACCACCGCCAGTACGGCACACACTGCCACAACGATGATCAATACAATTGTCATCTGCCGCGCCCTGCGTACCGCTAAAAGATGCTCCGTATGGACGTGATACCGGAGACCGATATGCACACGGCGTGCCAATGCCAGTTCTTCGTCACGGTCCAACACTATGTCAATCTTCCGCTTTTTCATTGATACTTAGATACCTGCTTCCTAGAAGAACATTTAACATCAAACCTATCCAGCTCCAGCTGATACCTCTTTTTGTCGTGTGGGAGGCGGCTCCGCCAAAGAAATAGGCTTCAATGGTCGTGGCCAGTTCGGGCAGCTCTCTCCGGCGATCCCACAGCTGCGCAAAAGCACCGCTTACCCTGTCAAATGCCTCCTCCTTGTTGCTCGTTTCGATCAGCGCACGGACATACAGCGTTTTCCAGTGCCGTTGACAGAACACATAAAAAGCTTCTTCGTCTGAACGGCGAATACGCGCAAGCAGTTCCCTGTCTGTCACTTTTTCCACATTGCAAAGTTAGGATAGCAATGTAATCATATGACGTACAGTTTATTACCATTTTGTTAAAAACCGGTTGAACGCTGGGCGCCGGCTTGGCTTCGGCGGGGAAAACGCTTGTGCTCCAGCCGTCGTTTCGATAAGACGGGAAACCATGTTCCCTTGCTGCCAGACAGTAGACCAGCTATCCAAAGCAACCACCCGATCAGCAATATGGTCCCCATAAATCTTAGCATTAATGTCTTGTTATGATCCGGAAAAACGGCGGCCTGGGCAAACACCTCCTGTTCGCCGCTGTAGAAAAATATGGGATTCAGGTGCAGTGACGTACCATTTGCATAGCTGATGTCTGCCCGTACATACCCGTCCTCCGGTCTCATGACATACCGGATAGCTGCTGTATCGCCGAACCGGGCCAGCTCACGCCCATGCTGACCGATGAGTACGATCTGCTCCGGCCGTTGGTCAACGGATAGGCTCATGGTATCGCCCGCCATCTCAACCGCAACCGGTTTGGGAATGGAAAACGGGTCCTGGTCCGGCCCAATGACTACACCATAACTCCTTCCACGTTTCAACGCCTCCAATACGCCTTGCTGGGTCCGTGAAGACGCATTGACGAAAGTGCACATTTGCCCGAATCGCCTTTGGTTCAGGACATCATGCGTGTCGTCATTCCCTACAATGAAAACAGGTTTTCCCGTTGAAAGCACCGCATCCCACAACTCGAATGACCGGCCGGCGGGATTAAGCACTTCCATGCAATGGTAGTTGGTCAGCTCAGCCAGATCTTCTGCAGTATATCCATCACGGACCACGGGGTGGGTAAGGACGATCACTGCATTTTGATTTGCAGCAAGCTGATTCAACACATGTTGTTTGTTGCTGGTCACCTGCGGAAATATGTAATCACCCCAGTAAACCCGCTCCGCTCCGAGAATCAACTGATGGGTTTTCTTCAGGTTGTATCCGTGCTCATAGGCCGGGATATAGATTCCCGCCGCACCCTGAGTGGTATCAATCTGCTGGTAGTTGGACACGCAGTGAACGTCATAGCCGATCCTCCCATAGGCATGATGGAGGTCTGCGGCAGTCCCGTTTCCATTGGTTACTCCTCCCCACGTTGCGCAATGCGCATGGAAGTTGCATTTTAACCAACCGTCCAGCGAAACCGAATCGTAGGGATTGTAGATATAATCACCTGAGAAGGGTGCCAAAGTTTCCGTTTGATACCGCTGACAGAAAAAGTACTGGTTGACGATGTGCAGGATCACCACCGTAGACAACAGGGCCAGGATTATTCGCAATGATTTCATATTTATTCCGGATGTGCACAGCAAGTATAGCCCCTAAACGTTTCATAGGTGTGACGGCGAGGTGATATTTTGATGATCAAATGTTTACCTTTATATAAAGGGATAATGGGAGGCGGTACCTTAACGAAAACATAGCATTCGGGTAATGTTTGGGTAGTATAGGAAAAATAGGTTTGAGCACATTTCCCCGACATGAGCATTTTGAAGCGTTACAGTGTTCAGCTTCTTTTTATTACGGCTGCCATCCTGCTGGTTTTTAATTTAGGGGCTCCACCCATCTATATCCTTGATGAGGCCAAGAATGCGCAGGCAGCGCGTGAAATGCTTGAAAACCACGAAGCGGTGGTACCGACCTTCAACGCCGAGCCGCGGCTTCACAAACCTCCCCTGCACTATTATTTCATGCAAGCCGGATATATGATGTTTGGCATCAACGCGTTCGGGGCTCGTTTCTTTTCTGCGCTTATGGGGTGGCTTACCATATGGTTGACCTGGTATTTCACAAAGCGATTCATCGGACGCCGGCCCGCATTCTGGGCAGCAGCAACGCTGCTCCTTTCTACACAGTTCATGTTTGAGTTCCGCCTTGCCGTTCCGGATCCATACCTGATCTTTTTCTTTACAGCCGGGATCTGCTGCTTTTATGCATACATGATGGAGGGCCGCATCCGGTGGCTGTTGCTGTCGGCACTTGCGGTTGCTCTGGCCGCGTTGGCGAAGGGTCCGGTCGCACTGCTCCTTACAGGCAGTTCATTGTTTTGCTGGACATTGCTTGCAGGCAGATGGCAGGCACTCTGGACGTGGAAGATATTACTCTACGGCGCTGTTATACTGGCGGTCGCCACCCCTTGGTATATCGCCGTTCACATCGCTACGGATGGCGCGTTCACCCGTGAGTTTTTCTTTACACACAACCTATCCCGGTTTAGCTCTCCCATGGAGGGGCACGGGGGCAGCCCGCTATTGATACCGCTGTTCGCCTTAGCCGGCCTGCTTCCCCTGTCGTTTTTCCTGCCTGTCGCACTGCGGCAAAAATCAGCGCTCTATGGCAATCGGTTTTTTTTGCTATCGCTTTGTGTCGCCGTCATTACCATGCTGTTTTTCAGCCTTTCGGGAACCAAACTGCCGAACTATCCCATGCCTTGCTACCCGTTCCTGGCGATCGTCGCCGGCTGCGGCGTGGCAAAGCTTCTCAGCCCAGGTTCCGCACGCTATGGCAGGTATGCGTTCTGGTGTTTGCTGGTGGTGTCCATCGCGTTGCTCATCGCTGCGTATATCGCATTATCCTATGAAAAGACACTAACCGGAACGGCGTATCTGCCGTTGGCCTTCCTTATCCCCGTCGTCACGGTCGGCATGGGCTTGCTGCGATTATACCGGCATGGCGTCAAGGCTGCGCTTTTTATCCTCATCCCGGGATACGCTGTATTCAACCTGGTAGCCGTTTCATGGGTTTATCCAGCGATTTACCGGCAGAATCCCGTTGCAAAAACGATGCATCTGTTCCGGCCCGGTGAACGGGTCTACGCGTACCGATTGTACAATCCCGCCTTCAACTTCTACCTGAATAAGCCTATCACGGTGATACGGGACGAAACATCGCTCCGTGAACTCCTTATCCGCTCACCGGACGCCAAAGTAATAGGGAGAGCGCAGGAACTGGAGGCGTTGCCGGGCATACCGGTCAGGATACTTGCCAAAGAGAAAGATCTCTTCGAACGGCCGGTCACGGTCATTTTCAGTGGGCGATAAACCGGGCCGCTCCACTATTTGCGCAGAATTAATCGGTCCCGCTCCAATCCTTCCGCGTCATAACACTTATATATCAGTTGGTTGCCTTCAACACGGAAGTGTTGATAAAAATTGCCTGCTTCTATCCGCTTGGCCACAAAGGACTGGGCAGCCTTTGCCTCACGGCCCGCAGTGGTTGCCACCGACATCAGATAAGTAACGCCTGTTTCGTCCCTGGCGCCTGCTTTCATTGGGTGGGAACGCAGGTAGTAATGGAAATGTCCTGCCATCACCATGTCAACACCGTACTGCTCAAACAAGGGTACCCAATGTTGGACGATTTCCGGATAGGGCTCCACCTCGTTGTAAGGAGGAAAGTGCAGCACAACGAATTTCCATGCCGCGTTTGATAAAGCCAGCGTTTCCGCCAACCAACGTGTCTGCCCGGACATAGGGAAACTGGCTGCATCAATCATGACAAACATCGCGTTTTTATAAGAAAATGAATAAGTGTACCCGCCCGGCAGGCCCACGGGCCCGTTGGCGGGATAGTTCAGTAAAGACCGGAACATGGCCGCGCCGAGGCCGTCCTGACTGTCGTGGTTGCCGGGTACGGCCATGAACGGCTGTCTGGCGAAAACATCACCCGCGAACCGGAAAAATTTATCCCAGTCGTCACGGTGCAGGCCGGTATTGACCACATCGCCGGAACAGATGCTGAACGAAGCGGACGGATCCTGCGTATACGCACGCTTGATCAGTTCGCCGGCGGCCGCATCATTATGGGTATCGCCAAACCAACTGAAAGAAAACATGTCTTCCTTTGGTGCTGCCCCGAACCGGAAAACCTCAGATATGGGGCCTGATTCACCATGGACCTGATAGTAATAGCTGCCACCCGGCGACAGGTTGGAAAGTTTTGCGAGGAACCGGTGATTATACCGATCGTTTACCAATAGCCGGTCTTCCAGCCGCCTCAGCGCTGCCTTACTTCTGCCGGTATCAGGCCGGCCTTCCTGCCAATACGAAACCCAGGCGTGTTTTACGGTAGTGTCCGTACGCCATTGCACGGTCATGGAGGAGGGGTCTTGGCCCAATGTCAGGGTGAGCTGGTCGGTCTCGGCACCGGCAGGGAATGCTGTTTTCCGGAACGCATGGATGACATGCGCTTCGCGTGCGCGCCCACGGACGGTTGTAAGCAATAGCTGACCGCGAAGGGCCCCGGGCACTTCGGTCAGCGTAAGCCCGTCCCAGTCGTGATATGTAAATGACCCTGTGTCCAGCGTGTCAATATGCTGTGCTGCAGGAAAAATAGGTTCAAGCATTAGCTGTGCTGCTCCGTCCTGAGGAGCCACGCTTACGAAATACACCGGCCTATGTTTGTCAAATCCGTTGATGCCGAGGTTGATCTCTCCAGCGGGGAAGCGTTTTTGCCATACCTCATAAGTATAGTGGCTGTTCCGTACGTGCATATCCGTCTTTTCAAACCCCGACGGCTCCAGCCAGAATGGTATTGTCGCCTGCGCGGAGTCGCGCATAAGCGAGACAACTACCGGAACGATTACGCGGAAACGCCAGTAGCCTGCCGCAAATGCCTCGCGCTCGGCGGCCGTAATAAAGTTGAGCAGAAATCGTTCATCGATACCGTTCAGCCGGTCATTCGGTATTGAATCATATAACCTGGTGATCACCCCGTCCATTGCCTCGGAAACGGTTAACTGCTCCTTCGTGGCTGTGCTGACCGCCTTTGTATTGCTTAGATAACGGAGCAGCCGCTCCGGATCATCGGTTTGCACCACATTCACTAAGGGCATTTTTCTGAAAAAGGCGCTATAGCCGTCTTCCGCACGATCGAATTCTCCCAGTGTATTAGCCCAGATGCGGATGCCTTTTCCGCGAACTGTTTGCATCAGGTCCCGGTTATAGTAGCTGTCATCAATATGGATAACGGGAGCAATATCCATATCAATAATCTCCGCCAGTTCATGGGCGCTATATGCCCTTGGCATGATTTTGATAGCGGGATACTGCGCGTGAAGCCTCTGCATGTGTGTATAATCGTACAGAAAAAAAAGTACCTGCTCTTCCATTTCCAATTCCTGTACCAGTTCACATACCTTGCGGGCGGTCTCCTCACCTTCCGCCTTGAAATCTATGTCCACGAGGATAGAGTCCTTACACCGAAGCAGCGCTTCCCGGAGGGTCGGTATAAGCAGCGGGGTACGCTCACCATTCTGCGTAAGCCTCAGTGCGCGCAGCTGGTGAAGCAGCATAGCTTCGACCTTACCACTCCCGTCGGTGGTGCGGTCGACGGTCCGATCGTGAATCACCACCAATTCACCATCCTTCGTTTCCCGTACATCAAGCTCTACGATGTGCGCTCCAACACGGATCGCCTCCGCGATGGACGGGAGCGAATTTTCCGGAAAAAGCCGGTGAGCGCCACGATGGGCGGCCACCAGCACGGTTTCGGGTTGCTTATAAAAAAGGGTCAACAGGGAGTCCGTACGCCGTTGCTGAGCGGTTGACGTACTGACCAGCACAACGGTTCCTGCGGCAATCAGACAAATATACTTCAATAACTTCATCGGTAACTACTTGGTCAGTGTGAATGAATCCACTGATTCGCCGGACACATCATATGCCTTGTAGTGCAATTTGCGGTCAGCAACGCGGATGATCTGATAGCACTGCGTGTCAGTGAGCGACACATCCATCCAACGATCGGAATCTGATTTGTACATTTTCGGGCCAGCCACGGAAACGATGTATACCGGCCCGCGCTCCGTAGCCCCAGGTCCTCTTCCCCGCGCATAGGTATGGTCGTGTCCCTGCAGCACCAGGTCTACGCCATAACGGTCGAACAGCGGCTTCAACAGGCCTGTCAGTTCGGGGTCACCTCGATTTTTCGACGTGGAATAAACGGGATGATGCATCGTCACCACAGTCCAGAGCTGTGGGTTGTCCTGCAGCAGACCTTCAAGCCAATGGAGCTGTGCCTTAAGTGAAGCCTCGTCTTTAAGAAACGCCTGACTGTTCAGCGCTATGACCCGCAGGTTTTGGTAGTCTACATAGTATACCGATTCACGCCAACCGTCCGGCCCATTATCCGGCAGCACGAACTGTACCGCCCAGTGTGGGTCCAGCAATGGTTTATGAGCCTGGTCATCCCAGACATGCTCGTGGTTCCCCGGTGTAGGTACAGCCGGGATCATGGCGTGGACGAACCCCGCGCCATGATGCCACTCTCCCCACTCTTTATCGTTATTCGACCGGTTGATCAGATCTCCCGCATGGATGATAAAGCGTGCGTCCGGTTGCCTACTGAACGCCTGACGGATGGCCCGTGACCAGCGGGACTTCAGATCGTTCTGTGCATCACCCAGATAAATGAATGAAAAAGCAGCAGTGTCCCCTCGGTCACTTGCCGTTCGGAATTGATACCACTCACTCCAGCAGTTACCGTCTCCGACACGGTAGCTATAAACGGTTGCTGGCGCCAGCCCCTCAAAGACAACACGGTGGTAAAGGTCTTTTCTTCCGTCCTGACAGATAAACGGAAGCGTTTCCGCTGCAAACTCTTTTGCGCCGGCGTCCATAAAAGGAGAACCGTCTTCCTTTTTTAACTGCGCCTTTGCACCTGCCGTTGACGTATCGGTGCGCCAGCTCACTGCCTGACTGGTTGCGGGTGTTGCTGTCACAGTCAGGGTAACGCGATCAGGGTAAGCAGAAGGCAAAAACTCCTGCGCCCTGGAGGGCTGCACCCCCCAGCCCATGGCTGATAAGCCTACGGCTAACAAATATAAAGCCCAGTTGGCGAAGGTTTTTCTCATCAATTGCATGAACGTTTATTTTGTTGTGATTAAAGGATTCCGTTATGATCCACAATAAAGACACGGGTGCTTTGTGTGTACGACCCGCCATCGGGATCATCATATTGAAGATCTACGTAATATGCCCAATGACCTTCCTCGGGCAGTGGCAGCGTAAGCCGGACATTTCCTTTACGGCGTATACCCAGTGACTTAGATACCCACCGCTCATCGCGGAAATCCCTATCGGTCGATGACGCCGTCCAAACGATCACGTCACGCAAGCTGGAGCGGTCCGCGCGAACGCGTAACTTGACTTTACCCCGCTTTGGTATCCAGGTCCAGTCTGAAGGAGGCAGCACTGTTCCACGCAATGACGCGCCGAAAAAAGCGCTGAGCGCTTGCATGGCTTGTTCTCCGTCTCCTAAATCATGTCCAGCGTTTGGAACGTAGTGGATCCTGTTCTCACCGGGAATACTGTCGATATAGTTTTTTACATTATCCACTACCCAATACGGATCATTGGTTCCCATGAATAACATCTTGGGCATGGTAAGCGACTTGCGGTAAGAATAGGGATCCACCATCGCGGTAATTTCCCGCCCATGGGCCGTGGAGGTGCTTTGAGGAATTCCGAGTTTTACATAATCCTGGATTTCCACACTGTAATCACCCCAGGTCTCTATCTGATATTGAAGACTTACAGGCATGTTCAGCACATCGATAACCATAGGGGCAATAGCCACCACCCGTGTATCAATCGCTCCTGTCAACCAGGTAGTCCACCCCCGTTTTGACAGACCAGTCACTGCAAAACGTTCTACGCCGGCCAGCCGTGATCCTGTGAATTGCTGAACCGCGTCCATGGCCCGCACGGCGCTCTTTACCATGGGAAACAATAAAGGCCACTCGTAATCCCCATCCTGCTTATAGCTATGTAAGGTCATGGAGATTAATTCATCCTCTTTCTTACCACCATACAGCGGCTGGTTGGGGGTTTGCCTTAGGACCGCTACCACGGCTTGGTTTTTCTCCGCGACATATCGCGCCACACGCAGGTGCCGGTCTAACCCGGTATTCCATTTTGGAAGGCCTTTCTCAATTGAACCGCCGGTGATATAGAGCAGAGCCCCGTCATATGCCGGCGCATCAGGCACGAGCACCGTAAGCTGATGTGTCCAGACAATGTTTCTCCATGTCTGTGACGTCAGCAGCAGATTGTAAACCATTAACGGACCAACCTTCAACGAATCTTTCACTTCCCAACGGAAGGAAGGATCCGGTTTTTCCACATAGTGCTTCAATGCCGTCCGCGGTGTAACGGCAGGCTGCTGCGCGCTCACGCTCAAGATCAGCCCAAGGAAAAGGATGGCCGCCGAAACGGCCATCCTTACTGGTTGATTATTAAACTTAAAAAATACCATATGATTACCAAGGTTTTCCGGTGCCCTGAAGCACCCATGGCTTCGACCAAGCGCTGTTTTGGCCGTCTGCCTGTGAGTAACCGGTTCGCTCCAAGCGTTGCAAGGCTTGTTCAGCATTCGCCCGGTTGATATTCAGTTCATCTTGCATGTAATAAAAACGTACAGGTAATACAGACCTCAACGCCGCAGGGCCCGCCTGAAATTCCGGATATCCTGTACGGCGATAATCAAACCAGGCCTCCACTGCAGCGGTCCAGCTGGCCACCCATTTCTGCTCGATGATCTGTTCCTGCGTGCCGTTATAGGCCACAGCGGCTTCAGCGATATATTGGCCATAGTTTCTATCTGCTCCCCATGCCTCCAGTGATGACCGGACACCGTTGTTGTAATGAGCTTCAGCATCACCTACATTCCAGCCTTTCCAAGCGGCTTCCGCAAGGATAAACGAAACCTCGGCAGCAGAGAGAAGCCGCGCCTTCAGCAACGGACCGCTAGCCTCGGTATACATTTCGTTAAGATAGGAAACGTGTGGATTATAAGACGTCTGACCCGGGGTCGGGTTGAGGTTGTATGCAGACGGCAGTGCGGAGTGGCTCGGAGGCAGCCCAACGTATTCAGGATCCGTGTCGATCCTGATACCTGCCACAACGTCCGGCGAGAGATGCCGTTTCCCGCCGACGACTTCATCGGTGCCTGCGGGGAAATCGTCGCTGACCACTAAGGGTATCTCCACCCGCTTCGCCCATACGGGCAGACGGGGGTCGTTTCGTTGCTGCATATATTCCACAAGGGTCGCACACATTTTCAGCCGACGGTAGTTACTCCCGCTGACGTCCGTAAAGGTATTCGATGGCCAGGAATCATTTGAGCCCACCCCTGGAAGCCGCATCGCCGCATCATCAGCGCTGGACGCAATGATCGGATACTGATCGGGATCTGCCATAATCCTTTCGATACCCGCTTTTGCTTCCTCAGGTAGTTTTTCCGAAATGCGCATGTAATAGCGCAGGCGCAGCGAATTGGCAAACTGTCGCCACCGATGCGGATCACCCCCGAAATAAACGTCAGCGGCCGGCAGTATGGATTCATACTCGCTTGCAGGCCTCGACAATAGCGTATTGGCTGATTCAAGCGTTGTCAGAATGCCCCTGTAAATGGTTTCCTGGGTATCGTAGGCGGGTTGCAGGTTTTCACCCCCTCCCTCCTCCGCCTTCAGTGCCTGTGTATAAGGGGCATCACCCCACAGATCGGCTATAAGCCCGAACATAAAAGCGTCCATTACCATTGCCACGCCCCGGTGAAAATCCAGCCCTTCCTCTTCCGCCCGCTTCATCAGCAGGGCATTGTTCCGCAACACATTGTATTGGGCGTTCCAGCTTTGGCTGCCCAACCATTCGTAGTCGTTATGCGAGCCGAACCACGCGTCTTTCTGGGTGTGCTGCACCACGCCAGCAATATCCTGAAATCCGAGATCAAGGTAGAGTCTGCCTGCTTCGGTCAGTACGGTCGGTAAAATGAGATTCGGGTTTACCGTTGTTTCATCCGTTCCGTTCGGATTGATATTAAGCTCGGTCAAGTCTTTGCAGCCGCTGATCTGCAAGAGCAGCATGATGCAGCTGACCGCTTTCATTACATAGCTTATTGATTTCATTTTTGATGCTTTTATCCGTTGAAATAAACTAAAAAGTAACCGCCAGCCTGAAGCCGATAGGCATTGCCCATGGTGTTACATTATAGCGCTCAATCCCCTGTTTGAACTGGATTCCGCCCCCCTGCGTACTGCTCTCCTGCTGAAACGCCATCTCCGGGTCCACGCCGATCTTGGCTCTTGTCCACAGGATGATGTTACGGGTATAGATTGAAACCGATGCACCTTGCATACCCAGCTTCCGCGCTAAGCCCATGGGCAGTGCGTACCCAAGCGACAACTCCCGCAATTTGATGTATGATGCGTCAAACGTTGAAGCCATCATAAAGTCCCAGGGATAGTTGTCTGCATAGGGAAGGTATCTGGTTCCTTCACCTCCGAGATTTTCGGTGTATCCGATGACCTCCCCGGCATCATCGTACTGTGCAATGACTCCCGGATTGAATACTGCGAAATTGCCGTAGTTCACTCCGTCCATAACCAACGGGAAAGCGCCGTACTCGGCTGTCGGCCCACCTACGATATTGAACTTATTGCCTTTGACACGCACCAGATCATTGGCTACCAAGTAGTCCCGTAGTGCCTGGCCGGTAAGACCATTGGGGTTGATAAGATTATCCAGGAACCGCTGTGTTTTCAGATCCGACTCAGAGTAGCGGTAGGTCTGGGACATAAAGTCACCGCCGAAGCGCATATCAAACGCAGCATTCAGCGTAAACCGTTTGTACGTCAATGCAGTCTGTAC
>Ga0079224_100005891_pt1 | contig 16158 bp, 15 predicted proteins | sample Stecom2015_FD_80414 | JGI IMG/M metagenome (GOLD analysis project Ga0079224, IMG submission 80414) | Agricultural soil microbial communities from Utah to study Nitrogen management - Steer compost 2015 | ecosystem: Environmental > Terrestrial > Soil > Agricultural land | place: USA: Utah...
CTTCGACCAGGTGGTGGCGGTCGTCGGCACGGAGACCGCTGAACGGCTCCGGGAGATCACGCTGGAGGTCTACCGACGCGGAGCGGAGCTGGCCGCGCAGCGGGGCATCATCGTGGCGGACACGAAGCTCGAGTTCGGCTGGGCGCCGGACGGCGCCCTCGTCCTCGCCGACGAGGTCCTCACCCCGGACTCGTCCCGATTCTGGCCCGCCGACTCCTACGAGCCGGGGCGGCCGCAGTTCTCCTTCGACAAGCAGTACGTCCGCGACTGGGTGACGAGCACGGGGTGGGACAAGCAGCCTCCCGCGCCGGAGCTGCCCCCTGAGGTGGTGGAGGCGACGCGGGCGCGCTACATCGAGGTCTACGAGCGCATTACCGGGAACTCGTGGTGAACGGCGGTCTCACGCGTGGTGAAAGGCAGCCCGGCGCCCTCCCCGCGGGGCCGGTGGCGCTGATAGCGTGCGCCCATGGCGCTCTTCGATCTTTCGCTCGACGAGCTGTGGCGGTACCGACCCCAAGTCTCGCCGCCCGCTGACCTCGACACCTTCTGGGAGGAGACCCTCGCCGAGGCGCGTGCCGTCGCCGCACCGGCCGTGACCGCCAAGGTCACGACTCCGCTGCGTCGAGTCACCACATATGACGTGAGCTTCACGGGTTTCGCCGGGCAGCAGATCAAGGCATGGCTCAATCTTCCGGCGGAGGCGACGGACCCGCTGCCGGTCGTGGTCGAGTTCATCGGGTACGGCGGCGGCCGGGGCTTGCCGCACGAGTGGCTGCTGTGGGTGTCGGCGGGCTACGCCCACCTGGTGATGGACACCCGTGGCCAGGGCGCCTCCTGGCGGGGCGGGGACACCCCGGACCCGGGCCCGGACGGAGCCGGCCCGTCGGTGCCGGGCTATCTCACCCGGGGCGTGCTCGACCCGGCCAGCTACTACTACCGCCGGCTCATCACCGACGCGGTGCGGGCGGTGGAGGTGGCGGCGGAACTCCCCGGTGTGGACGCCACGCGGCTGGCGGTGGTGGGGACGAGCCAAGGGGGAGGCTTGGCGCTGGCGGCCGCCTCGCTCGTTCCCGACAAGGTTTCCGCGGTCGTAGCGCAGGTGCCGTTCCTGTGTCACATCCGGCGCGCCATCACCATCACCGACGCCAACCCCTATCACGAGCTGGTCCGCTTCTGCCGGATCCACCCGGATCGGGCGGCCACCGCACTGGCGACAGTGGACTACGTCGACATGGTGCACCTGGTGCCCCGGGCGACCGCTCCCGCGCTGTTCAGCGCCGCCCTGATGGACGACATCTGTCCACCGTCGACAGTTTTCGCGGCCTACCACGCGTACGCCGGTCCAAAGGAGATCGAAGTCTACGAGTGGGACGGTCACGAAGGGGGACGCGCCCACTTCAGCCAGCGGAGCATGGAGTTCCTCGCCAACGTGATCAAGTAGCTCCGCGGCCGGCACGCACGGGGGAGGCGGGTGGACGCCCCGCGGACGCGCGCAGTCGGTGTCTCCTCAGCCAAGGACGCTGACCGCGGACTCAGGCTGGCTGGAGAGCCACGCGCTGACCCGCACCGTGGTGCCGGTCGGGCCGGTGCGCACCGCCATGCTGTCGGTCAGCCGCTCGGCGAGCCACAGGCCCCAGCCGCCCACGGTGTTCGTCGACGGCCGGTCCCGCCGCGTCAGGCGCTCGGCGGCGATGCCCGTGCCGGTGTCGGAGATCTCGCAGATCACTTGGTCGGCGGTGCGCCACAGCCGTAACTCACCGCGCCCGCCGCCGTGGCGGACCGCGTTGGTCACCAGCTCGTTGACGGCGAGCACGAAATCGTCCCGCCGCTGACACGTCAGACCCGCCGCGGCGGCGAGCGCGGCGACGGCGTGCCGGAGCGTGCCCACCCGGCCCGTGTCGAAGGACTCCGCCAGCAGAAGCGCGGCGTCGACAGGCACCGCCGGAGACGGTGCGTGGGGATGCGTGTCAGTCATCACGGGTCCCGCCATCGATCGCCCATCGCTTCCGCGGAAACGTTGAGTCCTACCTGAATTCGCCCGAGCCCCCGACTACCCAACCTCCGCGGACGGTTTCGGGTGACGGGACGTGTCGTGCCTCGCTCTGACACGCCGCGGATTCATCCGCTTCAGTGCAGTGGCGGCGGCTCCGTCTCGTGCATCGCGAGCTCCTCGGCGGAGGCGCCGCCTCCCGCCGCCCCCGCGTCGGTCGCCACCGCGTCCGGCTCATCATCGGCACGGGCGCCCTCGTCCGGCTCGACGAGCCGTCCGATCGGGCGGACCTCTCCGTCGCCGAGCATCCCGTGGTCGTAGAGCGACACCGGCGACCGCGGATCGGAGACCGGCCCGTCGTTCATCACGTCGTCATCGAGCTGGGCCTGCTGGGCCGCCGCCTCGCTGTTGGCTTCGTCGGCCAGCCGGGAGTCGACCGGGGACGCCCACCCGTCATCGACCGGCACATCGCGCTGCTCGCGGGCGAGCTTGTAGTCCAGCGACTCGCCCTGGCGCTGCTCCTCCGCGGTGCTGCCGAACAGCGACAGCGCCTCCGGTCGCTCGTTCGGCAGCGACTCGGTCGGGTCGACGCCGTCCGCCCACCGGCCGGTCACGATGTCGTCTCGGGCGGTGGAGTCGTCATCGGCGACGTCCGGCAGGCCTTCGGCTTCGGTGTCGACGATTGGCCTGGGGAACTCTGAGTCGGATCGACGCATGCCCCACCCCTTACCCCAGCCAGCGCGGGTCACACCCCGCCGCGCGAAGTCACGCCCGCGGCTCCGGCGGACGGCGCGGAGGCTGGGCTGGATCGCGTGGCCCAATGCGGGGAACCGCCCGCGGGCCCACCGGGCCGACCTTGTCGGCCGGGTGGGCCTGGTTGACGGGGTCCCCCTGGTGCACCGGGTTCACCGGCACCGCCGAGCGCCGCCCCGGCGGCACCTCGTACGTCGTCGACGGCATCGTGGCCGACGGGCCGGGCACCGCGCGACTGTCGCCGCCGGGGCCCGCGCCCTCGCCCGGCGCGCCGAGCCCACCCGGCCCGGGACGTCCGTTCGCCACCCGCCGCGTTTGCCCCAAACCGCCCGGTCCGGGGCGATCCTCCGCTGAGCGCTCCCCGCCGAGGCCGCCGCTCACGGGCGCCTGGTCCTCGATCTCCAGGTCCTCGATGTCCAGGTCCTCCGCCTCCAAGGTCGCCGCCTGTCCTATCCGTTGCCGCAGCCATTCGGCCGCCGCGAGCAGGAGGAACCCGCCGCCAAGGACCGCCCCCATCACCGCTGTCCCGCGCCACACGATCGCGCTCGCCGCGGTTCGTCGACTCACCGGCATGTCGCTCTATCCCCCTCGTGGCCCGCGGGCGGCGTCGCCGACCGCTCTTCCGACGCTGTGTACCCACCGGCCCGGGGTCCACGCGGCCCGCGGTGAGGAGTCGGCTGCGTCCGGTCTCAGCCGATCGGCGTGCGGTGTCTCCGCTCGCGACCACAGTGAACTGTGGGGTCCGGTGCCGGCCGTGGCCGCGGCTGCGCCGGTCGTCCGCTCACGGCGGGATCCCCGTCGAATAACGGGTTTCGGCGACGGCGACCCGGCAGGAATCCCCACCGGAGGGTGGTCGGGTTGCGGGTTTGGACCCGGAAAAACGAGCTAGCAGGCATTCTCTGAGCTTGGCCCGTGTCGGGCGATCACCCCCCTTGACCTCGACGGAGGTGAGCCCTGTGCGCGTTGCCCTCGTCTACGCTCATGCCGGCCCACCCCAGCGAGGGCAGCAGCCGGCGGTCGGTCCTCACCAGCGGGTCTCCCGGCTCGCTGCCGAGCTGTCCCGGCTCGGTCACGATGTCCGCGTCTACGAACGGCTCGACGACGCGGACGCCCCGGCGGCCACAGAGGCGGACGGTTACCAGGTGATCGGAGTGCCGGTCGAGCCGACCAACGGCTCCGGACCGGTCGGGTACGTGCCGGCGTTTGGCCGATGGCTGGCGCAGCAGTGGGCGCACGACTGGCGGCCTGACGTGGTGCACGGCCACTTCTGGGTGGGCGGGCTCGCGGCGGCCAGCGCCGCGGGGCGTACCACGCTCCCCGTCGTGCAGACCTTCCACTCGCTGGGCCTGGAGCAGCTTCGGCATCTCGGCCCCGGCTACACCGGTCCGGGGGAGCGGATCCCGTTGGAGCGCGCCCTTAGCCGCGCGGTCGACCTCGCGGTGGCGCAGTGCTCGGACGAGGTCGACGAACTCACCCGGATGGGGCTGCACCGCACCGCTGTCGTGGTGGTGCCGGCCGGCGTGGACACCGACCGGTTCCGGCCCGACGGGGAGCGGGCGCCACGGGAGCCCCGGCGCCGACGCATCCTCGCCGTCGGCGGGCTCGGCCCCGGCCATGGCCACGACGACGTCATCCGGGCCTTGCGACTCGTCGGGGACGCCGAACTGGTGATCGTGGGCGGGCCACCCGCGCACGCCCTCGACGCACACCCGGAGGTCCGGCGGCTGCGGCGGCTCGCCCAGGACGTCGGGGTAGGCGAACAGGTCCAGTTCATCGGCGGGGTGCCCCACGACCAGATGGCGAGCTGGTACCGCTCGGCGGACGTGGTCGCCTGCACCCCCCGCTACGCCTCCACAGGGATGGTGCCGCTGGAGGCGATGGCCTGCGGGGTGCCGGTGGTCGGGTACGCGCGGGGCGGGGTGGCGGACACGGTGATCGACAACGTCACCGGGCGGCTCGTCCCGGTCGGCGACATCCGGGCGCTCGGGGTCACGCTGCGTCGGCTGTTGGCCGACGAGGCCGAGCGTTTCGCGTACGGGCATGCCGCGCTCGACCGGGTGCGCTGCCGCTACACCTGGGACCGCACCGCGAGCACGCTAGAGCGGATCTACGAGCGGGTGCGTCGGAACCGTGGCGCCGATCCGGCCGACTAGAGCCGACGAGAACGGGTGGCTCGGCCCCGCGAACCCGCCGCCGCGCCGCGATCAGCCCGTGGTGATCCCGCCGCGGTCGCCGGAGACCGCCGCGGCCGCCGAACGGCTCGGGTGCCGGTCCACCGGGAAAGGCTGGGGTTCCGCGTACCGAGTCATCGCGATCACCGCGCCCAAGGTGGCGAGGAAGCCGACCGCCGCTAGCCACTCCCGGCCCGGCCAGATCTTGTCGTTGAGGAACAGCAGGCCAATGATCGCGGACGGCACCGCCCCGGCGGCGTCCATCGCGGCGACCGCGGCGGTCGTCGACCCTCGCTGCATCGCCAAACCCAGCAACAGTTGGCCCACGATCGAATGCGCCACGAGCAGGTAGAGCAGCGGGTCTCCGAAGAACTCCTCGACTGACCGCAGCGAGGCGAGTGGACGGGCGGCGACCGCGGCCGCGGAGAACGCCATGCCGGCGAGTGAGCCGAGCGCCACCGCGCCGGGCGCGCCACGGAGCCGGGCCGCGAAGAACCCGAGCAACGCCAGCGCGACCAGCGCGAGGAACAGCGCGATCCGCCCCGTCGTGCCCACGTGCCGCGAGGGGGCCGGCTGGGCCGACAGCACGAGCGCGGCGATGCCGCTGAACAGCACGACGAGCAGCAGCCACTCGGCGACGGGGAGCCGCCAGTTGAGCAGCACCACGCCCAGCACCGCGGTCACCCCGAGACCGGCGGCGACGCTGGCCTGGACGAGAAAGAGCGGCAGGTCCCGGCGGGCCAGGAAGGCGAGCACGAAGCCGAGCACCTGGCAAGTGATCCCGACCAGGTAGGTGCGGTGCCCAGCCAGGCGCAGCAAGAGCCCGGGGTCGAACGTGTGGTGGACCGTCGTCCGGGCGGCGGCTACGGCTTGCAACAGATTGGCCACACCGTACGCGACGATCATCGCCGCGAGGTACCACCAACCTGTTGACACCACTCGGCGAGGATAGATGTTTGCGCCGGCGCCCGCGTGCTCGACCCGGCCAGTGGCGAACCGTGTGTCAGCCCTGCGCTGTCCCGAGCTGGCGCATCAGCGCCTCATGGAGGTGGCCGTTGGTGGCCACCGCGCTGCCGCCGTTCGGGTCGCAGCGGCCGGAGAGGTCGGTGAATGTGCCGCCCGCCTCGGTGACGATCGGGATGAGGGCCGCCACGTCCCACAGCGACAGCTCCGGCTCCATCATCACGTCCACCGCGCCTTCGGCGAGCAGCATGTAGCCGTAGAAGTCGCCGTACGCGCGGCTGCGCCAGCACGTCCGGAGCAGGTCCAGGACCCGGTCGAGCCGGCCGTTGGCCTCCCAGCCGGTGAGGGAGGAGTAGCAGACGCTGGCGTCGGCGAGCGCGCGGACGCCGGAGACCTGGATCGGGGTGGCGTCGGCGGCGTCCCGCCCGGCGTACGCGCCGTGGCCGGTCGCGGCCCACCAGCGGCGGCCGAGGGCGGGCGCGGACACCAGCCCCACCACCGGCTGGTCTCCCTCCATCAGCGCGATCAAGGTCGCCCAGATCGGCACCCCGCGGATGAAGTTCTTGGTGCCGTCGATCGGGTCGATCACCCACTGCCGCCGGTCGCGTCCAGTGGCCGCCGAGGCCCCGAACTCCTCGCCCAGGATGTCGTCGTCGGGGCGCTCCCGGGCCAGGATCCCGCGCAAAGTGCGCTCCACCTCGGTGTCGGCGTCCGAGACGGGCGTCAGGTCGGGCTTCGACTCGACCCGCAGGTCCAGGGACCGGAACCGGGCCATCGCGATCGAGTCAGCGGTGTCGGCGAGCTGATGCGCGAGGGAGAGATCGTCGGCGTACCGGGTCATGGCCGGAAACGTAGCCCATCCCGCTCACCGTCAGCGCTCTCCCCCCGGCGGCGCCGGGCGCGAGCGTTCTCGCTAGCGGTCGGCGAGTTCGCCGGAGCGGGAGGCGAGCAGCCGGCGGTAGGACGCCAGACGCCCTTCGTTGGCGTGGCCGGCGGCGACCCACGCGTCGAGGCCGCACTCCATCTCGGCCCCGCTGTGGTCGCAGCCGGGCGGGCAGGCGTCGGTGCCGTCGATCAGGTCGGGGAAGCCGTGCAGCAGGCTGTCGGGGGAGACGTGCGCCAGCCCGAAGCTGCGGACCCCCGGGGTGTCCACGATCCAACCGGGGTCGTCGGAGGAGTCGTCGATCGGCGGCAGCCGCAGCGCGACCGCGCTGGAGGAGGTGTGCCGGCCGCGTCCGCTCGCGCTCACCTCTCCCACCGCCCGATCCGCGTCCGGCACGAGGCGGTTGACCAGCGTCGATTTCCCGACGCCGGAGTGGCCGAAGAGCACCGAGATCCGGCCGGCCAATCGGCGGCGCAGCTCGGTGAGGTCGCTGCCGGGGCTGCACAGCACGTACGGCAGGTTGAGCTCGCGGTAATACTCGAGCACCGCGTCGGGTGGGGCGAGATCGGCCTTGGTCAGACAGAGCATCGGCTCGATCCCGGCGTCGAACGCGGCGACCAGGCAGCGGTCGATGAATCCGGTGCGCGGGGGCGGGTCAGCCAGCGCGCTCACGATCACGAGCTGCTCGGCGTTGGCGACCACGACCCGCTCCAGCCGCCCTTCGACGACCGACTCGTCGTCGTCCGCGGTGCGGCGCAGCACCGAGGTGCGCTCGGCGATGCGGACGATCCGGGCCAGGGTCCCCGGCCGGCCGGAGATGTCCCCGACCAGCGCCACCCGGTCACCCACCACCACCGACCGACGGCCCAGCTCACGGGCGCGCATCGCGGTCACCGTGGGCGGGTCGGCCACGTCCGCGTCCCGGTCGAGCACGCACGTGTAGCGCCCGCGGTCCACGGCGATGACGAACGCGTCGACTGCGTCCTCGTGCCGTGGGCGAATGCGGGTGCGCGGACGGGACGTACGCCCTGGACGGACGCGTACGTCGTCTTCGTCGTAATCGCGACGCCTACCTGGCAGAAACGCCCCCTCAGCTCGTACTAGCCACCATTGCCGACCATAGTGCCGGGAACTCGGGGAGCGTCTTGGAGGTGCACGCGACGTCGGTGAGCTGGACCTCGGGAACCGTGAGGCCGATGATCGCCGCGGCGTGCGCCATGCGGTGGTCGTCGTAGGTTTCGAAGACGGTGCCCCGCAGCGGCCGGGGCCGGATCTCCAGGCCGTCGGCGAGCTCGGTGACGTCCGCGCCGAGCTTGGAGAGCTCACGAGCCAGCGCGGCGATCCGGTCGGTCTCGTGGCCCCGGATGTGCGCCACGCCCCGCAGCCGCGACGGGGAGGTGGCGAGCGCGGCGAGTGCGGCGAAGGCGGGTGTCAGCTCGCTCACGGCGGACAGGTCGGCGTCGATGCCGCGCAGCGACCCGGTGCCCTGCACGGTCAGTCCGTCCGGCGTGTGGCGGATCTCGCCGCCCATCTGCTGGATCAGCTCGCTGAGCCGGTCGACGGGCTGGGCGCTGTCGTGGGGCCAGTCCCGCAGGGTCACGCGGCCGCCGGTGACCAGCGCGGCGGCGAAGAACGGCACGGCGCCGGAGAGGTCAGGCTCGATCTCCCAGCGCCGCCCGGAGAGCGAGCCGGGCGCCACCTGCCACACGTCCGGCGTGCTGTCGTCCACGGTCGCGCCCGCGGCCCGAAGCATGCGCACCGTCATCCGCACGTGGGGCGCGGAGGGCACCGGTGGGCCGACGTGCCGCACCACGATGCCCTGGGCGAACTGCGGCGCGGCCAGCAGCAGGCCGGAGACGAGCTGGCTGGAGGACGAGGCGTCGATGCTGACCTCGCCGCCGGCCACCTTGCCCGTGCCGTGCACGGTCAGCGGCAAGCCGTCGGTCTCGGTGTCGATGCGCACGCCGAGCGAGCGCAGGGCGCGTACCAGCGGACCGAGCGGTCGGGCCCGCGCCCGCGGATCCCCGTCGAAGGTGACCGGGCCCTCGGCGAGCGCGGCGACGGGCGGCAGGAAACGCATCACCGTGCCGGCCAGCCCGACGTCGACGTGGGCGGGCCCGGCGAGCGGGCGCGGTTCCACCTCCCAGCGCTCATCGTCGCTTGTGGAGACATGGACGCCCATGCCGCGGAGGCCGGCCGCCATCAGCTCGGTGTCACGGGCGCGCAGTGGGCGCAGCACCGTCGATGGACCGGAGGCGAGCGCGCTGAGGACGAGCGCCCGCGCGGTCAACGATTTCGAGCCGGGCAGCCGGATCGTGTGGTCGACCGGGCCGGCCGCGGTCGGCGCGGTCCAGGGCTGGGGCGAGCGGGTCGCTGGTGCGTTGGCCACCCGTACAGTCTGCCCTGTCGTCGCATACGGGTATCGACGTCCACCCGTCCCTCTCGCGTGCCGGGACAGTGGCGGGTCCGCGGCCGGCGTTAGCGTGGATCTCATGTGCGGCCGGTACGCCACCACCCGCAGCGCGAGTCAGCTCAGCGCCATCTTCGACGCCCGGGATGAGACCGGGGAGCGGGTGCCGGTGGACTACAACGTCGCGCCGACCGACCCGGTGCCGATCGTGCGGGTCAGCGAGGAGCCGGGCCGCAGAGTGCTGACGCTCGCCCGCTGGGGGCTCATTCCGCCGTGGGCGGAGCACCCGCGCGTCGGCGCGCGGATGATCAACGCGCGGGCGGAGACGGTGGCGACCAGCAGGGTGTTCGCCCCGTCGTTCGCCCGGCGGCGGTGCCTGGTGCCGGCCGACGGGTGGTACGAGTGGGTGCGGGGTCCGGGGCGCGGACGTGGGGCGTCCCAGCCGTACTTCATGACTCCGCGGGATGGCGGGGTGCTGGCGTTCGCCGGGCTGTGGTCGACGTGGCGCGGCGCGGACCGGTCGGTGGTGACGTGCACCGTGGTGACCACCGCCGCGCGCGGTGAGCTGGCCCGGGTGCACCACCGGATGCCGTTGGTGCTGCCGCCCGATCGGTGGGGTGACTGGTTGGCCAGCCCGGCCGAGGCCGCTGAGCTGTTGGCTGCCCCGGATGAGCGGTTCCTGGCCGGGCTGGAGATTCGCCCCGTCGGGCCGGCTGTCGGGGATGTCCGCAACGACGGGCCCGAACTCATCGCCCCGGTGTCGCCGCCTCCCGAGAGCGGGTTTGATCAATCGACGCTTTTTTGATCTCGGATTTCTGATCACGGGTTGTGCGGCGGTTTGCCTGAGTTGGGTCGATTGGCTGCGTCGTGTTTTCGCGGAATCGATGAGGACTCTTGTCTCCACCGTCGAATGTGCGCTAGAACACTGCGCCGGCAGGGAAATCGATGAATTGGACGAACGACGTCCATCGATCCTGTTCTCCGACGGGGGAGGTGGGTAGATTGACCCGGGCGCGTATGCCACGCCCGCACGAGGTAGCCGCGGCACGCCGGGATCCGAGGCTGCTCCGGGCGCTTGCCGAACGGCGCCTCGACGACGCTTGGCGCACTCGAGGCGCGTGCCGGAGCGTGGATCCCGAGACTTTCTTTCCAGCGCCAAGTGAGCCCGCCGACGCCGCGTTGGCGCTCTGCCGCACCTGTGAGGTCCAAGGACCCTGCCTGGCTTGGGCGCTAGAGGTCGGTGACTGTCACGGCGTGTGGGGCGGCACCACCCCCCGGGAGCGCCGTGCGATGCTCGTCGCCTGGCGCGGCCAGACTGAGCGTGATTCCGCGTCCGCGGACGAGAACGGCCTGCCCGCTCAAGATCGGTTTCTGGCTTTAGCCCCACTGAGCTGACCGCTCGTCGCCCCGCACAATGGCGGGATGCCCGAGCGCTTCTTCATCGACACCACGCGTGGTCCCGCCCAAGTGGACCTCGACGTGCCCACACGGCTGCCCCCGGCGAGCCTGCTGGTGCTCGGTCACGGCGCCGGCGGCGGGGTCGACGCCCCTGATCTCGTGGCGCTGCGGGACGCGGCGTGCGCGAGCGGCGTGGTCGTCGCCCGGGTCACGCAGCCGTACCGGGTGGCAGGTCGGCGGGCCCCCGCCCCTGCCGCCCACCTCGATGAGGCGTGGTCCACGGTGGTGCGCGAGCTGCGTCGGCGGTACCCCACACCCGCACTGATCGTCGGTGGCCGGTCCAGCGGCGCTCGGGTGGCGTGTCGGACAGCGGTCGGGCTAGGGGCGGACGGGGTGGTGGCCTTGGCCTTTCCGCTGCGTCCGCCGGGGCGGCCCGACCGTTCCCGTCTGGCGGAGCTCCCCGCTGATATCCCGACGCTGGTCGTCAACGGCGACCGCGATCCGTTCGGCATCCCGCCCGCCGGCCCCAAGCGTCAGGTGGAGATCCGTACCGGGGAGCGGCACGACCTCAGCCGTCACCCGTTTGAGGTCGCCCAAGTGGTTGTGACGTGGCTCCAAGTGAACGGTTGGGCACGTTGAGTGACCTGAACCCGTGTCCGCTCGCGACCCTCGTCGTTTCCCCGGGTGGACGGAACGGTACGTAGCCCGACGCGAGAGGGAGCACGCCGGCCGTCACGGACCTTGGTCCGTACCGCCCTCCCAGGCCCTTCAGGTCCCGGCGGTGGCGCGCCACCGCCGGGACCATCGGGCGAAAGGGCGAGAGGGAATGCCTCCGCCGCGATCCGGCGTTGAAGATCCTGGAAGTGCGTGTTGCGGAGGGGTTACCGGTGCGGACAGACACCTGCTCTCCTCGCCGGTGCGAGGAGACAGAGCACCTGTTGGACGATCTCTTGACAGCGCCGGCTTGGCTGAGCGAGCCCGGCCCAACCGGTGGTCCGCGGTCCGGTTCGCGCGCCGCGACTGGCGAGCTGCGCGTATCCTCGGCGGGGCAGTCGAGGGGAGACGGGCGATTGACAGCACCGGAGAGCGCCGAGGGGCGGACTGACGAGCGGGCCGATAAGCGGGCCGACAAGCGGCAGGAGACGCTTGAGGAGCGGCGCGCGCGCTTCGAGCGCGACGCCATGCCCTTCATTGACCAGCTCTTCGCCGCCGCGATGCGCATGACCCGCAATCCGGCCGACGCGGAGGATCTGGTCCAGGAGACCTATCTGAAGGCCTTCTCCGCTTTTCACCAGTTCGAAGAGGGCACGAACCTCAAGGCCTGGCTCTACCGCATCCTCACGAACACCTACATCAACTCCTATCGGCGCCGGCAGCGGCAGCCGGTGCAGGCCCCGACGGAGGAGATCACGGACTGGCAGCTCGCCGAGGCGGAGTCGCACACCTCGAGCGGCCTGCGCTCCGCGGAGGCCGAGGCGTTGGACCGTCTGCCGGACAGCGACGTGAAGGAAGCGTTGCAGCAGCTTCCGGAGGAGTTCCGGCTCGCCGTCTACCTCGCCGACGTCGAGGGCTTCGCCTACAAAGAGATCGCCGAGATCATGGGGACGCCGGTCGGCACCGTCATGTCGCGACTGCATCGCGGCCGACGCAATCTGAGAGGACTGCTGGAGCGCTACGCTGCCGAGCGGGGCTTCACCCGCTCGGCGACGGGCACCGCTGCGGCGACCAAGGAGGTGTGACGGTGGGTTGCGATGACTCCCGCGAAACCGATTGCCGCGAGGTCCTCGCCGAGGTGTACCTCTACCTCGACCTCGAGTGCCCCGAGAGCCGGCGCGAGCGGATCAAGCGCCACCTCGACGAGTGCGCTCCCTGTTTCCGCGAATACGGCATCGAGCAGGAAGTCAAGTCTTTGGTCGCGCGCTGCTGCGGCGGGGACCGCGCCCCCGACGAGCTGCGTGAACGCCTGCGTACGAAGATCCGCGAGCTGGTGCTCGACGGCGAGCCGCGTGAGTACCAGGCGAGCCCGCAGCGCGACTAAGCCCGCGGCGACTAGGCCCGCGGCACCAAGCCCGTAACGACGAAGCCCGCGGCGACACACCCGCAACGGGGAGCTCACGGCGCGCCTCAGCCCACGGTGGGGCGAGCCGCGGCTCGCCGACCGGACGGAGACCTGCGCAGACTCAGCCGACAGCACAACAAGCCGACAGCACAAAGGGCCCCGTTCCCGCGCGAGGCGCGTCACCGGGGCCCTTTCGCTCAGCCGGACTTAGCGGCCAGCGTTCGGACGCTTGCCGTGGTTCGCGGCGCTCTTCCGCCGCGCCTTCTTGCGACGAGCCCGCTTAGCCATCTGACCTCCGATCGAACGATCTGCCGGGCACGACCTTGCCCCGCCGATGCTAGTGCCTGCGGCCGATCGGCCCGTATGCCTTCCCCCGTCAAGCGGGGACCATGATTGGATACGCATGCACACTGCGTTGATGAGGGAGGGCCGTCCATGGCCGAAGAAATCCGCGCCGAGATGGTGGCGAACGTCTGGAAGGTGGTGGCCTCAGTCGGCGACACCATCTCCGAAGGCGACACGCTGGTGATCCTCGAGTCCATGAAGATGGAGATCCCGGTGGTGTCGGAATCCGACGGTGTGGTGCGAGAGATCGCCGTCAAGGAAGGGGATGTCGTCCAGGAAGGCGATCTCATCGCCATCGTCGACTGACGCTCCGACCGCCGGACGCGTTCGCCGAGCCGCGTTCGCCTAGCTGCGCCAGGGCCGGGAGAACATCCGGCGGAGCCCGGCCCACCACCCAGACGCCTGAAAGGCGTCAATGACTCGGCGCGCGGTCGCGGCCGCCGCCGGCGGCAGGTCCGGGGTGGCGAGGGCGAGGTACCCCAGCGACCAGGCGAATGTGCTCGGCCGCCGCTGGGTTTTGGCCGCATCGTCGAGCCGTCGAGCCACGAGCGCCGCGGCCTCTTCGCGTACCGAGGGATCGGTCCACGCCGCGGTGACGATCGCGAAGAGCGCGGCTTCCGTGATCCAGTCCTCGACGCCCCACACCAGCTCAAGCAGCGTGCGTCGCCGGGTCGATTCCGGCCAGGGCTCGTCGGTGCGGTGGTGAAGTATCCCGAGGCACGCCCACGTCTGCACGCAGCGCACCCAAAGTGTGGGATCCATCGTGGCCAGCAGCTGGCCGATCTCGGTGCTTGGGGGCGGCGGCGGGTGCACGAGAAGCCCGAGCAGGTCGTCCAGGCTCAGCGTGGCGAGGCTGACAGCCATGTCGTACGCCGCCGGGGGATGCGGCCACCGGGGATGTGCGAGCTGGCTGATCCGCTCGACCGCGGTGTCCGAGGGCGGCGGCAGGAGTGGTTCGGCGAGCGGACCGGAGAAGCGCCAGAGCTGCCGTCCCTCGGGACGGCGCGGCACGCGGGGATCCGGCTCTGGAAGCCGGGCCACCTTGATCGTGGCGTGGGGGAACGCGGTCAGCAGGGCTCGGGTGGCGCTCGGGACGTCCGGGGTGCGGAGCCGGACCGTGGTCGGCGGCCGTCCCGTGGTGAGCGCTCGTCGGATGACGTCGGCGATGGGCCCGTCGTTCGGGAGCACGAAGCCGAGCCAGGGGACGCCTTGGCAGCAATCGTCCAGGTCCGTGTGTTCGTGCGCGGCGTCCGGATGGTCGCGCTGGAAGTCGGCGAGCGCCACGAGATGACGCAGGTCGCCATCGCGGAGGTAGCGCAGCCGGTGGGCGGTGTGGACCACGCAGGTGAAGGTGGGGTTTCGGGCGAGCGCCCGGTCTGTCCACTCGAGAGCTTCGGTGAGCAGCCCAGCGTCGGCCAGGGCGTTGGCGATGTCCGCGTAGAGCGTGAGGTCGTCCGGGTCATGCTCGATGGCGCGGCGCAGGGCGGCCACCGCGTCGCGGGGTTGGCCGGCGTCGAGGTGGGCGTAGCCCAGCCACACTTCGGTGATCTTGGCGGGGTGCTCGCGGGTGGCGCGGGCAGCCCAGGTGATGGCGAGTCGGTGCTCGCCGACCCGCCGCGCGAGGTCGGAGGCCGCGCCGAGCAGCATGCCGTGGTTGGGATATGCGTCGACGGCGTGGCGGGCCAACGTCAGGTACGGCGCGAGGGCGGGCCGCTCCTCGTCGGGCACCGAATTGGGCAGGGCCGAGCAGAGCACCATGAAGACGCGGGCGAGATCGTCGGGGGCGATCCGCTGCGGGAGATCCGGCGTGGTGACCCACGGCACTCCCGCCCAGTCGGACTCTCGATCGATCCCGGTCGCGGCGGCGAGGAGCTCAAGTCCCTCGCTGGGCCGTCCGGCGGCGGCGAGCAGGTGGGCGCGCGCGACGAGCGCCCCGATGTAGACCTGCTCCCCGAGCGGGAAAAGATCGATCGCGTCGCCGGTGCGCGCCGCGAGGCGGGCGAGCGCTTCGTGCACCTCGGGCATGGTCGGGGCGTACGTGATCGCCTCGGCGATGTGCACGGCGGCGTGTTGCGGGTCGCCCTCGTCCAGCGCCTGCTGAGCCAGCGCCAACTCCCGCTTGGCGTTCAGACGCGGATCGTCCAGTTCGTCGGGCACCTGGCAAGTCCTCGCTTCGTGATCGTTCCCCCTTGGGTCCGGGAGCCTACACAGGAGACTTTCTCGGCCCTCCATCGATCGCTTCCGGCGGATATGTGACACCAGGTGGTCTTGCCGCGTGGCGGCCATGATTTTCTTTCTGGGGTGTGACACTGAGCGCGACACGCACGATTGCGGGATCGGAGGCGCACGCACGTGAGCGAACCCGGTAGCGGGATGGCGGCGGATATCGCTGAGCAGCCCGAGGGATACGCAAGATTGCTCGAACCGGGGCATATCAAATCGATCAGCTACGTCGCGGCCGAAATCGCTCGGCGCCGGCCGCGGCACGTCCTCTTCGCGGCCCGAGGGACGTCGCACCACGCCGCGCTCTATGGGGCGTATCTCACGGAGATTCGGCTCGGCATCCCCGCCGGGCTCGCCGCACCCGGCGTGGTCACCGTGTTCGGCGCCCGGCCGCAGCTATCCGAGGCGCTGGTCATCGGCGTCAGCCAGAGCGGCGGATCGCCGGACATCACCGAGGTGCTTCGGGCCGCCCGCTCCTCTGGAGCGCTCACCGTCGCGGTCACCAACAACCTGGAATCGCCGCTGGCGGGCACCGCGGATCTGGTGGTGGACGTCGCCGCTGGGCATGAGCGGGCCGTCGCCGCCACCAAGACGTACACCGCTGAGCTGCTCGCTCTGCTGCTGCTGATCGAGGGGGTGCGGGCGGGCGACGGCGCCATCCCCGACGAGGAGCTCGCCGCGCTGGAGCCGCTGCCGGAGCTCGCCGCCCGGATCCTGGCTGATCCGGCCGCCCGTGACCTCGCCCAGCGGTACCGGTTCGCCGCGCAGATGGTCACCACAGGGCGGGGCTACGCCTACCCGACGGCGCGCGAGGCGGCGTTGAAGCTCATGGAGACCTCCTATCTGTCGGCGCTCGCGTTCTCTGGCGCTGACTTGCTGCACGGGCCGGTGGCCATGGTCGACGCCCACGTGCCGGTGCTCGCCGTGGTGGGGTCAGGCCCTGGCGGGCAGGCGATGCGCGGC